>Ga0163153_10001825_pt1 | contig 32737 bp, 37 predicted proteins | sample OliLakLV19MP6IB1_FD_148629 | JGI IMG/M metagenome (GOLD analysis project Ga0163153, IMG submission 148629) | Freshwater microbial mat bacterial communities from Lake Vanda, McMurdo Dry Valleys, Antarctica - Oligotrophic Lake LV.19.MP6.IB-1 | ecosystem: Environmental > Aquatic > Freshwater >... | reverse complement strand
GGGGCAAGCAGGTGGGGTAGCGGATTGCCCCGAAACGGCGAACCGCCCTGGACCGGTCCAGCGGGACCGAGTCCGGGCGGTTCTGGGAGAGCCGAGCGGCGCTCCACCAGGGTCAGGTGACCGTGATCTTGTTCCTGAACGGGAGCGGGAGCTTGGGCAGCTTGACCAGCAGAATCCCGTTCTCGTAGGTGGCCACCACGTCGGACTCCTTGACCGGGGCGGGAAGCCGGAGCGTCCGCATGAACCGGCCGCTCTGCCGCTCCTGCCAGAGATAGTCCTCCCCCGTCTTCTCCTCGAACAGCTCCCGCTTGCCGCTCAGCGTCAGCAGGGTCCCATCGATGCTCACGTCGAGGTCGTCGCGGGTGACGCCGGGAATCTCCAGGCGGACGAGGTACTCCGTCTCCGCCTCGGTGAAGTCCAGCGCCGGCTCCCACATCTGCTCGAACGCCCTGACCCGTGGCAGTTCGGGCCAGAGTGCCCCGCCAAAGAGCCGCTCGAAGACCTTGTCCATGTCCTGCTTGACGGTGGCGAGTGGTGCAGTCTTGACCAGTGACATGATACCCTCCCTGGCGGCTCGGCGCCGCCGACCTGCGATGGAGCAACGGGAGGACTCGCGCGAGCCCGGGGACTGTGCCCAAGCTAGCGCCGGGGCGGTGAAAGGAGAGTGAATGTCGGGTGAAATTTCCTGCAGGAATGCGGGCGCGATCGCCGGCCCGCCGCCGCGGACGAGGCGCCGCTAGCACCCAGCCAGCCGCTCCAGCTGGGCCAGCGACGCGGCCCCGACATGCCGGCGCACCTCGCGGCCCTCGTCGAACAGGAGCAGCGTCGGAATTCCCCGCACCCCGTGCTGCCGGGTCAGTTCCGGCCAGCGGTCCGAATCGACCTTGAGGACCAGCAGCCTGCCGACATGCCGGCGCGCCATTTCCTCCAGGAAGGGGGCGACCACCCGGCACGGCCCGCACCAGTCGGCATAGAAATCCACCAGCACCGGCACCCCGGCCGACGCGACCGTTTCGCGGAACTCCTCGTCGGAAACAGGGAGCGGCCGGTCGAGGAGAATCGACCGGCCGCAATCGGCGCACTTGGGCCCCGCCCCAACCCGGGCCAGGTCTACCCGATTGCGCCGCCCGCAGGAACGACACCGGACGGTAACTCGACGCGCTGCCGGATCTCCTGCCATCGCGTCAACCCGGCGGCTTCCGCCGGCTCACGCTCCAGACGTAAGCCGCGACGGCCCTGACCTGGGCAGGGTTTAGTGCGCCACCTCCGCCGGGAGGCATCATCTGGCCGCTCTTGGACTCTTCCAGCGGCACCCCGGAGGTGACCCGGGCCACCAGCTCCTGATAGCTCCCCTTGCCATGGAGCCAAGCGCCGGCGGTGAGGTCTGGACCGAGCCCCCCTTTGGCCTCCATGCCGTGGCAGGCCATGCAGAGGCCGGCTCCCAGAAAGAGTGCCTTGCCGTCCTGGACCAGCTTGGTGGTGACGCCCGCCGGCAGGGAGTCCGGCGGGGCTTGGGCGCTGGCCGGCAATGTGCCGGCCAGCAGCCCGCCCACGATCAGGGTCAGAATGCGGTGACGATGCCGAATGTCCATCGAGTCTTCTCCAATTCCATGTCCCAGGTTCCCTCGGCGCTGATCTTGAAATTTCGCATGACCAGATAGCCGAGGCCGGCAGTCGCCGACTCATACCGCTGGATTCCCGCCGGCCCGCCCAGCCGCACGTCAAGATAAGGACGATCAGCCTTGACCAAATTGTACAACCCAAACCCGAACCAGCGGCTGTTGACGGGCCGGATGAGGACCTCGGCAAAGCCGCCATCGGTCCTGGTCAGGGTGGAGCCGGCACCCGCGAACGCCGGGTCGTCGTCCTCGCGGTGGACGTACTGCAGGTTCACCTCGAGCGGACCGCGATTGAGGGTGGCGTCGGCCCCGAACATGGTGGCCTTGTTGTCGACCCCGTCGCTGGAGTTCCTGCTCAGGAGCCCAAACCCGCCCACCCGGAACCCGTCCACCAGGTCGCGGGAAAGTCGCAGCATGCCGACCTTGCCCGGGTTGTTGTCGAAGTGCCGGTTGGATTGGGCCGACCCGATCCCATTGCCATTGGCCACCACCCCGGTCACGGTGAAGCCCGCCACCTCGGCAATCGCCATGGCGCCCCGGTCGTAAGTCAGGGTCAGCGGGTCGTCACCAATCCGGGCCCGATAGATGGCGTAGTCCTCGAACATCAGGCGCAGTTCCCGCTTGAAGAGCGGGTCCGAGAGCTGGAACTGACCGACCATCAGGTCCACCTCCTTGCCGCCGACATCGTTGACGTTGATGTAGGCGTCCTCGACCCCACCGTATTCGCCCCGCTCCAGGAGCAGCGCGTACACGTACCAGGAGAGCTTCCGACTGATCGAGCCACTGCCCAGGACCTTCAACGTGTAGGGGCCCTGAAAGTCGGTGGCCGCCTTGCCACCGGCATACGCCTGGGCGTAGGCGTCGAGCCGGAAGGCGAGTGGCAGGTCGCTCGGCAGCCAGAGGAGCGGATCGCCGGTATTGATGGTGTCTCGGGCCGGCTCATTGGCCGACATCCGGAACCCGTTGCCGGCAAACGCTTCGCCGAACGCGGTCAATGCCGGCACCGGGTTGTGGCAGAGCTGGCAGCTGACCTTGTAGCGCCGGGCAAAGACCGGAATGCCCGCCGCCTCGGCCAGCGGCATGACCAGGACCACCAGTGCCAGCAGACTTGTGCGTCGCAATGTACTGAACACATACCCCCCTTGAGTGACTCGGGACATCACGATTCCTGCGGTGGCCGCCAGGCCAGCACCGGCACCGGCGAGCCGCGAATGACCTTGTCGGTGACACTCCCCACGAACGCCCGCCGGAGACCGCCGGCGCCGTGGGTGCTCATGGCAATCAGGTCGGCGCCTTCCCGGTCGCGCACCTCAAGGATCGAGGCACCGACGCCGAGTGCCGCCACGATCACGCTGCGCGCAACCACGCCGCCCTCCTGCAACCCGCGCACGATGTCCGCCAACGCTGCCAGCGCCTGATCCTGTCGCGCCTGCTCCGTCGCAGGGTCCACCGCAGCGGGGAACGGCAGCGCCGGATCCATGATCCCGATCACCGGCTCCACCACCGACAGCAGCACCAGTTCGGCCCCGAACAATCGGGCCAGTTCCTCGGCCGGCGCCACCGCCATCCGGGAGAGCGGCGATTCGTCCAGCGGCACCAGGATCCGCCGGAAGGGAACCGACGCGGTCTCGGCGCCGGGATCATCCCCGAGCGGGTGCACGACCAGTACCGGCACTGCCACGTGACGCAAAACGTAATCGGTGGTACTGCCCAGCCAGAATCGGGAGACCGGCCCCCGACCGTGGCTGGCCATGACGATCAGCCCCGCCCCGATGGCGGCCGCGTGCGAGGCGATCGCCTCGCCGGGGGTACCACGCACCAGGGTCTGCGACACCTCCAGGCCGGACTCGCGGGACACCCGCTCGGTCAGTGCGGCCAGGTAGGTAGTCTCGCGCTCCCGGGTGGCGGCTTCAATGGCCGCACCGCCATCGGGAAAGCTGATGGCCGGATTCCATGCCGGCAGGGCGTGGTGGACCAGCACCAGATGCAGGCTGCCCCCTGCGGCTCGCGCGAGTTGCACCGCCGGTGGAACCGCAGACTCGGCAAATCGGGACCCGTCCACCGGCACCAGCAATTTCTTCAGCATCGTTGTTCCTCCCTCCCGAGAACACCGGTCAGGCAACCGGCGCAAAATTCCGCGTGCGCTAGCGTGCCAGCAACCACCATCCCCCGGCGGCCGCCACCGCCAGCGCCGCCAGCCCCAGCCCGGCCACCCGGCGGAAGCTCGCCGAACCCAGGAGGAGAGCGGTGGCGAGTTTGAGGACGGTGTTGGTGCTCACCCCGATCATGATCGCTTGCGCCGCCACCTGGTGGGGCACCTCCGACTCGCCGAGCCGACTCATCGAGAAGGTAAGCGCATCCATGTCCGTCAGGCCAAGGAGCGCCGCCGACCCGTAGAGCCCACCGGCTCCGTACCGGGTCCCCGCGAAGTCCAGTGCCAGCATGACCACCTGGAACGCCAGCGCCATCCTGATCGCCGAGCCGAGCTGCAGGGGGTTGCCGATCGCCGGCGGATCGGTTTCCTCCACCTGGCCGGGACGGGGCTGCCGCAGGAAGAAGAGCACCGCCACCCCCAGCACCAGCGACGGGAGCAGCCCGATGAGCAGCGCCCCGCCCAGGCCGGGATTCAGGACCCACGCGATCCCGAAGACCCTGGGGATGAGGACGGTACAGGCGGCCAGGGCACCGATGCCCAGTGCTGTACCGTGGTGTGGCTCAGCCCGGGAGCGCCTGGCAAAGGTCAGGGTGACGGCGGTGGACGACACCAGCCCGCCAAGGGCGCCGGCGATCCCGAACCCCCGGCGCTGACCCAGGATCCGTCGAGCCAGGTAGCCAAGGTAGTTCAGCCCCGAGAAGACGAGCACCACCGTCCACAGGGTCCGCGGCCGGATCCCGCCGAGCGGGCCGAACGGCCCCTCGGGGAGCAAGGGGAGGACGACCAGGGCGAGCACGGCGAACTGGAAGGCGCCGCGCAGTTCGGGCTCACCGATCCTGTTCACGAACCCCTGAATGGTGCTCTTTTCGCGGAGGGCCAGGACCACGACGGCGGAGACGGCGCTGGCAATGGCCGGGTACCCCAGGCTGGCGGTCAAGCCCAATCCCAGGACGACCAGGGCCGCTATCTCCGTGGTGGCCTCGATCGCCTCGACATCGTCGGGGCGGCGGGCGGCGACAAGGTACGCCACCGTGGTCATCGCGATCCCACCCGCCAGAAGCGTCACCCCGGCGGCCACAAAACCGACCCGCATCGCCGCACCAGCCAGCCCCCCGAGCAGCCCCAGCAGCAGAAAGGTGCGGACCCCGGCAAACCGGGCGTGGGGGCCGGCGGCATGACCGGACCATTCCCGCTCGATCCCCACCGCCAGTCCCACCAGGCCTGCCACCGCCAGGTGCAACCCCTGCTCGAAGTTCACCCGCTGGTCCGGTCCGCCGGTGCCCGGCAGGTCTTCCACCCGAACAGCGTGTATATCGGGCAATTCCCCGTGATGGCGGTTCCCAGGAAGACGAGGCCGATCAAGGTCACATATCGAAGCGGCGGCGCGAGGGCGCCGTACAGCCCCAGCAATCCGATTCCCGCCAGCAGCCGGATGGTCCGGTCCACCGTTCCCATATTCCGTGTCATGGCGCACTCCTTCAGGTCAGAGGGGAACGGTCAGCACAGCGCACGACGCCGCCGCAAGCAGGCGCCGTCCGTTGCCGGTGCTCTCGGCCACCGCGGCTGGCCCGCCCCGGCGGACCCCGACCACGAGGAGGTCGCCAGGTGCATGGGAGATTTCCTCGAGGACCTGCTCAACGATGTCGCCCTGGCGGTGGACCACCTGAATTGAGACACCAGGGCCGACCGTCTCGAAGACTCCCGCCTGGATCCGCTGCCCGGCGGTCCCCCCGGGACCGATGATGCCTTCGGCGCCGTTACCTCCCGGTTCAATGAAGATGGCCAGGACGTTGTTGGTAGCAAGGCTCCGCAGCGACCAGGCGGTCCGCAAGGCCCACATTCCCCGCTCGGACCCATCCAGGGCCACCACCATGCGACCGAACCGGGTCTGACCGGCGGGGAGCACGAGACACGGCATTTCCGCCCGGCGCACCACCGCATCGGCGAGTGCCTTGAGACCCTTGAGGGTCCCCACACCCTTCGGCACCGCACCGAGGATCAAGAGCTCCGCTTTCCGGGACTCGGCAAACCGGACGATCTCGATCGCCGGGATTCCCTCCACCAGCGACACGCCGGCCTCGGCTGGCGCCGGTAGGGTAGCGGTCCGCCGAGGCCCTGAGGCCGCGACCGCCCGCACGCGCACCGGGGTCAGGTCCGCGCCCAGCCGCGAGGCCATCTCCCGGGCCACCGAGAACAGTTCGGGGGCGGCCGACGAGTCTTCGCACGCGACGACAACGCGGTGCACTCCCGCGGGTGTCAGGGTCCGGGTCATTGCATGTGACAGTAGCGCCCACTGCCTGAAGGAACCGTGAAGCTTGATCGAAGAACCGGCATGATGGCCTGCGGGAACCGATCGGGATAAGATCCAGCATGCCCGAATCCCAAGCCCCGCTCTCCGAGCGCCTCGAGCACCTCGTTACCTCCGGCTCGGCGCTCGCATCGGAGGTCCACCTGGAAACGGTGCTCGACCAGGTGGCACTGCTGAGCCGCCGGTTGCTGCACGCCAAGTATGCCGCTGTCGGGCTCCTCGCTGCCGACCGAAAGAGCCTTGAGAGCTTCACGACCGTCGGGATCCCGGCCGAAGAACGGGAGAGGATGGGTCCCCTCCCCAAGGGACATGGCATCCTTGGGGTGCTGATTCGCGACCAGCGGCCGCTCCGGCTGCCCGACCTGACCCGGCACCCTGACTCAGCGGGGTTTCCACCAGGTCACCCCCCGATGAAGTCATTCCTGGGCGTTCCGATCGTTGGCAGTCGCGGGGTCATCGGCGAGCTGTACCTGACCGACAAGACCTCGGCACCGGAGTTCTCCGAGGAAGACGAGTATGTCGCCGTGTTGCTGGCCCACCAGATTGCGAGCGCCGTCGAAAATGCGCGCCTGCACGAGGAGAGCGCCCGGCTGCTGGCGGAGGTTGAACAGCTGCACCGGACCCGGGAGCGGTTCTTTGCCATGGTGAACCACGAGTTGCGCAATGCGCTGGCCGCGGTACTGGGATGGGCCGAGTTGCTGACCCGGAAAAAGGACCCGGCGACAATACCCCGGGCGGCTTATGAGGTACTGGATGCGGCGGAAGGCGCCAGTGCCCTCATCAATGACCTCCTGGACCTGAGCCGCCTGGACGAAGATCGCCTCCGGCCGGTGATCCGGGAACATGACTGCGTGGCCCTCATTCGGCATGCCGTATCCCGGCTGGAACCGGCAGCCTCGGCCAAGGGGGTCAGGTTGCTGTGCCTGCTGCCCGATGAAATCATCACCTGCCGGACCGACGCGCAACGGGTGGAGCAGATCCTGGTCAATGTCCTGGGCAACGCGATTCGGCACACCCCGCTGAATTCGAGCGTCGTGGTACGGATGGAGCAGGTGGACCGGCTGGCACGGGTCCATGTGGAAGACGAGGGCCCCGGAATCTCGGAGGATCAGGTGGACCGGGTCTTTGATGTCTACGAGACCAAGGCCGGTGAGGAGCGCCAGGGCACCGGATTGGGGTTGCCCCTCTCCCGGCGGTTGGCCCAGTTGCTCCGCGGGAACCTCTATGCCACGGTGGGTCCGGGAGCGGGTGGACGTTTCACCTTGGAACTGCCGATAGGGGCTGAGTCAGTCCCACAACTATGAAGATACCTTAACCATCAGTTACCATTGAGTTCATGGAAACCTTCATAATTTGGGACCCATGAAAGTTCTCATCGTGGAGGACGACCGGAAGGTCGCCGGGTTCATCGAGCAGGGCCTCAAGGAAGAGGGCTACACCGTGGACGTTGCCCCGGACGGGGAAGAAGCCACCGTCCTGGCGCATGTCTATCAGTATGACGTGATCCTGCTCGACGTCATGCTGCCCAAGAAGAACGGGTTCCAGGTGGCGATGGAGCTCAGGCGGGAGGGGCGCAACACCCCGATCCTGATGCTGACCTCCCGGGATGCCGTGGAGGATGTCGTCCGGGGCCTGGATGCCGGTGCCGACGACTACCTGGCCAAACCGTTCCGGTTCGAGGAATTGCTGGCCCGGATGCGGGCGCTGACCCGCCGCGGCGGTGCCGAACGGCTGGATGTGCTCCGCTTCGGGTCGATCACCCTCGATCGCCTGCGCCACCAGAGCTCGGTCGGGAACACGGCGCTGCAGCTGACCGCCAAGGAGTTCCAGCTGCTGGAGTTCTTCCTCCTTCACCCCGAGGAGGTCGTGCGCCGCACCACCCTGCTCGAAAAGGTGTGGGACATGCACTTTGATCCCGAGAGCAACGTGGTCGACGTGCACGTGGGCAACCTTCGGCGCAAGCTGATGAGGCTGACCAAGGACCAGCGGATCGAGACGGTGCGGGGCGTGGGCTTCAGCCTCCGCCACGCCGAGCCGCCCCGCCCGGCGATTTCCCACCAAGCCGCCCGGCGCCAGACCGTTTCGTGACCTCCCGCTGGTCGGTGCCGGTCCTGCCGGCCGCCGCCCTCGGATTCCTGCTGGTTGGCCTCGCGGCCAGGTTCATCCCGGACCTGGCCGCGTGGAGTCTCCCGGTCTGGACCCTGGGGCTGTGGTTGACCGGCGGCCCGCTGATCCTCCGCACCCTGCGCGGGGTCTGGCGCGGCCAATTGGCCGCCGACCTGGTGGCCTCCCTGGCGATTCTCGTGGCGATCATCCTGCGGGAACCCGCCGCCGGCCTTCTGGTGGCGCTGATGCAGAGCGGCGGCGAGGAACTGGAGCGTCGCGCCGAGCGTCGCGCGTCGCGCGCCGTGCGCGAACTCGAGGACGCCGCCCCTCAGGTGGTGCACCGGCTCTCCGCGCCCGGGTCCGTGATCGACGTGGCGGTGGCCGAGGTGGAGATCGGCGACCGGCTCCTGGTCCGGCCCGGCGAGATGCTCCCCTGCGACGGCGTGGTGCTCGACGGCGAATCGGAGCTCGACACCGCCCGGATCACGGGAGAACCAATGCCGGTCGCGGTGGCGGCAGGGGACCGGGTGCAGAGCGGCGCGATCAACCGCCACGGCGCACTCACCATCGAGGCCAGCGCCCGCCCGGGGGAATCGCTGTATGCCCGGATCGTCGAACTCGTCCGCACCGCGCAGGCCAGCAAGGCCCCGCTGCAGCGGATTGCCGACCGCTGGGCGGTCTGGTTTACGCCGCTGACGGTAGCGGTGTGCGCAGTGGCCTGGGCCGTCTCCGGGGATCCGGTCCGGGTCCTTGCGGTGCTGGTGGTGGCCACCCCCTGCCCCCTGATCCTGGCCACACCAGTGGCGATCATCGGCGGCATCAACCGGGCCGCGCGCCAGCACATCGTGATCCGGCATGGCGGTGCCCTGGAGGCGCTGGCCTCGATCGACACCGTGGTCTTTGACAAGACCGGCACCCTGACGATCGGCCAGCCCGAGGTGACGGGTCTCGATCCGGTCGGCGACCTGACAGCAGACCAGCTCCTGCGCCTCGCGGCGGCGGTTGAGCAGGGTTCCGGACATTCACTGGCGCGGACCACCGTGGCGGCCGCGACCCGCAGAGGGCTCAAGCTTCCCGTGGTCAGCCAGGTCGTCGAGGCACCAGGCCGGGGAGTCCGCGGAGAGGTGGAGGGCCGGGTGGTCGTGGTCGGGACCCTTTCGCTGCTGCGTGAGCAGGCGCCGGGGGCGGTGGCGGCCCTGGAATTGGCCCAGGGCAGTCAGCGCGGGCTGCAGGCCTTTGTCGCGGAGGATGGAAGGGCAGCGGGCATCATCTCGTACGCCGACCGGGTGCGACCGAACGCTGCCGAAATCGTGGCCGGTCTCCCCGCCCTCGGCGTGCGCCGGATCCTCATGCTCTCGGGAGATCAGTCAGCCAACGCCGCCACCATCGGCCGCGAAGTGGGGATTGCCGAGGTGTCAGGCGACCTGCTGCCGGAGGAGAAGGTGTCCCGGATCCAAGCTCTGCTCCAGGCGGGCCGCACTGTCCTGATGGTGGGCGACGGGACCAATGACGCGCCGGCACTCAGCACCGCGCAGGTTGGCGTGGCCCTGGCCGGCCACGGCGGCGGGATCGCGGCGGAGTCGGCCGACGTGGTGCTCCTCGAAGACGACCTTCGGGGGATCCCCGCCGCGCTGGCCATCGGACGCGACACGATGCGGATTGCACGGCAGAGCCTCGGCGTGGGACTGGGCCTCTCTGCCATCGCCATGGCGGTAGCCGCGATGGGGCATATCCCCCCCACCACGGGCGCCCTGCTTCAGGAGGGGGTGGATATTGCCGTTATTCTCAATGCATTGCGGGCCACCCGCGGCGCGTGATCGAGGTGCGACGGATCAATCCTGGAAGAAGCCTTCACACTTTCTCCGGCGCTCCTTCATGAAGGACCGGCCATTTTCCGCGCTGCCCGATTCCCCCCATTCGACGCCCCTGGAGACCGCCGCATGACCGCGCAGCTCGACACCTTCCGGTACGACGACGCCATCGTCCGTAAGTTCATGATCGCCACCTTCGTGTGGGGGCTGGTCGGGATGCTGGTCGGGCTGATCATCGCCCTGCAGCTGGCCAACCCGATGTTCAACTTCGACCTGCCGTGGCTGAGCTTCGGCCGGCTCCGGCCGCTGCACACCAACGCGGTGATCTTTGCCTTTGCGGGGAACGCAATCTTCACTGGGGTCTACTACTCCAGCCAGCGTCTCCTCAAGACCCGGATGTTCAGCGACACCCTGAGCGCGCTGCATTTCTGGGGCTGGCAGCTGATCATCGTGGCCGCGGCAATCACCCTGCCGCTCGGCTTTACCCAGGCCAAGGAGTACGCCGAGCTGGAGTGGCCGATCGACATTGCCATTGCGGTGGTCTGGGTGATCTTTGCGGTCAACTTCTTTGGCACGATTGCCCGGCGGCGGGAACGGCACCTCTACGTGGCAATCTGGTTCTACATCGCCAGCATCATCACCGTGGCGGTGCTCCACATCTTCAACAACCTGGTCATCCCGGCAAGCCTGTTCAAGAGTTATCCGATCTATGCCGGCGTCCAGGACGCCTTCATGCAGTGGTGGTATGGTCACAACGCGGTGGCATTCTTCCTGACCACGCCGTTCCTGGGGCTGATGTACTACTTCCTCCCCAAGGCGGCCGATCGGCCGATCTTCAGTTACCGGCTCTCGATCCTGCACTTCTGGTCGATCGTCTTCCTCTATATCTGGGCCGGGCCGCACCACCTGCACTACACCGCCCTGCCCGAGTGGGCCTCGACCCTCGGCATGCTCTTCTCCGTCATGCTGTGGATGCCCTCGTGGGGCGGCATGATCAACGGCCTGCTGACCCTGCGCGGCGCCTGGCAGAAGGTCGCCTCGGATCCGATCCTGAAATTCTTCGTGGTGGCGATCACCGCGTACGGGATGTCGACCTTCGAGGGCCCGATGCTTTCGATCAAGAGCGTCAATGCGCTGGCCCACTACACCGACTGGATCATTGCCCACGTCCACACCGGGGCGCTGGGATGGAACGGGCTGCTCACCTTCGGGATGATCTACTGGCTGCTGCCGCGAGTGTACCAGACCAGGTTGTACAGCCAGAAGCTGGCCGAGGTGCATTTCTGGCTGGCCACCCTGGGCATCCTGCTCTATGTCACCGCGATCTACAGTGCCGGCCTGACCCAGGGGCTGATGTGGCGTGCCTTTGACGAAACCGGCCGGCTCCAGTTCCCCGATTTTGTGGAGACCGTGGTCCGGCTGCTGCCGATGTACTGGCTGCGCGTGGTGGGCGGCAGCCTGTACCTGACGGGGATGGTGATCTTTGGCTACAACATCTGGAAGACCTGGCGGACCCGTCCCGCAACCTACGCCGAGCCCGAAGTGCAGGCACCGCGTCTGCTGCCGCTGGCGCCGGAGCCGGCGGCGGCGACCCCCCGGGGTGGCGTCTTTGCCCGCTTCGTCGAGGCGGCATGGCACCGTACCTGGGAACGATTGCCGGTGACCTTTACCGTGATGGTGACCGTGGCGGTGCTGGTGGCCTCGATCTTCGAGATCGTCCCCACCTTCATGATCAAGTCCAACGTCCCGACGATTGCGTCGGTCAAGCCATACACGCCGCTGGAACTTGCCGGCCGAGACCTCTACATCCGGGAGGGGTGCTTCAACTGCCATTCGCAGATGATCCGACCGTTCCGGCACGAGACCGAGCGGTTTGGTGAATACTCCAAGCCGGGCGAGTTCATCTACGACCGGCCATTCCTCTGGGGCTCACGCCGGATCGGGCCCGACCTGGCCCGCGAGGGAGGCAAGTACCCTGACCTCTGGCATGTGCGGCACATGGAGGACCCGAGGGCGATCACCCCGAATTCGACGATGCCCGCCTACGCCTGGCTGTTGCGAGATCCGCTGGACTTTGCCTCGATCCAGAAGCGGGTGGACGTGCTGGCGATGCTGGGCCACCCCTATGGGGAGGCGCTGACCCGGGCGCCGGAGATGGCCCGCGAACAGGCCGCCACGCTGGCCGCCGCGATCGTGGCGCAGGGTGGCCCGGAGGGGTTGGCGGATCGGGAGATCGTGGCGCTGGTGGCCTACCTCCAGCGACTGGGGACCGATATTCGCCGCACCGCCAGAGCGGTTGCGGAAGCGGGGGGCCGCTGAGATGAAGCTTTCCGATATCATGGCCGCCGCGGGCCTGTCCGGCTGGGCACAGGCCGCCATGATCCTCTTCCTGTTGGCGTTCGTCGCCATCCTGGTTGCGGTGCTCGCCCCGAGCCGTCGGCGGGAATTCGAGGCCGCGAGCCGGATGCCACTACAGGACGATCTCCCCGTCTCACCTCGCGCGCCGACCGGAGGCCAGCCGTGAACCACCCCGACCCGAATGAATCGATGCTGCTCGACCACGAGTACGACGGCATCAAGGAGTACGACAATCCCCTGCCCCGCTGGTGGGTCTGGACCTGGTGGGCCACCATCATCTTCTCGGTGCTGTACTGGTTCAATGTGCCCGGGATCGGCATCGGACAGGGTCAGATCGCCGACTACGAGGCCGAAATGGCGGTGGCCGAGGCACAGCGCGCCCAGTTGGCGGCCTTGCGGCCGGGCCCGACCGAGCAGTCGCTGTTGGCCCTCAAGTCGGTGGACTCGACCCTGGCCCTTGGCCAGACCACCTTCGGCCAGATGTGCGTGGCCTGTCACGGCCCCGACGGCGGCGGCGTCATCGGTCCAAACCTGACTGACGATGCCTGGATCCACGGCGAGAGCGCGATGGAGGTCTACACCATCGTGAACGAGGGGGTGCTGGCCAAGGGCATGCCGGCCTGGGGCACGATGCTTTCCCCGGCCCAGGTGGAAGCTGTGGTGGCCTATGTCATGTCACTGCGGGGCACCACTCCGGCCAGCCCCAAGGCTCCCGAGGGGGTTGTTGGCGATGCGGCTGTAGACACCGCCTCCGGATCACCACCGGACGACCTGTCGTGAGTCAGGCCACCAGCCGTCCCCCGCTCCAGGTTCTCTCCACCCTCAACGAGGATGGCTCCCGTCGCTGGTTGCGGCCCAAGCTCTCCCCGGGCGGGTTCTGGCGCTGGCGCCGGGTGGTGGCCTACTCCCTGATGGTGCTGTTCTTTGCCATTCCGTACCTCCGCCTCGGTGGCAGGCCGTTGGTGCTGCTCGACGTGCCGCGGCGGGAGTTTACGCTCCTCGGCACCACCTTCCTGCCGACCGACACCCTGCTCCTGATGCTGCTCATGGTCAGCATTGCCCTGGGCATCTTCCTGCTCACCGCCCTGCTGGGCCGGGTCTGGTGCGGCTGGGCCTGCCCGCAGACGGTGTACCTGGAGTTCCTCTTCCGCCCGATCGAGCGGTGGGTGGAGGGCGGCCGCAGCGGCTCGATGGGACTCGACCGGGAGCAGCAGCAGTTTCATCCGCGCCGCCTGCTCAAGTATGGCATCTACCTGGTCCTCTCGCTGTTTCTGGCCCACACTTTCCTGGCCTACTTCGTGGGGATCGAGCAGCTGGTGCAGTGGGTCAGGCGATCCCCGCTGGAGCATCCGACCTCGTTCCTCGTCATGGCGGGAACCACCGCCATGATCTTTGCCGACTTTGCCTGGTTCCGCGAACAGACCTGCATCGTGGCCTGCCCGTATGGCCGGCTGCAATCGGTGCTGCTCGACCGACGGTCCTTGATCGTCGGGTATGATCCCAACCGGGGCGAGCCACGGATGCGCGGCGTCAAGCAGCGCGATGCCTCCGCGGGGGACTGCATCGACTGTGGTGCCTGTGTCCAGACCTGCCCCACCGGTATCGACATCCGGGAGGGGCTCCAGATGGAGTGCATCCACTGCACCCAGTGCGCCGACGCCTGCGATGCCATCATGGATCAGGTGGGCACGCCGCGCGGCCTGATCCGCTACACCTCGCAGGCATCCCTGGCCGGTTCACCCCAGGGGCTGCTGCGCCCCCGGGTGGTGCTCTACCCCGCCGTCATGGCCGTGTCCCTGGGCCTCCTGATCTTCAACCTCGGCACCCGGGTGGACACCGACGTCACCCTGCTCCGCGGGATCGGGGCACCGTTTACCCGTGAGCCCAACGGGATGATCATCAACCAGGTGCGGGTCAAGATTTCCAACCGGGGAGAGGCTGCCCGGGCATATCAGGTGGCGGTGGCCGAAGGCGAGCCGTTTCGGCTGATCGCACCGGTCAACCCGATGCCGGTTGCGGCAGGCCGCACGACGGAAAACAGCTTCTTTGTGGTGGCACCCCCAGCCGAGTTCCAGAATGGCTCCCGCATGGTGACGATCCGGGTGACCGATGCCGCCGGATACGAGGCAGAGTTTGCCTACCGCCTGCAAGGCCCGGGCAGCGGAGAGGCACCGTGAGCGGGAGTGGCCGGCTCTGGCCTTGGGCCTTGGGAGGAGTGCTGGGCCTGACGGTAATCGGCAACCTCTGGGTCATGCGACTGGCCAGCGCCGATCCCTCGTTCTCGATCGAGCCGGATTACTACCGCAAGGCAGTGGACTGGGACTCCACCATGGCGCAGCAGGCGCGGAGCGCTGCGCTGGGGTGGCGGCTCACCGTCAGGTCCATGCACCCCACGGCAGACGGCCGGGCAGTCCTGGCCGTTCAACTTGTGGATCCGGCCGGCGCCCCGCTGTCCGACGCCACGGTCACGGTCGCAGCCACGCACAATGCCCGGGCCGACCGGGTGGCAACCGCAACCCTCACCCCCGCTGGAGCGGGAGTGTACACTGGACTCATTGCGGGATCCCGTCCCGGTATCTGGGAACTCCGCTTCCTGGCAACCCGCGGCAACGACCGGTTTGCCGCCCGGCTGCGCCATGACACCGAACGGGACGCCCCGCTGCCATGATTGCCCTGGTGGGCACCGTGCTCGCGGCATCACTGCTGGGCAGCCCGCACTGTGCTGCGATGTGCGGCCCCCTGACCTGCCTGTACACCGGCGACGCCGGTGCCCGGAAGACGGGACCCCACCTGGCGTACAACCTCGGCCGCCTCGCCTCCTACCTGTTGCTGGGCGCGCTGGCGGGTCTGGCAGGTTCGGGCATGAATCAACTCGGCGTACTCGCCGGCGTGCCGCGGGTCGCGGCGATCGTCGCCGGGTGCCTGATGGTCCTGTGGGGAGGGTTGACCATTGCGGCAGCGCTCGGCGTGTCAGTGCCGGGCACCTCTCCCCCACCGGTGTTCCGACGGATGCTGGCCCGGGTGGTGACCCGCTTCCAGCGCCATCCACCGGCGCTGCGCGCCGGGGCCCTCGGGCTGCTGACAACGCTGCTCCCCTGCGGGTGGCTCTATGCCTTCGTGGCCACCGCCGCCGGCACCGGATCGATGCCATCGGGAATGCTGGTCATGACGGCGTTCTGGGCCGGCACCGTCCCGATCATGGCGGTGGTTGGCCTCACCGCGCAGCGGGCCCTGGGCCCGCTCCGCCGCCGGCTGCCGGTTGTCACGGCGGCGGCGCTGGTGGTCATTGGCCTGCTGACGATTTCCGGGCGGATCACCATGGCGAGCGTTCCTCCCGGCGCTGGATCCCATGTCGTCCACTGAGCTGCTGACCCCGGCGACAACGGCGTGTGCGCACTGCCGCCTCGAGGTGCCCACGGGGTTCCTGCGTCCTGATCGCACCGAGCAGTTCTGCTGCTCCGGCTGTGAAACGGTCTGGGGCGTGCTGCACGACGCCGGGCTGGAGGGATACTACCGGCTCGGTGAGCGACGGTCGCTGGCGGTCCATGCCAGTGGACGGGACTTTGAGGAGTTTGACCATCCGGCGTTCCACGCGCTCTATGTCCGCACCCGAAACGACGGCCTACTGGAAACGGAACTGTATCTGGAAGGTGTGCACTGCTCCGCTTGTGTCTGGCTGGTGGAGCGGGTGCCGCTGACCGTGGCGGGCGTGGCTCGCGCCGAGCTGGAGATCGGGCGCTCGCTGGCGCACCTGATTTGGGATCCCGCCGAGACAGGGCTGTCTGAGATCGCCAGGTTCCTCGACCGGCTGGGCTACCGGCCGCACCCGTTCCGGGGTGTCAAGGCAGACGCCCTACGGCGGGGCGAGGATCGCGCCATGCTCCAACGGATCGGCGTGGCGGGTGCGTTGGCCGCGAATGTGATGCTGCTGGCGCTGGCGCTCTACAGCGGGCTGTTCGCGGGAATGGAACCGGAGTTTGAGCGGTACTTCCGCTGGCTCAGCCTGGTCCTGGTGACCCCGGCATTGTTCTGGCCGGGCCGGATCTTCTTCCAGGGTGCATTCACGGCGCTCCGATCGCGAATCCTGCACATGGACCTTCCGATCGCCATCGGACTCGGCGCCGGCTACCTGCGCGGACTCTGGAACACCGTCACCGCCAGCGGTCCGATCTACTTCGATGGTGTGGCCACCCTGGTCTTCCTGCTGCTGGTGGGGCGGTTCCTCCAGCTCCGTGCCCAACGGGCGGCAGCCGACAGCGCCGAGCTGCTGCACTCGCTCGGCCCTTCGTCCGCACGGGTGGTCGAGGAGGGCACCGTTCGAGAGATTCCGACCGAGGCGCTGGTGCCCGGCATGGTGATCGAGGTTTGGCCCGGGGAAACGATGGCCGCCGATGGCATCCTGATCGGGGGCCATGCGGAGATCGACGCCGCCCTGCTGTCGGGTGAGTCCCGGCCGTTGGCGGTAAAGGCGGGAGGCGAGGTCTGGGCTGGCACGCTCAACCTGAGCGCCCCGATCCGGGTGCGGGTTGCGGAGACCGGGGAATCGAGCCGGTTGGGCCGGATCCTCCGCGAGGTGGAATCGGCGGCGTCACGACGGGCACCGGTGGTGGCGCTGGCCAACCGGATGGCGGGCGCCTTCGTGGCCGTGGTCCTGCTGCTGGCGGTCGGGACGGTGGCGTACTGGTGGCAAACCGACCCCAGTGATGCGATTGACCACGCCATCGCTCTGCTGGTGGTGACCTGCCCCTGCGCGCTGGCGCTGGCGACACCGCTGGCCTTCTCGGTGGCAATTGGCCGGGCTGCAAGCGCGGGAATCCTGATCAAGGGCGGGGACGCACTCGAATTCCTGGGCCGCGGCACCGGCACGATCTACTTTGACAAGACCGGTACGCTCACCACCGGCAAGACGGCGCTCCGGAGCTGGGATGGCCCGGACGCGATGCGGGGCCTGGTCCTGGCGCTGGAGCGCGACGCGACCCATCCGGTGGCGGCCGGTTTCCGGGCGGCATGGCCCGACCTGGCGGTGCCGGTGGCCGAGGAAGTTCGGCAGGTGATCGGCGGCGGGGTAACGGGCACGGTGGACGGCCGGACCGTCGTGGTGGGCAGTCCGGTGTTCGTCGGTGCTCGCGCTGCAGGAAACCCAAACCTTGGCGATCTCCCGCGCGCCCAGAGTCCAGTGCTGGTGGCGGTGAACGGGGAGGTAGTGGCCCGGGCAGGATTCGGGGACCCGATTCGGCCGGAGTCGGCCGACGTGCTCGGCGGCCTGCGAGCACGGGGCTGGAAGCTGCGGCTCCTCTCCGGCGATGCGCCGGATGTGGTCGGCGAGGTAGGGGAGACCCTCGGCTTTGGGCAGGGAGAGATCCGGGGTGGCGCCACCCCGGAGGAGAAGCTGGCCACCCTGGCCGGGGCCGGTGCCGGCACGGTCATGGTCGGCGACGGCGTCAACGATGCCGCCGCCATGGCACGCGCCTCGGTGGGGATCGGGATCCGGGGCGGGGCGGAAGCGTGCCTGGCGGTGGCCGATGTCTTCCTGAGCCGGCCGGGGCTGCAGCCTCTGGCCGACCTGATGACCGGCGCCGAGCGCACCCTCCAGGTTGTCCGGCGCAACATCGCGTTCGCGCTGGGCTACAACCTCATCGGCGCCGGACTGGCGATGGCAGGACTCCTCGACCCGCTGGTGGCGGCGGTCCTGATGCCGTTGAGCTCGCTGACCGTCGTGCTGCACTCCTGGCGGGCCCGCAGCTTCGAGGCGGGCACCGGGTGAGCGCCCTCTATCTGGTCCTGCCGTTGGCGCTGCTCCTGGTGGGCATCGGCATCGGGGCCTTTGTCTGGGCCACCCGTCGCGGCCAGTTCGATGACCTTACCACGCCCGCGATGCGGGCGCTGCACGAGGACCCGGAGCGGCACGACCGGTAGGCCCAATGCGGCACACCACCCGCGCCGCAACCATTTCCCCCGCTGGCCCCCCCTCTCCCCCGAGTCTATACTTGAGTTGCCGGTCCCCAGCAGGTCCCGGCGCTGTACTCTCCTCAGCCACCCCGAGCCGCCCCCTGACCGAGACGCCGGAGCAGACCCCCGAGCCCATGGAAGTCCTGCGTGCCGCCCTCGGTGCCCAGTACACCGTGGAGCGCCTGCTTGGCCAGGGCGGCATGGGCTCGGTGTACCTGGCCCGGGACATCACCCTCGATCGCCAGGTGGCCATCAAGGTCATCAACCCAGAGGTTTCCAGGGACCCGACCCTGCGCGCCCGGTTCCTCCAGGAGGCCCGGACGGTGGCCAGGCTCCGGCACCCGAACATCGTCCCGGTGTACGCCGCCAGTGAATCGGCTGGCGTCCTCTTTTTCGTCATGGAGTACGTGCCCGGCGAATCGCTCCGCGACCTGATGGCCCGGGAGGGGAAGCTCACCGGCGAACGGATGGCCACCATCCTCCGTGAGCTTTCCCTGGCCCTCGACCACGCCCACAAGCAGGGATTGATCCATCGGGATGTGAAGCCCGAGAACATCCTGCTCGACGCCGACTCAGGCCGGGCGATGTTGACCGATTTCGGGGTGGCCCGGGCGGTCGAGCGCGACGGTGGGATGACCCAGGCAGGGATGATCCTCGGCTCGCCGCGGTACATGTCTCCCGAACAGGCTTCCGGCGACGACACGATCGACGGCCGCTCCGACCTCTACTCGCTGGCATTGGTTGGCTACGAGATGTGCACCGGCGCCCCGGTGGTGCAGAGCAGCACGGTGGCCGGGATGCTGGTCAAGCACCTGACCGAGACGCCACCGCCGCTTGCCCAGGCGGCATCGAACATTCCCGAGCTGGTGGCGCAGGCCGTGGACCGGGGTCTGGCCAAGGATCCCGCCAAGCGCTGGCAGACCGGCCGCGCCTTCGCGGCGGCGTTGGCAGGTGGCTCCCTGACCCCCACCGGCGAACTGCTCGGCATCCCGGCGCCCGCCCGTCGCCGCCGCACAGCGTGGTCGGTTGGCGCCGGCGTGATCGTGGTGGCCGCGATCGCCTGGTTCGGGTACGGGCAACGGGGGCCGGATGGGAGCGGCTTCCTCGTTGCCCCATTCGAGATCCAAAGCGGGGACCCCGAGGTAGCCTGGCTCCGCGAGGGGAGCGTCAACATGCTGACGCTGACCTTTGGCCAGTGGAGCGACTTGAACGTGGTGGACTACGAGCGCACCCTGAGCCTGCTCGACGCGGAGGGGCTCGGCGAGAAGGCGCGCCTTTCACTGGACGACGCGTTGGCCCTGGCGCGGCGCGCCAAGGCGGGCACGGTCGTGACGGGGCAGATCCAGACCACCACCGATTCGCTCCTCGTCATTGCACGCCTCTTTGACGTCCGGAGTGGAGCGTCGGCCCGCCAAACCCAGGTGGCATCCGCCCGGGGGGCGGATCCGCGTCCGCTCTTTGACCAGCTGGCCCAGCAACTGCTGGACATCGAGGGCGGCCGCACCAGCACGATGCAGCTGGCCGAGGCGACCACGACCAATCTTGAGGCGTACCGTTTGTACCTCGAGGGGGTCCGGCACCTCAACAGCTGGCGGCTGGCCGAGGCGGACGCCGCCTTCGCGCGGGCCACCGCCCTCGACTCGACCTTTGCGCTGGCGTTCCACAAGCGCTCGCTGGGGCTGGGGTGGAGCGGTTTCGGCGGGGTGGACTACGTCGCGACCGCGGAGCGTGCCTATGCCCTGGCCGATCGCCTGCCACCCCGGGAGCGGTCCCTGGTCGAGGGTCACTACCACCTGACGATGGCGCTGACCGCCAGCAACACCGCGGACACCGCCACGGCACGGCGGGAGTTCGGCGCCTCGATCGCCGCCTACACCGGCCTGATCAGCCGAGGTGACTCTCTCGTGGCCGAAGCGTGGAACGGATTGGCTGACGCCTATTTCCACGGCACCAACAGCATCCCCAATCAGTCGACCGACTCGATCCGGACCTACGCCACGCGCTCATTGCGGGGATTCCACCGCACGCTGGCCATTGACTCTACCTTCCACCTGGCGTATTCGCACCTGGTGCAGCTCTACAATCAGGCCGGACAGAATTCCAACCTGCTGATCGACGGGGACAGCATCATCGTCTTCACCGACGAGGCCGGTGTGGCGCGGCTGGGCGGTGCCACAGGCATCCAGCGGTACCGCGATGCCGCCAATCGGCGCGGGATCGAGATCGCCCGGGCCTGGGCCCGGGCCGACACTGGCTCCACCCAGCCCATCCTTCAGCTGGTGCAGAGCTACAACGCGGCGAGCCTCCCCGACTCGGCCCTCGCGGTGATCCGGCAAGCGCTCGCCCGCCCGAGCACCGCCACACCCACCATCTGGCTTTCCCTGCTGTCGCAGCAGGTCGCGCGGGCCGATTCCGCGATGGTCACCACCCTGGCCCATGTCCTGTCGACCTACCCCGCCGACAGCCTCCGCGACATTCCGATCGGCGCCCGAATGCCGCTGCTGGCCTCGATGCTCACCGCCAGCGCGATGCTCGGGCGGGGCGAGGAGCTGACCCGGTCGGCGGCATTGATGGTCGAGGCCAATCCCTTTGTCCCGTTCTCCACCACGTCGATCGCCCCGATGGTGGCGATCTACGAACGCGCCCTCCAGGTGGCCATGGGCGACACCGCGAGGATGTCCCGCGCGGACTGGCGAGCGCTGGCGCGCCAGCTCCGTGGCCTCGGGACGATGCCCGGCATCCAGGGCCAGCAGGTCCGCAACGGATACCTGAGCGTGGTGTACCTCGGGTTCATGGTCACCAGCGACACCGCCTTCCAGTCGCTGTCGCAGGAGTGGAACGGTGGCAATGCCCTGACCGAATTTGACGCGCTGCTGGCCCTGGAGCGGGGGGACACCGCGGCCGCCCGGCGTCTGGCCCAGGATTTCGTCCCCGCCGACTCGCTCCGCAATCCGGCGGTGCGGTTCGGGGTCGGCGGCATGCGATCGGTGGCGCGCGCCGAGGTCCTGGCGGCGGTCGGGATGACACGCGAAGCGGTGGAGACCCTGGAAGCGACCGACCTGGCCCGCGTCAACCAGCCCGGGCTCGCCGAGCCGGGACTTGTGATCTGGACCCGGGCCTGGATGGCGCGCGCCCGACTCTGGACCCAGCTCGGCGACACCCCACGCGCCATCGCGGCGTATGAGCAGTTTTTGCGCTACTGGGATGGCGCCGACGGCGCCGCCGCCGCCGAGGTGCGGCAGGCCCGGCTGGAGCTAGGCCGGCTGCGCGATGCGCCACGATAGCGCTGCGCCACGCGGCGCAGCATCCAACCTGGACCTCTTCACCGATCCCGACATTGGAGCACCGCAGATGACGCCGCACCGCCTCCTGTTTGCCGCCCGACTCCTGCTGTCTCTCGGCGTCGCCTTCGCGCCGCCTCTCGCCGCCCAGAATCGCCCACTCTCCCAATGGGAGGAACGGGCCCGTGCCCTGCTCAAGGAGCTGGTGGAGGACAACACCACCCAGAGCGCCGGCGACATGACTGCAGCGGCCGAAGCGATGGCCGTCCATATGCGGGCTGCCGGATTTCCGGCAGAGGACATTGTCGTGGTCGAGGCCGGCAAGGCCAAGAAGGGCAACCTGATCGTCCGCTATCGCGGCCGGAACCCGTCGCTCAAGCCGATTCTCCTCCTGTCGCACCACGACGTGGTGGAGGCCAATCCCGAGGATTGGACCCTGCCACCGTTCGAGTTCATTGAGCGTGACGGGATGTTTTACGGCCGCGGCGTGGCCGACAACAAGGATGAGGGTGCCATGCACCTGACCATCCTGCTGCGCATGAAGGCGGAGGGGTTCGTCCCTGAGCGGGACATCATCGTGGCGCTGACCACCGACGAAGAGGGCGGGCCCGACAACGGCGTGGAATGGCTGCTGGCCAACCGGCCGGAGTTGATCGACGCCGAGTACGCCCTGAACGAGGGTGGCGGTGGTGTCATCGTCAACGGCACCCGGGTGTCGAACAACGTCCAGGCCGCCGAGAAGAAGGTCCTCAACCTGCAACTCGAAGTGACCAACCCTGGGGGCCACAGCTCCGTCCCGCTGCCCGACAACGCCATCTACCACCTGGCCCGCGCCCTCGACAAGGTGGCCAGCCACCAGTTCCCGGCTCGACTCAATGAGGTGACCCGCGGCTGGCTGACCGGCACCGCGGCGCTGATGGACCCCGAGATGGGCGGCGCGATGCGCCGGTTCGTGGCCAACCCGTCGGATCGCGCCGCCGAGGCGATCATCTCCCGCGACCCCGGCAACAACTCTCGGCTGCGCACCACCTGCGTGGCGACGATGCTGAGCGGCGGCCACGCCCGCAACGCCCTGCCGCAGCGCGCCACTGCGGTGGTCAACTGCCGAATGCTACCCGATGAAGATCCCGAATACGTAAAGGCCGCGTTGGCCGGGGCCATCAACAACACCCAGGTGACCCTCACTTCGCTGAGCACCGCGCAGGAGAGCCCACCCTCGCCACTGACCCCCGCGCTGATGACCGCGATTGGCCAAGTGACCGAGGAGATGTGGCCGGGGCTGCCGGTTATCCCGACGATGAGCACCGGAGCCACCGACGGACTCTACCTACGGCGCGCCGGAATCCCGGTGTACGGCGTCTCGGGACTCTTTTACGAGAACGCCAACGCCCACGGCATGAACGAGACGATTTCCGCGGCGGCCTTTTACCAGGGACTCGAGTTCATGTATCGGCTGGTCAAGGTGCTCACGGGCAGCGGCATCAGTTGAGGAGCGATCGCATCACGCAACCAGGATTCTCGGCCGTCAGCGTCCTGCTGATGCTCGCGGCCGCCGTGCCAGGCGTCCACGCCCAGGCCCGGGTGCAGCCCACCACCCTGATCTCCGGCACGCTGTCGTTCGACGCCCGGGGCACCTTGGGCGACTTCACCGGGACCACCGCGAACCTGACCGGTGCCATTGCGGGCGGCCCGGCGCTCGAAGCGGTGCGCGGCTGGGTCGAGGCGCGGGTGGATTCGATGACCACCGACAACGGCCGTCGCGACCGCGACATGCGCAAGTCACTCGGGGCCGACCAGTATCCCACCATCCGGTTCGACCTCGACGAGCTGCGGCCGAGTCCGCGCCAGGGTGACATCATGGTGGTCACCCTGGTCGGGCGCTTCACGATCCACGGGGTGACCCGCCAGGAAACCTTTCCGGGCACCCTTACCTGGTCGAGCACCGGCATCCGGCTCGAGGCCCGGGTGGGCATGGATGTCCGCGCCTACCGGATCGGCGGACTCTCCAAGGCGTTCGGGCTGCTCAAGATGCAACCCGACATCGTGGTCCATATCGACCTGCGGTTCGAACAACCCCCGCGGTGAGCGCACCGGATGTGATCATTGTCGGCGCCGGTTCGGCGGGCTGCGTCCTGGCCAACCGACTCAGCGCCGACCCGACTCGTCGCGTCCTGCTGCTCGAAGCAGGCGGCGAGGGGCATTCGCTCACGACTCGCATTCCTGCCGCCTTTCCCCGTCTCTTCAAGACCCCCGCCGACTGGGCCCTGGAAACGGAACCTGAACCCGGCCTCAATGACCGCCTGCTGTACTGGCCACGCGGCCGGATGCTCGGCGGCTCCAGTGCCATGAACGCGATGCTCTGGATGCGGGGCCACGCCGAGGACTACGACGCCTGGGAGGCCGCCGGCAATCCGGGCTGGGGGTGGCGCGATGTCCTGCCGGCGTTCCGGCGCGCCGAGGACCATCGGGCTGCCACCGGCGAGCATGTCGGGCATGATGGTCCGATGCGGATTGACCACCAGCGCGAGCCGAGTCCGTTGACCAGGTCCTGGCTCGAGGCCGCCATGGAAAGTGGCTTCCCGATCCGAGACGACCTGAACCATGGATCCAGCGAGGGCGTCGGGCTGCTGCATGTCTCCCAGCGCGGAGGGAAGCGTGAAAGCACCGCCACCGCCTACCTGCGCCCGGCCCGGCTGCGTCCCAACCTGACCGTGACTACCGGGGTGCAGGTCCTCCGGATTGCCTTCGATGGATCCCGTGCGGCAGGGGTGGAGGTGCGCCATGCCACAGGTGCAATCGAGTGGATTGCCGCCGGGCATGTGGTCCTGTGCGCCGGCGCGGTGCATTCACCGCACCTGCTGATGTGTTCCGGGATCGGACCTGGTTCGAGTTTGCGCGACGCTGGCGTTGCCGTGCGGGTGGACCTGCCCGGTGTTGGCCAGAACCTGCAGGACCATCTGGTGGCCGGGATCGGGGTCCGCTGCCGGGAGCCGGCCTCGCTGCTGGCCGCCGAGCGTCCCTGGCGGCTGCTGCAATGGCTGCTGACCCGCAGCGGCCCCCTCACCTCTCCGGTGGCGGAGGGTGCCGGCTATCTCCGGTCTGATCCATCGGTCGATCGCCCCGACCTGGAACTGATCTTTGCGCCCACGTTCTTCGTGGACCATGGCTTTTCCAACCCACCGGGACACGGTTATACCCTGGGCGCAGTCCTGTTGCGCCCGGAGAGCCGGGGCAGCACCTCACTCCGGAGCGCCGATCCGCTCGCCGCCCCCGTGATTCGTCCTGGCTACCTGACCGATGCCGCCGACCTGCCGCGGCTCGTGGCCGGACTGCGGAGCTGCCGACAGATCGCCGCGGCGTCGGCGTTCGGGCGGTGGCGCGGCGCGGAGGCCCTCCCAGGAGAGGGTGCCTGCACTGCGGAGCAGCTGGCGGAGCATGTCCGGAACACGGCGCAGACCCTCTACCACCCGGTCGGGACCTGCGCGATGGGCACCGGGCTCCATGCGGTGGTCTCACCAAAGCTCGAGGTGCACGGGGTGGAACGGCTCAGTGTGGTCGATGCGTCGATCATGCCGACGATCATCTCGGGGCACACCAACGCGCCGACGATCATGATCGCGGAGCGGGCGGCGGAGATGATGGTGTAACGCGTTTGGGGCGCGAACCATGTGGGTGGGATGGGGCGGGCCCCGACACACCACGCGCATTTCCGCGGTACATTCGACGACAACCCCTAACCGGCACCGCCCATGCAACGTCGCGACTTCCTCGAGTTGACCCGCTATGCCGCCCTGGCGGTGGTCATTCCCAACAACTGGCGGGTCCGGCACCGCCCCAGCTTTGCGGACGACCCGTTTACCCTTGGGGTCGCCTCCGGCGATCCGACCCCCAACGGCGTCATGCTCTGGACGCGACTGGCGCCGCGGCCGCTGGAACCGGGCTACGGGATGGCCGGGGCCCGGACGGCGGTGGACTGGGAAGTGGCCGAGGATGAGGGGTTTGGCCGGATCGTGCAACGCGGCCGCGCCACAGCGGCCCCAGAATTGGGCCACAGTCTTCACATCGATGTCCCCGGCCTGACTCCCGATCGATGGTACTTCTACCGCTTTGCTTCCGGCGATGCGGTGAGCCCCGTCGGCCGCACCCGCACCAGCCCAGCGGAAGGCACCACGAGGCCGCTGGCGTTCGGCGTGGCAGGGTGCCAGCACTATGAGCAGGGCCTCTTCACCGCCTTCCAGCACCTCTCCCGCGAACCCCACGACCTGGTGATCCACACCGGAGACTACATCTACGAGTACAGCGCCATCGAGGGCCGAGTCCGCCGGCATGCCACCGACGAGATCCAGCAGCTCGAGGACTACCGCATCCGCTATGCCCAATACAAGTCCGACCCTCACCTCCAGGCCGCCCACGCAGCCTGCCCCTGGGTGTTGACCTGGGACGATCACGAAGTGGACAACAACTACGCCGGCGACATCGGCGAGAACGGTATGGAGTCGGTGGAGCAGATGAGGGCCCGCCGCGCCATGGGGTACCAGGCCTGGTGGGAGAACCAGCCAGTGCGGCTGCCCAGGGTGCAGTCGTGGGCCGACCTGCAGATAACCCGGACCGTCAACTGGGGCGCGCTGGCCCGCTTCTGGGTGCTGGACACCCGTCAGTACCGCAGCGACCAGGCCTGCGGCGACGGCAACCGGGTGGTTCCCTGCGGAGAGTGGAGTGATCCGGCACGCACCCTGCTCGGCGCCGCGCAGGAACGCTGGCTGGTGGACGGGCTCGGCGCCTCGCGCTCAGGCTGGCAGGTGCTGGCCCAGCAGGTGATGATGGGCCGCTACGATTCAGCGGTGGGGCCCGATACCCAGGTGTCGATGGACCAATGGAGCGGCTACCCGGTTGCGCGTGATCGGCTGCTCAAAGCGATTGCCGAACGTGCTGCCAATCGCACCGTGGTGCTGACTGGCGATATTCATTCGAGTTGGGTCAATGAGCTGCAGGTCGGCTTCGACACACCGGGCGGGCCACCGGTCGCGGCGGAGTTCGTGGGGACCAGCATTGCCTCGGGAGGGGATGGTGCGGACGAGTCGGCCAACGTGGAGCGGGTCCGGGCGGAGAACCCGCACCTCAAGTGGCAGAACAACCGGCGGGGGTACCTGAGTTGCCGAGTGGAAGGGGACCGATGGGAGACGGACTACCGCACGGTGCCGTTTGTGTCCCGGCCCGATGCGCCGGTGGTCACCGCATCCCGGTGGCGCGTGGAACGGGGGCGGCCGGGGATTACGCGGATTTGACGGCGGGCGTGCGGTAGAGACGCCCTAGCAGAGACCCCCTATTAGGGTGTCTTTACGGGCTTCTCTACAGCCGCCCGCGCGGCGACGATGGCGTCGACGATCGGCGCCGACCCGAACCGCACCACGTCGGTGGCGGGCAACCCGGTTTCCCGGCTGGCCTTTTCACAGGCGGCCCGCGCATCCTCGTCGCTCAGGTCGTAGGTGTTCAGCGCAATACCGATGACCTTGGTCGGGTGTACCGCCGAGCCAATCATTTCGTACATTGTGATGTAGTCGGTCAGCGGCGGAATCGGCAGCCACTCGTTGTCGCGGTAGTCGCCGATGTGCTGGCGCGAGGCCTGGTGGCAGAGGATCAGGGCGTCGGGACAGGCACCATGGAGCAGGCCGAGCGTCACCCCGGAGTAGCCGGGATGGTTGATGCTGCCCTGCCCCTCGATCAGGACCACATCGGCGCCTTCGGCGCCCTGCAGGGTAATCCGCTCGGTGGCGCCGGCAATGAAGTCGGCCACCACGGCGTCCACCCCGATCCCCCATCCCTCGATCATGATGCCGGTCTGGCCAGTCGCCACGAAATTGGTGCGGAGGCCGCTGTCCTTGAGCCCCTGCACCAGCTGAAGCTGGGCGGTCATCTTACCGACGTTGCAATCGGTGCCCACGGTCAGTACCCGAAACGCCTCGGTGTGACGCGCACGACCGTCGCCAACCGGCAGGTCGGTGGGAGGCCGGCGGATATCGGTCAGGGTGCGCCCATTGGCGCGGGCCCGTTCGGCCAGGAGGGCGTCGTCGCCCAGGAAGGTGTGCAGACCGCTGATGATATCGCAGCCGGCGTCGAGCGCATCGGCCAGCCAGAGCCGCCATTCGGCCGGCAGCCGGCCGCCCATCGGGGCAATGCCGATCAGGACCGCGGTGGGCTTGAGTGCCAGCCCCTCATCCATGGAGCCCACCACGGGGATGCCACCGCCAAAGCCCAGGACATCCTGGACGGTTTTACCAGCGGCAACACGGTCCAAGACCGCGACCACGCGATCCGGCTGGAACCGGATCACGGAGTTCGCGGTCTTGGATGTCTCAGGATCAAAATCACCATCAGCCAGGATCAGGAACCGCGGTTCGGAAGCGGTCAAGCCGGCAGGTCTCCGTCGTCGACGACCTCGGCGTCCTCGATGCCCTTGCCGATCTGCCTGGCCGGTTCACTGCTGCCGGCCGGCAACATCCCCATCTTGGCCTTGAGCTCAAGGAGCTGCTGGTCGGCATTGCCCTTGTATTCCAGCGACTTGAACTGATCGACCAGGTCGTCGGAATTGAACTCCTGCTGGATCTCGGCGGCGGCCAGCGCCTTCCGCTCGGTGGCCTCGATCTTCTCGGCCATCCGTTCGAACGACTCGAAGGCGGACTTGTCGCTCATCCCCGCCATCGTTTCCTGGATCCGCTGCTGTGCCTCGGCCCGCTTGGCGCGCGCCACCAGGATGTTCTTCTTGCGCTTGGCTTCCTCGATCTTGTCGTTGAGCTGCCGCAGTGACCCCTTGAGGCTCTCGGTCTCGGACTTGTGCTTGAGCCACGTTTCGTGCAGCGACTGGGCGCCCTGCAACGACTCGTTGTACCGGAGCAGCGCCTGGGTGGCCAGGTCGTCGCGACCCTCCTGCACCGCCAGCATGGCCCGGCGCTCCCAGTCCTCCGACTGCTTCTTGAGCGCCTCGGCATCGGCCTGGAGCTTCTTCTCGTCGGCAATGGCCGACGCGGCCTCCTGCTTGGCCTTGGCCAGCTGAGTCTTCATGTCGAGAATCAGCTGATTGAGCATCTTCTCCGGGTTTTCAGCCCGGCTGATCATGTCATTGATGTTTGACCTGAACAGCGTTGACAGCCGGTCAAAGAGCCCCATCGGTCGACCTTTCGCGAAGCGCAGAGAGCTGGCCCATGTGAGAGGCCAGCGCCAGCGTGATGGAATCGAAACTTGCCTGGAACTCACTGGAGTCGAGGTGTTCCAGCTCCAGGGTGTCCGTCAGCAGGATGTGGTCGCCCTCAAGGCCGTAGGAGCCATGGACCAGGTCGCGGGCATTGAGTTCCAACAGCTTCCGGAACAGCGCCCCGCTGGCCTTCTCCGCGGTGGGCACTTCCATGACCCGGACCCGGAAGATGACCACCGGGGGAGCCAGGTTGATGACCACCTCGGTACCCTCCGCAGTCTTGACGACCCAGAGATCCGGCTCGACCTCATTGCTGGAGAGGCCATTGGATTCCAGTCGGTCAATGAACGACTGGATGTCTTCCTTCGTGACCATTCGGTCTCCTCGTTCGGCAGCCAGGGTGGCCGCGTGCGTCAGGAATCTACCTACTCTGCCGGTGGGGACGCCAAGTGGCGCCCCGCCGGATCCACCCGGGTCAGCAAACGCTCCGTAAAATCGAGCCGTTCCTCCAGCTCCGCCAGCCGGTGATCCTGGGCGTCCACCTCCCCGGTAATCGGCGAACGCAGCTCCATACGTTCCAACCGGGCCTCAAGTTCCCCAATGCGGGCCTCGCCCCCCGCAATCTCGGGCTGACCCTTGCCCCGGATCCGCTCCGCCCAGGCCTTGATCAGCGGTGACATCGCCACCCAGAATGCCACCTGACCGCCGCCGATGGCCAGCCACATGGCGAATTCGCCAGCCTCGCTCATACTGGTGTATCCTCCCTGACCAGTGGAATGCGGGGTCGTTCCCGTGTCTGGGCCAGCAACCGTTCCGTCAACTCGAGGCGCTCCTCAAGTTCGTAGACCCGGGCTTCCATGTCGGCCAGGCGCTGGGCGGCCATCTCGCCGGTGGAGAGCCCGACCCTCGGCGAGGTGTCATCGTCGCTTCCACCGCGGCGGAGCCACCAGACACGGGCCGCCGCCAGCCCAACCGACCAGGTACCGAGCCCCATGATCACGACGATCTCGCCAGGTGCGCCAGAGGCGTCGATAACCATGCCCACCAGGAAGCTCGCCGCCGTCCAGAGGATGCCAGCCCCCAGGAAATCCCATCGGGTAGCCTTAGGCATCGGACCGCTCCTGCTTGGCAGACGCCAGCAATCGCTCCGAAAAATCCACCCGCTCCTCCAGCTCCAGCACTCGGTGCCGGAGGTCGTCGAGCTCGCCGAGTATTTCGGCGGGGAGCTCGGGCGGAATCGCGCCGGGATCCTCGCCACCGATTCGGCGCGCCAGCGCCTTGCCCACCGGCCCACGGAGCACGAAGGCCACCCCGCCCATCGCCATTCCCCAGATCGGGATCGACGCGGCACCGATGGTGTCGGTCACCAGGAACAGGGCGCCGAACATCCCGAGGGCGGCAATGATCAGTCCCCCTGCGACGCCACCTTGCCGGATCATGCGCTCCCCTCCCAGCCCTGCGGGCCGGCCTCAAGCATCGTTGCGTTCCACCAACTCACGGACCGGTTGCTGCTGCACCAGCATCCGCTCCGAGAAGTCCAGCCGCTCTTCCAGCTCCGCCACGCGAGAATGGAGGATCTCGACCTCGGCCACCCGCTGCTCCAGCTCCTCCATCCGCTCCAGCTGCACTTCACCGGTGGTCAGCCCCTCTGCCGTCCCCCTGGCCAGGGCGCGGCGACGCCGCCATTCGAAGAGGATCGCGGAGCCACCAAATACCAGGGGGATGAAGATTTCGTCGTTCGAGCCCGCGGCCACCGCGAGCATGATCGTGACGAAGAAATGGATGCCAATGGCCCATCCATCGAGTCCCATCCTCCACTTCACGACGCCCCCTGCCGACGGGCCACTTCTTCGGGGTGGCCCTGCACCAGGAGTCGCTCCGAGAAGTCCACCCGCTCCTCCAGCTCCGCCAGGCGGTGATGTCCTGATTCCACCTCCGCCAACCGCTCATGCAGCGCAGTAACTTCCTCCTGCAGCGCCTTGACCGCCTTGCCACCCCCACCCTCGATCCGCCGGGCGATGGCACGGGTCAGGAGAAAAACGATCGATCCCCCGATCAGCAGCACGCCAAGGATCGGGACGATGACCATCTCCGGCGGGATCTGGTTGAGCCACGCCAGCAGTTCCGGCGGGATATCGCTGGGTGGCAGCGGCGCCTGGGGGAACTGGGAGAGATCCGGAATCGGCGGAATCGGCGGAATCGGTGGAATCGGTGGAATCTCCACCACCTGCGCCAAGAGCCGGGGTAGCAGTGACACGTTAACCTCCCGCCTGTCCCGACTCGCGCCGCTCGGCCAGCAACCGCTCCGAGAAGTCCAACCGCTCGTGCAATTCGGACACCTCGAGCCGCAAGGCGTTCAAGTCCTCGATCACCTCGGGGTCCTGCACTACGATGCCGCGGCCGCGGATCCGATCGGCAAGGGCCTTGCCGATCGGGCTGAAAGAAATCGCGATAGCGGTCCCGCCGCCGAAGATCATGATGATGGCCAGAATGTCATCCACGCGCCGTATGCTCCCTTTGGATCCCGCTTGGAATTTATTGCTCGATCCCTGCGTCGCGGCCCCGAGCCAGCAGGCGCTCGCTGAAATCCAGTCGCTCGTCCATTTCCCCGACCTGCAGCTCCAGCGCCAGCACATGATCGCGCAGCGCCTGGGTCTCGGTGATCAATTCCTGCTCCAGCTCGCCACCCCTCCCCTGGATCCGCCGAGCCAACGCCTGACCCACCGGCGCCCGGAAAACGAGCACCCCGCCAAAGATCACCATCCCTGTGATGAGCACCCCGTCAATCATTGCCATGAACGGCACCAATTCTGGACCCACTTCAGCGCTCCCCGGGAGCGCCGAGTACCTTGGCCTCGCTCTGCCTGGCAATCAGCCGCTCGGCAAAGTCCAGCCGCTCCTGGGTTTCCAGCAGTTCCTGCCGCATCGCCGCCATGTCGGATTGGACATCCAGGAGATGCTGGTGGACATCTTGCTCCAACTGGGGATGGGCCTCCCCGCCAATCCGGCGGGCCAGCGCCTTGCCGATCGCAGTATTGGCAAAGACGATCAGCCCCACGAAGAATATCGACAGGACCGGAATCATCACCGCCAACGCCTGCTTGGCCATTCCGGCTCCAGCCAAGGGTTATTGGCCCTTACGGTACCACGTTTCAGTATGTTTCAGGTCGAAACAAAGCAGTGAAACGCCCCGGAAGCAAGCCGGGTTACAGGAGCTCGACGGCGGTCACGGCGCTCAGGCTGAGCCCGATCTCGGTGTCGTCCAATCCGAGCGGCCGGACGTAGACCTCGTTGGCCGTCAGGTGGGCGTCGACGCTGCTCGGGATTCCCACCACCGTGGTGCCATCCTGGGTGGTGATCCGGACCTGGAGCTCGTGCCCGGCGGCGTACCCGAGATACTCGATGATCTCACGATAATCCATGCGGCCCCCGTGGTCAGGGAATCAGTGCGGCACCCGGCGGCGATCGTCCAGCATCAGGTGACAGAGCCCGATGGCCCACCCAGCGATCCCGGACTGTCTCGGAGCAGGGCCGCCTAATACCGATAGCATAGGATGGGATACTGGCGGGTGGAATACAAGGCGGGCGGGACGGGAAAGACGAATCGGGACAGTCCACCGTCCTGTAGGGGCCGGGCCTGCCCGGCCCGGTCCGGCATCGCGTCTGGATCCGCGGGTAAACCCGCAGCTCGGCCAGGAGCGTCGCTGAAGCGACCGGCATGCACACAAAATGTCATCCCGAGGAGCCCCTTGAGGGGCGACGAGCGGATCAATGCCAGCTGGCCGGAGTACGAGCGGGCGCTCAAGGCGGCGGGCGTCAGCTACGAGCGGCACCTCTATCCCGGGTACCCAGCACGGCTTCAACAACGACACCACCCCACGCTACGACGAAGCGGCGGCGAAGCTGGCGTGGCAGCGGACGGTGGCGTTCTTCAACCGGCATGTGAGGCGGGGGTAGGGCG
>Ga0163153_10001823_pt1 | contig 32748 bp, 30 predicted proteins | sample OliLakLV19MP6IB1_FD_148629 | JGI IMG/M metagenome (GOLD analysis project Ga0163153, IMG submission 148629) | Freshwater microbial mat bacterial communities from Lake Vanda, McMurdo Dry Valleys, Antarctica - Oligotrophic Lake LV.19.MP6.IB-1 | ecosystem: Environmental > Aquatic > Freshwater >... | reverse complement strand
GATGCTGATCGATCATGCTTCCAGCCAAACCTGGGTGCCTTCTGTACAGTTTTTACAGATCTCTATTTCTTTTCGTCCTTTTAATAGTTTAGTCCGGAAGTACTTATAAGACTCCCCTTTCCATATGGATTTAAAACCCTCCAATTTTAAATCCCCCATTCTTTCCGTAGCATCTTTATCAAAACAACAGGGTACTACCATACCATTCCAGGTGATGACACAAGCATGCCACATTTTCCAGCAATGGTTAAGCATTTTATTCTTCAATCGATACCTGCCAGACGGCAATATTTTGTATCGGCTATATTTTTCATTTTTCGGTATCAGCGGATTACCATTTTCGTATTCATAGACCTGGGCTGTTTTGAGTCTTACCTCATCTGCCCCCAGTTCTTTCGCCAGCCGGTAGATTTCAGGGATTTGATGCTCATTGGGTCCAACTACCAGATATTGGATTATGATATGAGGATGTTGGACACCAGCTTGTTGACGGGCCTGGACCAGCTGACGGGTACCGGCAAGCACCTTATCAAGGGAGCCTTCTTTACGGTATTGTTGGTAGATATCCTGGGTAGTCCCGTCGATGGAAATAATTAATCTGCTCAGCCCGGATTCTATTGTTTTTTGAGCATTTTCAGGAGTAAGGAAATGTCCATTAGTCGAGGTGGTTGTATAGATACCCTTGTTTTCCGCATAAGACACCATTTCTAAAAATTCCGGATTGATATAGGGTTCTCCCTGAAAATAAAATAAAAGATTACACAGATAAGGGCTTACCTGATCGATAGAAGTACGGAAAAAATCGAATTTCAGATTACCGGTAGGCCTCGAAAATGACCTTAATCCGCTGGGACATTCAGGGCACCTCAAGTTACAGGCCGTAGTAGGTTCGAAAGATAAACTGATTGGCATGCCCCAGTGAAATGGACGTCCGGACACCCGGGCCAGAAAATAGGAACTGTACACTAAAAAGAGGTTGGCCAGTTTCTTCAAACTCAAATGACCAAACATTCTTTTCCAATCCTGTAGCGGTATCGTGGGCATGCAGACCTCAAAGATAGCCGACTATTCACCCACAATCAGTAAATCGCTATTTTCGCCTTTCTTTTTGACCCTCTTTCTATTATGAAATTTTTGGTTGTTGGTTTAGGTAATCCTGGAAGCGAGTATACCCTGACCCGTCACAATGTGGGTTTTCAGCTCCTGGATTATTTGTGTACCAGGGTGAATGCACCATGGGGTCCTGATCGTTTCGGTCTTCGCACCGACATTAAAATCAAAGGAAGGAATTTGGTCCTGATCAAGCCGGACACGTATATGAACCTTAGCGGAAAAGCGGTTTTATTCTGGATGAATAAACTCAAATTGTATCCCGAACAGGTTTTAGTCATTCTGGATGAACTTCACCTGCCTTTTGGCAAAATGAGATTGCGGAAAGATGGCAGTGACGGCGGACATAATGGGTTGAAAAGTATAGAAGAGCACCTGCAATCGCGGGCTTATCCCAGGCTAAGGATTGGAATAGGTAAAGACTTTCCAAAAGGAAAACAATCTGAGTACGTGTTAGGTAATTGGACTAAAGATGAGCTCAAAGAATTGGAAAAAGTCTTTGATCGGGGAGCAGAAGGTATCCTCGAATTTGCCCTGGCAGGAATTGATCGCGCAATGAATAAAGTGAATTAACCTGCTGCTTTTTTGTTCTGCTGGTGTTTAAGATAGGTGAATACCATGGGTAACAGCGAAATGAAAATTATTCCCAGGACGACCAGTTCAAAATTAGCTTTAACCCAGGGCAGGGCACCGAAAAAATATCCTGCCAAGGTGGCCACGACTACCCATAAAACAGCGCCCGCAATACAATATTTTATGTATTTACTGTAGGTCATGCGAGCAACCCCGGCAACAAAGGGAGCAAACGTCCTGACAATGGGTACAAAACGAGCCATGATAATCGTCCGTGGACCATATTTTTCATAAAAGCTATGGGTGCGGTCAATGTATTCCTGTTTGATGGTAAAGACCCCAAATAATTTTGCCCCCGCCCCTTTTTTAGCCAGATATTTTCCAATAAAGTAGTTGGTATTGTCTCCCAATAATGCAGCGATGATCAGCAGGGGAATGATGTAACCTATTTTTAATCCATATACCGGATTTGCAGCCAGTGCACCCGCCGCAAACAAAAGGGAATCTCCGGGCAACAATGGAGTCACCACCAGTCCCGTTTCACAAAAAATGATCAGAAATAAAATGAGATAAATCAACAAGCCATATTGACTGATAAAAGTCTCCAGGTGCTGGTCAATATGAAAGATAAAATCAAAGATCTCCATAGCGGCATAAAGGTAACAATTAAACTCCCATGAAATTATTTTACGTCAGTTTCAAAGAGCCTTGATTCTATAAGAATTTGACTATTTTTAAAACTTCATACCAATTAATAAATCGAAATGATATACGGACTCCTCGCTTTTTTTGCCTTGCTGGCGGTCATCGTGATTCCCCAATTTAAACAACACCCCAAAGGCCTCGCCGTCTTGTTTGGGACAGAAATGTGGGAGCGTTTCAGCTATTATGGCGGAAGGTCGATGATGATCTTATATATGACTGCTTCCGTAACCGGGCAAAACCCCGGCCTCAATCTCAGCGTAGGCGAAGCGGGGGCGTTGTATGCCATGTATGTTGCGGGGGTATACATTACCAACCTTCCCGGTGGATGGGTGGCCGACAAAATCCTCGGAGCCAGAAATTCCGTTTTTTGGGGTGGTGTCATCATTGCCGCCGGCAACATACTCATCGGTTTAAATACGGGAGAAATGGGATTTTACGCTGCCCTCGTTTTGAATTGTTTAGGGACTGGATTATTAAAACCAAATGTATCCACTATGGTTGGATCACTTTACGCTCCTGGTGATATCCGGAGGGACAGTGCATTTTCCATTTATTATATGGGGATCAACCTGGGGGCATTTATAGCTCCATTGGTCGCAGGTTCGGTGGGTGAAAAAATAGATTGGAATTATGGTTTTTTAATCGTGGGTGCCGGGATGATATTGGGGCTCATACTATTTAAGTGGGGTGCCCGGTACCTGGGCGACGCCGGGTTAAAAGTTGATGCAGGCAATGAATCTTCTGCCAGCTCATTTCAATTGATAAAAAAACCGTTGATCTTTACTGTGCTGGCTGTCGTTTTAATGGCCGTCATCCACTTGAAGGGTCTATATATATTTAACCTTACAAGATTGTCTGATCTTATGGGTTATATTTTATTATTTGTTCCTTTTATTTATTTTTTCTTTTTGTTTAAAAATGGCGGGTATACCAAACCGGAAGTTAAAAGGATCATTGCCATCATTATATTTTACCTGGCGGCTGCTTTATTTTGGGGCGCTTTTGAACAAGCTGGCAGTACCCTGACTTTATTTGCAGATCGCAATACCGATAATTCGTTGTTTGGATATAATTTTCCAACGACCTGGTGGCAATCCATTAATTCCATGTGGATTTTGTTGTTATCCCCTGTTTTTGCAATACTTTGGATTAAACTCAAGAAAGCAGATAAAGAGCCTTCTACGCCGTTCAAATTTGCTCTCGGTCTTTTGTTTGTAGGTCTGGGTTTCCTGATCCTGGTACCTGCTGCTCAAATGATTACTTCAGATTCAGTACGCGTTGGGGTTATCTGGCTTACCATGACCTATTTCTTACATACGGTGGGCGAATTGTTTCTTTCCCCGGTCGGCCTGAGTGCAATGACCAAACTGGCACCACCGCGAATTGTCGGTCAAATGATGGGGATTTGGTTTATGGGAGCTGCCCTGGGCAATTGGATCGGCGGTCGTGTTGGTGGTATGTTTGAATCTTATCCGTTGCCGAAAATCTTTTTTTACGTTTTTGTTACCAGTGCTGTTTCCGCAATCATCATGTTTGCACTCACCCCATGGATAAAACGATTAATGGGTGAAGTAAAATAATGACTTCCCGCTTTAATTATGTGCTGATTAATCTTTATTGATTATGGATAAAAAACCATTCAGTCCTTATGTGCCTTCATCCACTATAATGCCTGAATTTACCTGGAGGGCAATCCTTTTGGGTTCACTGTTTGGGGTGATTTTCGGTGCCGCCACGGTATACCTGGGATTAAAAGCCGGATTGACGGTATCGGCCTCAATTCCTATAGCGGTCCTGGCCATTTCAATTGGCCGCCGATTGTTCAATACCACCATCCTCGAAAATAATATTATTCAGACCACGGGCTCGGCGGGAGAAGCTATTGCGGGAGGGGTAGCTTTTACGTTGCCTGCTTTTTTATTTTTATCTGCAAACGGAGATGGTGAGGTATCCTCTGCTTCTTACTTTAATTATATGACCATACTGACCCTGTCGATGGTGGGTGGTATGTTGGGTACCTTATTGATGATCCCCCTGAGGAGGCCACTGATCATCAAGGAACACGATAACCTCCCCTACCCTGAAGGCACGGCTTGTGCGGCCGTGTTGATCGCAGGAGAAAAAGGAGGAGATTTTGCCCGCACGGCTTTCCTTGGATTGGGTATTGCCGCGGTATATGCTTTTCTTCAAAAAATAATTCATTTTATAGCAGAGACACCAACGTACGTCACCGAAGCCAAAAACAGATTCTTTCCAGCTGCCACAATTAATGCAGATGTAACCCCGGAATATTTAGGAGTAGGATATATTATCGGGCCGCGGATTGCGGGTGTTCTGGTTGCCGGTGGAGTATTAGCCTGGCTGGCTTTGAATCCATTATTGGCCACCGTAGTTGCACCTGAAACCATTGCCTTGCAACTCGTCAAACTAGGGTATCTGGCTGACATCACCCTTGCTGGTGGACCAGGTAATTGGGATCCCGAATTAAAAGAGTTTGCAAGTCCTGAAATCGCTTTGTACCGGGCTTATATTCGGCAAATCGGTGCCGGTGCTGTGACTGCCGGTGGTCTGCTGACTCTAATAAAAACCATACCCACGATCATCTCGTCGTTTAAAAACAGTTTTGCCACTATCCAATTAGGCCAGGGAGGCACTATCGAAGAACCCAACCGGACAGACAGGGATCTGAATAATAAAGTCGTCTGGATTGGTAGCCTGGTATTGGTCTTCATCATAGCTATTATGCCAGGTATCCCCGGCGAAGGCCTGCTCTCCAAATTGATGATAGGGATTCTTATCCTGATCTTCGGAGTGTTGTTTGTGACGGTATCCAGCCGGATTACCGGATTGATCGGCACCAGTTCTAACCCAATCAGTGGCATGACGATTGCTACCCTGATGGGTACGGCATTGATTTTTATTGCTCTGGGGTGGACAGGTAAAGCTTATGAACCGATGGCATTGGTGGTAGGTTCTATTATTTGTATTGCAGCAGCGAATGCCGGCAATACTTCCCAGGACCTCAAAACGGGTTATTTATTAGGCGCTACGCCCCGGTATCAACAAATTGCGCTTTTCATCGGGACGATTGTTTCATCTATAGTTATTGGATTTACTATTCGTTACCTGGATCAGGATACAGAAGTATTGCGAACAGGACTGGCCCATGCCATCGGATCAGACAAATACCCTGCACCTCAGGCAACATTATTGGCTACGTTGATCAAAGGGCTTTTATCGTTCAACCTGGATTGGCAGTTTGTTTTGGTTGGGGCTTTTATGGCAGTTACGGTGGAATTGTGTGGGGCCAATGCACTCTCCTTTGCGGTTGGACTTTACCTTCCTTTAAGTACCACCCTGCCCATTTTTATAGGAGGTATGGTCAAGGGATGGGTTGACTGGAGGACTAAAAAAGACACTATTGTAATTGCCGAAGATGAAGAGTTGAGCAAAGGCAAATTATTTGCTACCGGCCTGGTTGCCGGGGGAGCCCTTGCGGGTGTGATCATTGCTATTTTATCGGTAAAATATCTGGATGCACTTGAAAAATGGAGCTTAGGGACCAGGATGCAATCCATACTAGGGACAGCAGGTTATAATTTATTGGGAGCAATATGTTTCGGCATGCTGGCTTTAATCCTGATCCGGATAGCCCGACAGGGTAAACAATAATTTGCCGTACATGCTCATGCCAATAAACCGCAGATTTCCTTCCAAATTATTAATTGCAGGTGAATTTACCGTTCTGACCGGTGGTGATGCTTTGGCGATTCCATTTGATTTGTATTCCGGGATTTGGAAGAAGTCTGATTATCCGGATACTTCCCTGCTTTCTTTTGGCACCTATCTCGAGAATGTCGAATTTATTGAAGCCGAAAGATTAATCCATGACATCCATAAGGGCTGGCACTTTGAATCCGATATTCCCGTAGGCTATGGATTGGGCAGTTCAGGGGCTTTGACTGCAGCAGTCTATTCTCATTACCACCACTCCCATGAAATAGATCCTGTTATCATTCAAGCCCAACTCGCATTGATGGAGCATCATTTTCATGGCACCAGTTCGGGGTTTGATCCGTTAATCTCCTATAAAAATCAAAGCTTTGCCTTGTTGAATAAAAAACTAACTGAGGTGAATCCAATTTCTCACCCCGGTCCTTCAGGGCATGGATTGTTATATTTATTGGATTCCGGAACTTTAAGGGGAGGTATCAATTCCATTCAATGGTTTTATAAAGAAATGGAAAAACAAATTTTCAAAGAAAAATTAAATGTATTATCGGAAATCAATCATTCCCTGATCGGTGCCTGGATGGAAGACCGTATACATGATTTACCGGAATTGTTCCATTCCGTATCCATCCTGCAATTTGAGTACTTCCAGCCCTTGATTCCACCTGCAATCATGTCCTGGTGGGCGCGTGGCCTGGATACCCATCAATATTATATCAAACTATGTGGAAAAGGAGGAGGCGGTTATTATTTGGTATGGATGAATGAGCCGGTCACCGATACTATTACAGGATTAACGAAGGTAAAGGTGATTTGACCGTCGATTTTTGCATGGTCAGCAGAAATGCCGGAGGTATATTAAACGGGACAAAGCGGACAGCGACCTGGCCAAATATCTTTTCATACATTTTTTTTGCCAATAAGGAATAATGGACCTGGACAAATTTAGCCATCGGCGCCATATGATCAAAGGCTGCCTGAATGATTTGAGTGGCAACATGTTCCGGCAGGATCACAAAGGGGATCGCGGAAATCACATGATCCAATTGTTCGATATGAAGCGATTTTAAAATTTCACCCAGATGTACCGCATCCTGATCTACCACGATTAACCGTTTATCCTCTATTTTTCTTAATGCTTCACAAAAGACCGGATTGATTTCAAAAGCAATGAGTGTAGCATCCGGCGGCATTTTTTTTAATATATAATGTGTGATCACTCCGTCGCCTGCGCCTAATTCCAATACTACCTGACCGCTGGAAAATTCGATTTGCTTTAAGATCTCTTTGCACAGAAAGGAGGAGCTCCTGGTAATGGTGCCCACGGTCATAATGTTCTTAAGACCCTGGTCTAAAAAAATTTTTGTCTTTTTCATTCGTTTAATGGTTATTCACTGCGGTAGATAAATTGTAGGAGGTCCGGATATTTTTCACTCCACCTGGACATCATTGCCTGTGGGATCCGTTGATTAGAATAATAGGGAATAATCAATGCATCTTCATAACCTGCAGTGATCCATGATTTCCGGGCTGCATTGGCCAGCACAAAATTTGGATATACGCCGGTCATTAATTCGTATTTACCGGTGTTATTATTTTTTTCAATAAAGGTCTGCATCAATTGGTCCACTTCAAAATTTGCTGCATTGGTGGAAGATAATAACATTATTTTGTAGTTGAGTTCAGCTTCTTCTGAAATAAATCCGGCCCGGTCACCGACACTCATCGTTCCATTTACGATTACCGAATCTTTATAAAACTTCTGAGATTCTTCGGAGCGGGGCTCCGGATAAAATATGGAAAACTCTATCCGGCGATTCAAACTTTGTGCAGCCGGGTTGGGTTTGCCGTCGGCATGTTCCAGGGCAACGGGAAAACCGGATCCATAGCCTTTTACTTGTATCCTCGATGGTTTAATGCCCTGTTGAATAAAATACTCCTTGATCGCTTCTGCTCTTTTGATGGAAAACAAAATGTCCATGGATACCGTCCTTGCACTGCGGTCAGTAAATACTTCAATAATAATGTTATGGGTTGGAAAACTTTTAAGTATGCTAACCACCTCATCCATCTTTTTAACCATCGATGGCAATTTTAATTGTTCATCGCTGACATAATATAATACCGGTACCTGGACTAGCTCCTGGACTTCACCGGAATGATTACCGGAGGCCGGCCCACCAGCCAATTTTGAAGCCTTGTATTCCGGTACATCTGCAAAAAATTCAGGCCTGGATCGTTCTGCCTGAGGGGCTGGTGATTGTTTAAAATATGCGAAATAAATATCGTAGCCACCTGCTCCGGTTTTGCGGGTAGAGGCAAACAAGCCTCCCAGTTTATTTTTATTTAACCTGAAGTAGCGATCATCTCCCCCGGAATTAATGGGCATACCAAAATTGATCGGATCGGACCAGGTTTGTTTCTGGTCATCATAACGGGCAGAAAAAATATCGTAGCCACCGATACTATGCAGATTATTGCTACTGAAAAACAAGGTACGCCCGTCCCCTGCGAGCGAAGGGCTTACTTCATCATATGGAGTATTTATTTTGAATCCGAGGTTGGTCAGGGGTTTCCAGACTTTATCCACCCGTTTGGTATAATACAAGTCATACCCACCTAAACCGCCAGGGCGATTGCTGGCGACAATGACCGATGAATCCGTAAAGTAAAATAATTCGTCGCTGCTGTATAAGAATGGAATATCAATTAAAACAGCGTCCTGGATTTCAAGGGACTCTATTTTAAACGTATCCACGTAAAATTTTAATTGGCTCAGGGAAGGTCCTCTTTTAAAAAAGACAATCCTTCCATTTTCACTGAAGTCGGATAAAATCTCATGACTTTTGGTATTCAGGTTGGGATTTAATGCCGCGATTTCTGACCATTCTCCGTTATACAGGCTGCTGGCATACATATCATAAGGGATTTCAAAATCCGGGGAATAATTGGCATACAATCCCGCGGATTCACGGTCCGAACTAAAATAAAACCGGGAATCCAGATTGATACTCGGAATAGGCATGATTTCATTCCAGCTTGTATTGACTTCATTGCCTGCCCCCTCAATCAATGCCCCATTGGTTTCAGAATACAAACTAATGGCCTGGCCACATCTTTTTATTTCATCTATGGTCTGCGTATGCGCGGCGCTGCCTGCTTCTACCAGATTGAGATATTGTTTAAAATGAATAGCAGCTTGCGGAAAATTATTTTTTGCCTGTGCCAGTTTTCCCGCTAAAAAAAAAGAATAACTAGTTTCCGTTCTGGCCATTCCCATTAAACGATGGACAATCGCCGTGGCCGAATCCAGGTTGTTGGTTTCATAATCTGAGATAGCCCGTTTTAATAAAATCAGATGGTCCTGGGGATATCGCGCACTGATCTGCAGATACAACGGTGCCGCCCGGAAGTATTGTTTCGATTTAAAAAATCCATCAGCCTGTTTTATCATCAACTCCATGGATTGTCCGTACAAAAAAACAGTCCAAACCATCAAACAGGGGACAAATAAAAATCTGGTTATTCCTTTCCTCATTACTCAGGGGGTTTGTTGGGTGTCGAAAGATTCTAAAAGATCAGCTACTCTTCTAAGGAAACTTCCACCCAAATAACCATCAATTACCCGGTGATCATAGGACATGGACATAAACATAAAATGCCGGATGGCTATTACATCGCCGTGAACGGTTTCGAGCACGGCTGGTTTTTTCTTGATAGCACCAGTTGCCAGTATAGCTACCTGGGGCTGGTTGATTATAGGTGTGCCCATCAGACTTCCAAAGGAACCTACGTTGGTGAGGGTAAATGTTCCACCACTGACTTCATCCGCTTTTAATTGATTTTCCCTCGCCCTCCTGGCCAGATCATTGATCGCCAGGGTCAAACCAACCAGACTAAGCCGGTCAGCTTGTTTGATCACCGGAACAATCAGATTGCCTGAAGGAAGTGCGGTAGCAATTCCGATATTAATATCTTTCTTTTTAATGATTTTATAGCCCTCTACTGAAGAATTGATCAATGGGAATTGTTTGATGGCCTGCACCACCGCTTCAATAAAGATTGGAGTAAACGTGATATTTTGATCGTATTTGGATTGAAAAGCATTTTTTATTTTATTCCTCCATAAAACAATTTCGGTGACGTCCACTTCGACAAATGAGGTCACATGAGGGGCTATGTTTTTGCTGTTGACCATGTGGTCTGCAATCAACCGTCGCATGCGGTCCATTTCAATGATTTCATGTTCACCCGAAGCCGTGGTCCCGGATATAATAGCCCCCTGGCGGGGCGAGTGGACCTGATCCGGTTCACCCAGTACCGGATGGGATTTTTTCTTTTCTACATAATTTAAGATGTCGGCTTTGGTGACCCGACCTGCTGATCCTGAACCTGCCAGCTGATCGAGTTCAGTCAATGCTATATTCTCTTCTTTAGCGATTGTCCTGACCAAAGGAGAATAAAAACGCTCCGGCCTGTTGTGGGCTGATTCCTTCCCGGGTTCTGAATGGTCTGGCTCAGCCGGCAAATAGGGGACGGTTGCAGCAGCATTTAATATTTCCGTTTCAAGAGGACTGGTGTCTTTCTCCAATAATGGGAGTGCGATTTCCGGATGACCATTAGATGACAAAGAGGGTTTCACCGGTTCTATCGAGACCCCGTTAAGGATTTGAATTTTTGCAATGACCGTACCAACCGGCACAATGTCGTTTTCCTGAAATAAAATTTTAGTAATTTTTCCCTGAACAGGCGAAGGGATTTCAGAATCTACTTTATCTGTTGCAATTTCGAGTATGGGCTGATCGAGTTTCACTTCATCCCCTTCTCTGAATAACCATTTGAGAATAGTGGCTTCCGTGATACTTTCACCCATTTTAGGCATGATAAGATCATGTTCCATCGGTTCAAAGGTACGAATTATTCATCCATCAATATCCCATAGAGCATAATCAGGGCCATGGTGGACGATGCCCGGATATTCAGCAGCCGGTCCCTTCTCAATTGTAGCTTTTTGGTCTTGAGTTTACCGGATTTCAGAGCGACACAAATCCAAACCGTTCCAACCGGTTTGTCAACCGTTCCACCATCGGGACCTGCAATGCCCGTTACTGCCACGGCTACCTCTGTATTGAGGGCATCCAGTGCACCCAGAGCCATCTCTTTTACCGTTTCCTCACTGACAGCTCCAAAACTATCCAGGGTGGTCTGATTTACACCAAGATATTTGACTTTGAGCTGATTATGGTAGGCTATGATACTTCCTTTAAAATAGTCGGAAGCTCCTGCATTGGAAGTCACCTGATGGGCTATATGGCCTCCCGTACAACTTTCTGCAGTTCCCATCATCCACCCTTTCCTGGTCAGTATTTGGGCAATTGCTTTTTCCAGGGTGAGGTCACCTTCACCTACTCGATATTTGCCCAGTCTGTCCCGGATTTGATTGATGATAGCTGTCCAATGGTCATAGTCCTCTTTAGAATTACTATCCAGGTCCACCCGGATCCTGACTTTATATAGATCCGGAAGGAAGGCAAAACCGATGTTAGCTGATGCTTTCCGGGTAATATCTTTTATGAGGTCTTCCAGGAAGGTCTCCCCTTCGCCGACCGTATAAAAAGTATGACTAAATCGGGTAGGCCCTGAATTGACCGACCTCAACAGGGATTTTACATGTGGGTCAAAAATTGCTTTCATCTCAAAAGGCACACCAGGCATGGCGATGAAATGTTTGCCCTGATACAAAAAATGCATTCCGGGGGCTGTACCCGCGGTATTGGGTATTACATCCACGCCTTCCGGTAATCTGGCTTGTTCGAGATGGGAATCACTGGGTGACCGGCCCAGTTGATTGAATAAAATTTCAATTTTTGCATAGGTCGGGGCATGAAATATCCGTGGGATTTTCATGAATTGGGCAAAAGCTTCACTGGTGAGGTCATCCGCTGTGGGCCCCAGACCTCCGGTAGTCAATATGATATCGCCTTTGTCGGAAGCCTGTTGCAGGGCTTGAACAATTGCCTGAATATCATCCGACACGGACCACTTTTCTATGACCGGTATTCCTTCTGCCAATAATTCCTGGGCAAGCCAGGCTGCATTGGTATCCACTACCTGTCCATTCAGGACTTCATTGCCAATGGTAATTAAAATCGCTTTCATGGGAGCAAGATGGAGATTTGATCCAAATCAAATAAGCGGGTTTCGCCATTCTCCATTTGTAATTTGATTTCACCGGAGGGGACCACCTCTACTATCCTGGCTGGGTAGGTTTGATCCTTGGTCCCAGGCTTTATCATTACCGGGTGGGTTATGCCATACAAGTACTGATGATACGCTTTTGTAATCTGCTCTAAAGTCCCGGAAGACAATTGTTGGTAGTAGATGTTTAAAAAGGACATCAGTTTGTGAATGATCTCATTTATATCAAAGGATTTTCCAGTCAGGCCAATCAGGGAGATGGCCTGGGGGAGGGATGGATCAAAGCAAAGTTGATTTACATTGATTCCGATGCCAAGTATACTGGATTCCCAGAGTTGGCCTTTCCATTGATTGGAGATTAGAATACCGGATATTTTTTTATTGAGAATAATTATATCATTGGGCCATTTGATCAGGACAGGTTGACCGGTAAGATCCTCAATAAGGGCCCGGATGGCTAAAGCCGTGACCTGGCTAAGGGCAAAAGGAGGTGGGACCGTTTCCCATGAATGTTTGATGATCAGGCTGCCGGTAAAATTTTCAGCAGGGTTACTTTGCCAGGTTTTGCCCAATCTTCCCCGTCCCTGGGACTGATTTCTTGCCATGACCAGGGTACCATTGGCCACTGTGGAATCTTTAAGCAATTGGGCTGCAAAAAGCTGTGTAGAATCGACCTGATCTAGCAGGATTTTTACTTTCCCCATCAAACCAGGTTGATATGCCTCAATTTTCATACTTTTGTATGACAAATAAACATATATTTTCAAAAGAAAATAAAACTATCGCTTGGCAAAAGGAAAAAAAGCTCCCGCACTCAAGGCACCCAAAGATCCCCTCAACGAATTGATCATAGAGACTATCCTGGAGAAGAAAGGTCACCATATTAACTTTATGGACCTCAGGGACCTGGATGGCCCTGCAGATTATTTTATTGTATGCGAGGCAGACAATATTACGCTGACCAAAGCATTGGCTGACCATATTTACCGGACTGTCAAGTCCAAATTGGGCCGGGCCCCAAACCATACCGAAGGCGAATCGCAGGCTAAATGGATCCTCATCGACTATTTTACCACGATAGTCCACATCTTTTACAAGGACACCCGCAAGTATTATGAAATAGATCAGTTGTGGAGTGATGCCAAAACCGTGGAATTCCACCAGGTTTAGCTAATATTTAACCGGAACACAGAATCAATTGCCTCCATAAAATGTTTATGAAATAACCCGTAATTTTGGAAAGCAGACATGGAAGATAAAAATAAAAAGAACCTCAAGAAATTCAATTTTAATATCTATTGGATTTATGGCCTCATCGTCGTCTTTATATTAATCATGCAGATGATGCTGAGCCAAAACAAACAAACTGAGATTGATTTTGGCCGTTTTCAACAAATGGTCAAATCAGGCGATATTAAGAAAATAGAGGTAATCAATAAAGAAAAAGCCTACGTATACCTCAAAAATGAAAGTGTCACCAAATACCCTGATGCCCCTAAAAATACCGTCAACAGTGAATATCCCCACTTTGAGTTTACGGTAGGTTCCGTGGAGTCTCTGGAAAACCAGGTATACGAGCTCAACAAAGAGCTGCCTGAAGCCAGCCGTATCTATATCACCCACACCAAACGTACCGACTGGTTGACCCCCATCCTGGGATGGATCATTCCTTTCTTTCTGATCATTGCAATCTGGATGTTTATCATGCGCCGGGTTGGTGGCGGTGGCGGTGGCGGACCTGCCGGGCAAATATTTAATATAGGCAAGTCAAAGGCCACATTATTTGAAAAAGATTCTACACCTACGGTCACTTTTGCTGATGTAGCCGGTCTCAATGAAGCAAAAGAGGAAGTCATGGAGGTGGTTGATTTTTTAAAAAACCCGAAAAAATATACTGCTCTGGGCGGCAAAATTCCCAAAGGGGTTTTATTAGTTGGACCTCCTGGCACCGGAAAAACCTTATTGGCGAAAGCGGTAGCCGGAGAAGCCGGAGTGCCTTTCTTTTCCATCAGCGGATCCGATTTTGTTGAGATGTTTGTCGGAGTCGGTGCTTCCAGGGTCAGGGATTTGTTCCGCCAGGCCCGCGAAAAAGCGCCCTGTATTATTTTCATTGATGAAATTGATGCCATCGGACGAGCCCGTGGTAAAAACAACTGGCAGGGAGGTAATGACGAAAGGGAAAGTACTCTCAATCAATTGCTGGTGGAAATGGACGGTTTCCCTACCGACAAAGCTGTGATCCTGATGGCAGCCACAAATAGGCCTGATGTATTGGACAACGCCTTACTCCGGCCAGGAAGGTTTGACCGTCAAATTGGGATAGATGCCCCCGACCTCAAAGGAAGAGAAGCTATTTTCAACGTCCATTTGAAGAATATTAAATTAAAATTCGATGTGGATCCCGTAATACTGGCTGAAATGACACCCGGTTTTGCAGGAGCTGATATCGCCAATATTTGTAATGAGGCTGCCTTGATTGCCGCGCGACGCAATAAAACAGCAGTAGACATGGATGACTTTAATTATGCCCTGGATCGAGTAATTGGAGGATTGGAAAAGAAAAATAAAATCATCTCCCCGGAAGAACGCGAAATCATCGCCTTTCATGAATCAGGTCATGCGGTTTGCGGTTGGTTGCTCGAATTCGCATCCCCACTCGTAAAAGTGACCATAGTTCCCCGTGGGATTGGCACCTTAGGGTATGCACAATACCTGCCCAAAGAAGAATATATTACCCGGACTGAGGCTTTGCTGGATCGTATGTGTATGACATTCGGCGGGAGGGCAGCGGAGTCTATTGTATTTAATAAGGTTTCTACTGGTGCCCAAAGCGATCTGGACCAGGCCACTAAAATGGCTTACAGCATGATCACTGTGTTTGGGATGAATGAAAAAGTAGGCAATGTATCTTTTTATGGGATGAGCCAGGACAATTTTCAAAAGCCATATTCAGATGAAACGGCAAGGCTGATCGATGACGAAGTACGCAAATTGGTCGAATCCCAGTTTGAAAGAGCTAAACAAGTCCTGCGGGACAACCGGGATAAACTCAATCTGATCGCCAATACCTTACTTGAAAAAGAAGTATTGGTTAAGTCTGACGTTGAAAAACTAATAGGTCCAAGGCCATTTCCTGACAAACCAACCCACCCTATCCAGGTGTATGGTGAAAATGGTGTATCCTAACCCTAATGCAGGGTTGATATTAAATCAGGTATTGTACTCAACCGGTAGTTTGAAAGAAAGGCTTATCTGCAATGGTGGATAAGCCTTTTTGATTCTTATCCCCGACCGTGTTTATCTAACGTTAAATCTGATTCTGGCGACGTCAAAAAATTATTCTACTATCCCTTTGACCCAGATCATAAACCCGCTAAAAATCAGGAAGGTCAAGGCCGTATACAATATAAGCGGCCTGTGCATGTCGTCACTGGTAAAATAACCAAGCCATAAAATCAGTGACACAAAGCCGAAATACAGACCAATCACAAAATTCAGTTCATCCAGTCTTTTTATTAGTTTGTCCATCATCAGAAAAATAGGATATTGAGTAATACGGTTATGGTCAACAGGATAATACCCAGCGTTACCGGATTGGAATACCAGGGTCCTTTGGCAAAGGATTCTTTAGGGGTCAATGAATAAACCAATCCTCTTAATTCTGCTTCCGGTTTGGGATTGGTCATCAAACTGACTATTAGGGTAGTTACGAAGTTGGCAATAAAAGCCATGGAGGCTATAATAAACGCCTGACCCATACCGCTTTTAATCTCCGCCAAGGGATAGATCCAGGCGCCTTTGCCTTCAGCCAGGGTCAATCCATGGGTGAGTGCAGCAGCACAGGTACCTGCTACCAGTCCCCAGAAAGCCCCGTGTCCGGTGGTCCTTTTCCAAAACATACCCAATAAAAAGGTCGCGAATAAAGGTCCGTTGACAAAACTGAAAACCAATTGAAGAAAATCGTTGATGTTATTAAAACTTTTGGCGATATAAGCGGTAGCAATGGAGGCCAGAATACCGACCACCGTAGTCAGCTTCCCGACTTTTAAATAATGTTTGTCGGATTTGTTTTTAGCAAAATAAGCTTGATATATATCATAGGTAAATACGGAATTGAATGCCGTCACATTACCCGCCATTCCGCTCATAAAGGATGCCATCAATGCAGTGATGCCCAAACCAAGCAGTCCGCTTGGATAATAGTGGGCGATCATAGAAGGCAGGACCATAGTATAATCCAATCCCCCATTGGCATCGGTGGGAATCGAGTATCCCTTGGAGGCCAGGGCCGGGGTCATCAGAGTAATGGCGATCAATCCGGGAAGGATCACAATTAAAGGCATGAGCATTTTGGGCAGTGCCGCTACAATCGGGGTTTGTCTTGCAGCCTGCATATCCTTGGCAATCATAGCTCTTTGAACTACTAAAAAATCGGTGCACCAATAACCAAACGACATTACAAACCCCAGACCAAAAATCAGTGACATAAAATGGATACCCATGGGATTGGCATCCGCTGTGCCCATATACTTCCAGGCATGGGTCAGTTCGGGGGCGAGATTTTCTTTGATAACAGACCAGCCCCCCACATCGTGCAGGGCAACGATGACCAGAGGAGACAATCCCAGGACGATAAGGAAAAACTGAAGCACTTCATTGTAGACCGCGGATGTCAATCCTCCATAAAAAATATAAGCCATCACAATACCCGCTGCTACAACAATGGAGAGATCAAAATCCCAATGCAGAATGATTTCCAGCAATTTGGCCAGGGCATAAAGCGAAATGCCCGATGAAAATACGGTCATGACAGCAAAGGAGATGGCGTTGAGCCCCCTCGTTTTTTCATCAAATCGAAGCGATAAGTATTCAGGGACACTGCGGGCCTTGCTTCCATAATAAAACGGCATCATAAAAACCCCCAGGAAAACCATGGCGAAGATGGCTCCTATCCAATAAAAGTGCACGGTCATCACCCCGTATTTAGCCCCGGAAGCCACCATGCCCAGAACTTCCTGGGCACCCAGATTGGCTGAGATGAAGGCAAGACTGGTAATCCATAATGGAATTCGGGTGGATTGACGAAGAAAATCGTTGCTGGATTTGATCTTCCTTTTGATGATAAACCCGACACCGATTACAAATAAAAAATAAACCAGGATGATCAGGTAATCGAAAACAGATAAAGTCATGGCTTTGGTAAGGTCTTAGCCACACAAGATAATTTTTATTCGGAGTATTTATTTCATCGGGTTCGATTATACAGGATATCCTTGTGACTCAGGCCATGCGCAGTTGTTGTGGCCAGGTTAATAAACTCCATTACCATTTTTTCCGGTTTTCTTTCTTGGATGCATTCAACTTTTTTTGGGTCAGCCTGGATTCAATGCTGGATCGGGGTGGTTTGGTTTTGTATCGTTTTTTAGGTGGCGCCAGGATGGATTCAATGAGTTGATAGAGTTTTAATAAAACCAACTCTTTATTTTTACCCTGAGATCGACTGGTGGAACACTGCAGGTAAAGTTCACCCGCTTCATTGATTTTGTTGGCAAACCGGTTATGTAAACGTTCCTTTTGTTCTACGGAAAGCAGCGGAGCGGACCCAATATCAAAATACAATTGGACTTTGCTTTCTGTTTTGTTTATATGTTGCCCACCCGGTCCACTGCTCCTCGATGTTTCAAACCGGCAGACGGATAAAAATTGTTGAAAATCAATTCTCATTCAAACGGGTAAAATTAAGAAAAGTGAAGAAAAGAAGGGTGATTGTAAAACCGGAACAGGAATAATTGAAATAAACGTGCAGACTATAACAAATCGATACTGAATTCACCCAATTCGACCTGGATAACAGCGGGAGCCTGGTTAAACGCTGAGGTATATTCCGGAACCAAACGGCTGACAAAAGAATCCGTCAGATTTTTGTCGATTAAACATAACACACAACCTCCAAATCCCCCACCCATAATCCGGGCACCTGCCACTTTATTTTCTCGTGCCTTTGAAACAATAAAATCCGCTTCGGGACAGGACACCTCGTAATCGTCTTTGAGGCTATAATGGGTGTCGTACATATAAGATCCTGCTGTAAGCCAATCATTCGATAGGACACTTTCCGAAAATAACCTGATCCGTTTGTGTTCAGAAATGGCATGACGAGCCCTTTTCATTTCCACATCGGTGAGTACAGGGATTTCATCCAGTTCGTCCAGATTAAAATCCCGGTAACTGCCGGATTTGGAATAAAACGATTTAAGAGATTCCAGCGCATGTTCCCCTTCCCTTCTCCGTCGTGCGTAACCTCCTTCATTCAACTGATGAAAAACCCTGGTATTGATCAAGACCCATTCATACTCCTGCATGTCGACGTGGATATATTGAAAGGAAAGGCTGTTGCAATCGAGTAAAAGAAAAGCGTTTTTCTTTCCATACAAACAAGCATATTGGTCCATCAGTCCGCAAGGTGTTCCTAATCGGTGTTCAATGGTTTGTGCCAGATAGGCAATTTTTTGTGTAGGTAATGACCATTGATTCAATTGATTCAGGCAACTTACAAAACCACACAACAATGCCGCGGATGAGGACAGGCCGGCACCCAGGGGGATGTTGGAGTCCACCCACAAATTGAAAGGAATCGTCTGATAACCGGATTCCTTTAAAATCTGCAAAGCATAATTAAAATATTTTGCCCAGGTGGGTGGTGATGCATCCGGTTTGGCTAATGAGTAACGTTCATTAAATAGCTGCGAAAAAATACAACTCGGTCCCTGACTTTTGCCGATGATCAAATCGGTATACCGGTTAATTGCTGCCGGCATGACATACCCCCCATAATAATCAATGTGTTCTCCTATGAGGTTGATGCGGCCAGGGGCGCGGATATGCCAAACAGGCTGTGATTCAAACTGTTGAATAAATTGATTGATTTTCGTGTTGGAGGCCAAGGAATGATTTTTTTTTACTGCATGAAAAGAGTTTATTGAACAGAAACCAGGCATTACTCCATCCGGACAAGGTCTATTTTAATATTTATTCCGAATGGCAAGGGAAAGCGGCCAGAAGATACCAAGTGCCATCTTGGTTGATAGATGGTCCCTGAGTTCAACCAAACCATTTTCCGGGATTTAGACATGTTGTCCCTTTAACTGAATCACGTTTAAAAAAGTATATAAAATTTGCGATTAAATTTGCGAAATAGGTCAAAGACATCTGCGGTCCTCTTGAAGAAATAATAGTAAATATCTGTATATTTGCCCCTCCAACAAAAGGTCGGGTGGCCGAGCGGTCAGGCAGAGGTCTGCAAAACCTTCTACAGCGGTTCGATTCCGCTTCCGACCTCAGGTAATTAACCCTTGATTGTTTCCCAATCAGGGGTTTTTTTATTTCCGGATTTAAGCCGGAGATAGCCCTTCCGGAAAAATAATCAGCTCTGATAACCATTTGATGTTAAATTAAACTAAGCCCTTCAATTTTATGGATAGAATTTGAACCGGCTGTCATTTTACCCGGCAAAATCTTTTTTCCCACAATAATTTAACGCAATACGGGTAATTAATTGCGATCTCGATACATTATCTGGTATTAACCACTAAATAATTCTGATTATGGCGACTAAATCTTCTTTAAAAAAGGCTATCATCGTAGCCCCGGCCAGACCCAAGTTCCAATATGCAGTAAAGTTTATTTGTAAAAGCAGTATCCCCGGCACTTCTCTGGAGGATAAGGCCTTTCTCCCCGGCAACTATCAAACCATCATCAACATCCACAATCCCTGGACCAAACCGGTAAAATTCAGGAAAAAATTAGCCTGGGCAATTGAAATAGGCAGGTATTTCCCGGGAGAACTCAAAGGTGACGGAGTTGCCACCATTACATGCCAGCAAGTCACGGACTTTGGGCTTCATCTGATCCATGGCTTTGAAGGTTTTTTAGTGATAGAAAGTGATATCAGCCTGGATGTCACAGCAGTTTATATGGCCGGTGACAAAACGGTGGCCAGTATCGATGTCTCACAAATTAAAGAACGGAGACTAAGGTAATCCGATAATTCCCATTCGACGTTTAAGGTTTTTTTTTGGAGCCTGGTGGTTACACCCGGCTCTTTTTGTTTTATCAATATTTAATTTTACCCATGCTTATTATTAAAACGGTCAGTGGGCTCCGTTGGTGGATCCGGCAAGAAAGGGAAAAAAAACATTCGGTTGGTTTTGTACCGACCATGGGAGCCTTACACCAGGGGCATATCTCGCTCATAAAAACCTCCCGGCTTACAAATGATATAACAGTTAGCAGCATCTTTGTCAATCCTGCCCAGTTTAATGACCCCAAAGACCTGGCTAATTATCCCAGAACTTACGATGAAGATGTCTGGATGCTGGCTGAGGCAGGTACAGATATTTTATTTTATCCCGACGAAAAAGAAATTTACCCACCCGACTTTAAACCCATCGTGGTCGACCTTCAGGGTTTAGATCTGGTCATGGAGGGTCAACACCGGCCGGGTCATTTTAATGGGGTAGTCAACGTTGTATACCGGTTGTTGGATATTGTAAAGCCTGACCGTTTATATATGGGACAAAAGGATTTTCAACAATTTACAGTGATCAGCCAAATGATCCAGGTGCTCAATTTACCAGTCCGTCTGATCGTATGTCCTATTGTCCGGGAAAAAAATGGATTGGCAATGAGTTCAAGAAACAAAAGGTTGAGCCCCGAAGGTCGCCAACGCGCTGCGTTGATTTACGAGGTTTTGATCAACGGCAAACAAAGGATACCGATTTATACACCCGGGGAAATTGAATCCTATTGCCTTGAACTGCTTCATGCTCCTGGGTTTAAACCTGAGTATTTTTCGATTGTGGACAGCCTGACTTTAAATCCTGTAACTAGTTGGCATCAGAGTTCCAGACCTGTGGCCTGTGTCGCCGTGTGGCTGGAAGGAATCAGACTGATTGACAATGAATATTATAATCAATCCGCCTAAAAAAGTTGCTTTTAATAAAAGGATGTCAATTAAACAAAACAGGACAAAATGCAAAAGGACAAGCCAAAGCCTGTCCTTTTAAACATCAAAAATGAGGTTTGGATTTTATTTTCGGATTGAAATTTTTTGGATTTCGGTACCCTGATTTGATTTTAGTTTGACCAGATAGTTTCCGGACACCATGTGCTCCAATTGGATTCGGTGATCCGGGTTGGAGGAATTGACATTATTTTGCTGGTACCAGGTCCTGCCGGCCATATCCACCATTTCGATATCGAACCTGATATCTTTATCGGGGGCAGTCCAGTTTATCTGGACAAAATCCGTGGCAGGATTTGGATAAGCAGTCAAAGACCATAACAATTTATTTTCAATTCCACGGGTCTCCAGGGACACCAGGGAATTAGCTGGTTCCTCTGCCGGTATACCGGATTCAAACAATTCTCCTGTGAATAAACTGGTGACATAAAATTTATCTCCACTAGCATTCAGAGTTATCCCCGATCCAGGGCCATAGCCGGTGGCTACGGTATCTATAATTTTACCATTTCTGATTTTGATGACCTGACCCGAGCCAAACGCAAATCCACCAGCCAGCGAGAAGGTACCAAACTGAGCGACATAAATATTTTTGAATTTATCCATAGCAATATCTGTCAGCAAGGTAAGTCCTAAAAGATAGGGTGATACATTACCACTGCGGTCGACGTGATAAATTCCGGCCTTGCCACCAAGAAAAGGAAAGCCGGTCAACGTAGTCACGAGAAACCCACCGTATTTTGGGATAGCAACGATACCTGTAGGCACGGGATCCACCATTGGAGGTCCTACCGGAATAGGGTTGGCAAAAGGAGAAAACTTTGCAAATACGGACATATTTTTTCCATTTCTGCTGACCCTGATAATGGAATTGGAGCCGGCATCAGCTACAAACCATACGCCATCCTCATCCTGCACTGCAGAGAAAGGATCTGAATCCTGGTTGTCCGAAGCATTAAATGAAAAGGTGCCCACATCGATTAGCTGCACCGCATCGGCTAGGGTCAGTGGGGCACTGGTACCGGGCACAAATCCGGCAAGGTCAAAGATGACCATATTCCCAAAAATTCCTCCCAGGATTGGAGCACAGCCCACGATGATTACTGCCATTTTACCAAACTTCATTGGAATGGCTTTCCAAGGGCCTACAATATCCCCGGCAACCGGGTTAAACATGGAAGGGAGGTCCATGATTACAACATGTTTTTTATTGGATTTAGTGACCACTACACTAGCCCCATCCGTCGCTCCTGTCCCGGATTCAGCTACCCATTTGTTGCCCCATTCATCGGCAGTCACTCCAATCGGACTGTTTAATTCCTGAGCAATACTTTTTAACTGGGCATACCCATGCACCTGTATACACAAGGCTAAACAAACAAAAATTAATTTTTTTTCATATAGATATATTTTATAGAATTAACAAATTGCCAGATTAATGGAGAAAACGAAGTGGCATTAAATGCAGTATTGCGACACGATAAAACTACTATATATATTTATAATATGAAAGTAGTACCGTCCGAAAAATGTCCTAAAAATTTGTTCACTATTTCAGGCCAGGTAAAACCTTGATACGATACTTTTCAGGTTGCGAATTAATTTCTTCTTCTCCCCAAACTTAATAAAGTGGTTTTACCAAATACACTGTATTTCCTGGATCAATACTTAACTTTGCACCAATGTTACTTCAGATTTTTAAATCCAAAATTCACCGCGCGACCGTGACGGAAGCCAATCTAAACTATGTCGGAAGCATAACGCTGGATGCGGACCTGATGGATGCGGCACAGATTTATCCAGGTGAAAAACTTCAAATCGTCAATGTCAATAATGGAGAGCGCCTCGAAACTTATGCAATCCAGGGAACGCGGGGTTCAGGTTCAATCTGCCTCAATGGAGCAGCGGCCCGCAAGGCGGAAGTTGGTGATATCGTCATCATTATCTCTTATGCCCTGATGAGTCCGGAGGAAGCTTTGTTATACACCCCGGTCAATATTTACCCTGACGAATCTAACCGATTGACTCACAGCTAGATGAATAAGACCAGGATTTTCACTTATTTAAGGTTTGTTCTTTTCTTGTCCCTCGGCGCCTTTCTATTTTATTATGTCTTCAGCAGCCAGCAGGAAGTATACCGGGAACAGTGTATGCAAAATCCGGAAAAAGCGGGAAATTGTTCGTTATGGGCAAAACTAATTGAAGACATACAAAAACTCGACCGGGTATTAATCGCCCTGGTCATGCTCGGCTTTGTGATCAGCAATGGTATGCGGGCCCGGAGATGGGTAATCATGCTCAAACCCCTTGGCATCCATGCAGGATTTTGGGAAACGTTTTGGGCGGTTCACCTGGGCTATTTTGCCAATCTTGCCTTGCCGCGAATGGGCGAAATTGCCCGTGCAGGAGCCCTGTCACGCAGGCTACAATCCCCGCTGGAAAAAATCCTGGGAACGATAATCAGCGACCGATTACTTGACCTGATCGTATTATTTCTGATTACCTGTCTGGGCTTTTTTTTACAAACCAGGGTTTTGTATGAATTCCTCAGTCAAAAAGCCAATATTTCGTTGTGGCATTTACTGATCCTGGGTTTTGCCGGACTGGCTGGAATCGGGTTTATTATTTTTTTATTCCGTACCGATTTATTTTACAGCCCGGTCATTGAAAAAATCAAATCAAAACTCAGCGGTTTTAAAGATGGGATCGTCAGTGTACTCAAGAGTGATCACCCGGTCGAAATCATTCTGTTGTCATTCGGAATATGGTTTTTATATTATTCTATGACCATCCTGGGCTTAAAAGCATTCGCCCCTACGGCGGGTATCAACTTGGTACAAGGACTCATAGTCTTCATTATTGGCGGGCTCAGTATGATCATTCCTACACCCGGGGGAATAGGACCCTATCATTTTCTGACGATGAGTGCCCTCGGAATCTACGGTATCCAATCCATAGATGGTTTTTCTTATGCCAATCTCAGTTTTATTGTAGTCCAGGTCATCACCATTTCGGTATTTGGTTTCATCGGAATGTTGGTTTTGTCCAAAAAAAAGAAAACAATTTGATGCGGTGAAATACGCTTACCATCAAAAAATATTGACTATCCAGGACCTTCTGACCAGGGCTGACGATTGGAAGAATCAGGAGGCTGTCATTGTATTTACTAATGGTTGTTTCGATATCCTCCACCTGGGACATGTGGATTACCTTCAGCAGGCAGCCAGTCTTGGTGATTTTCTGGTGGTTGGCCTCAATAGCCAGGCCTCGGTCAGTCGCCTTAAAGGTCCCAACAGGCCCATTCAGGACGAAAAAAGCAGGGCGGCCGTATTAGCGTCACTGGCCAGTGTGGATGCCGTTTGTATTTTTGAAGAAGACAGTCCTGAACGTCTGATACATCAATTATCTCCGGATATCCTGGTCAAAGGCGGGGACTGGAAACCAGAGGATATTTTGGGTTCAGATTGGGTCACTTCGCAGGGGGGTAAGGTGATGTCAATACCGTTTGTTGAAGGTTATTCCACGACCCGGCTAGAACAAAAAATTAGAGACCAACGATGACCATACAATCCATAGCATCTATTCTTGAATCCTGGGCTCCGCTGGAGTTTGCAGAAAATTACGACAATGTAGGCTTGATTACCGGGGACCGCCATGCAGCCGTTACGGGAGTATTAATATGTCTGGACAGTACAGAATACGTGGTCAGAGAAGCCCTTGACCTGGGATGCAATATGATCATTGCCCACCACCCTATTTTATTTAAAGGCCTAAAAAAAATAACGGGCGACAATTATGTCGAACGCACCATCATCCAGGCCATCCGCAACGAAATAGCGATATATGCACTGCATACTAACTTGGACAATATAATCAGTGGGGTCAATTCAAAGATCGGACAACTCCTTGGGCTTCAAAATGTTCAAATTCTGCAGCCTCGTCCCGGATCCCGCCATGAAGAAAACATCACCGGGGCCGGGTTAATAGGTCATCTGCCAAATCCGATTTCAGGTATAGAATTTCTTCAACGGACGAAGGAACAATTACAGTTGTCTTTTATCAAACATACGGGTATACCGGACCAGCCGATTTCAACTGTTGCAGTATGCGGGGGTGCAGGAAGTTTTTTAATCCCTCTCGCATTACAATCCGGAGCGAACGCCTTCCTGACGGCAGATTTAAAATACCACGAATATTTTGATGCCGAAGGCAGGCTCTTATTGCTGGATGTGGGCCATTATGAAAGCGAGCGGTTTACCATTAATCTCGTGGAGGAATTCTTGAAACCAAAGGTCAATGGAACCCCGATTTATAAAACCAGGCTAAGTACCAACCCGGTGTATTATTTTGTATAATTTTGCCTGAAAATTGCTACCTTTGCGACGCTTTTTCAAAAGCTAAAATAGTTTTTTCACATCTAAAATATTGATATCCAATGATAAAGCCAGATGTTCCTGTTGCTGTGCAATTAAAGAAATTATATGAATTACAACAGATCGATTCTCAGATCAACGAGTTTGAGGTGCTCAAAGGCGAGCTCCCTGTTGAAGTGAGCGACCTGGAAGATGAACTGACCGGGCTCGATACCCGTTCCAAAAAGCTGGAAGAAAGTATAAAGAACGTAGAGAAGGAAGTAGCCAAGTTTCAATCCGGGATCAAGGATTCAAAAAACCTGATCGGCAAATACGAAAAACAACTGGATACCGTCAAAAACAACCGCGAATATGATGCCCTCATGAAAGAAATCGAACTTCAGAAACTGGAGATCGAATTGTTTCAGAAAAAAATCAAAGACACGGAGACCTCATCGACCTCCAAGGATGAAGCTTTAAAGTCAACCTCAGAAAAAATCAAACAGAAAAACAAGGACCTTGAACTTAAAAAAGTTGAATTGGATGAGGTCGTTGCCAAGACCGTAGAGGATGTTGCCAAACTTACCAAAAAATCGGACAAGGCAAAAAAAGATATTGACGACCGCTTATTGGTTGCTTACGAACGGATCAAAAAAAACTACCGAAACTCACTGGCTGTGGTCACGGTTCGCCGGGATTCCTGTGGCGGATGTTACAATAAAATACCCCCTCAGACCCAAATGGAAATCAGTCAGCATAAAAAAGTATTGGTTTGTGAACATTGTGGTCGGATACTCGTGGACGAAAGTATTTCCTTAGTAGAAGCCTGATAGACAGACTGCACAACATCCTGCATTTTGGTATAATATTGATTTGCCTGACTGGCATTTCCGGCAAGGGGAACTCATTTAAATCCCCTTACTCACCTTATGGTCAAGACCCATCGAATCATGTAGCCCCTCTGGCAACCTTTGATTGGAGCGAAGAGATCATCCTCGCCTACCATGACATAATAGATCTTAAACTCCTTAAAGCAGAAACGCGGCTGGAACAACTCCATATCACCCAACCGGATAACCTGGCAGTCGATTTTATAGAAGACTACATTGACTTTTTCAGATTATACATCGGTGAAGAAAAAGAGTTATTGGATAAACTCAAATCCTCCGAAACCCGGCGGTTGGATAGAATCACGATCCTTGGGGATAAAACCTCTCCATACACCCGATATGCCCTTGCCGAAATCAACCTGCATTGGGGCTTGGTCTATCTTAAATTTGGTTCTTATGTTCCCTCGTTTCAGCGTATCCGGCGAGCTTATAAATTACTGGAGGAAAACCAGAAGTTATACCCTGAATTTGTACCGAATCTCAAAAGCCTGGGTATCATCCATGCGATGCTGAGTACCATACCAGACGAGCTCAAATGGATCGTAAAAGCGCTCGGAGGCATCAGCGGCACCATCAGCCAGGGACGGCAGGAATTGCATCGGGTCTTTGAATATGCTCAAAACCATCCTTTTTTATTTACCGAGGAGACTACAGTGATGTATGGATTGGTCATGGCATATTTTGATAATGACATCGATTCAGCCTGGAGCCTGATGCGATCCAGCAAGATCAATCCGGGACAGAGCCCGCTGGCCAGTTTCGTTTTCGCAAACCTTGCCATCCAGAGAGGATTCAATGATGAGGCAATTGTTATCCTTTCTCAAAAGCCGGAGGGAAAAGAATATTTTCAAATTTATTTTCTGGACTATATGCTGGGGTTGGCCAAACTTCATCGACTGGATCCGGATGCACCTCTATATCTGAAAAAATACATTCACCATTTTAAAGGAAGACACTATATCAAAGAATGTTACCAGAAGCTGGCCTGGCATGAATTGATGCAGGGAAACAGCGCAGGGTACCGCTCCAATATGGAAAATATACAACGATTTGGTGAAGCCGTGGTCGATGAAGACCAGCAGGCCCTTAAAGAATCCAGGCTCGCTGCACTGCCTGACCCGGTGTTGTTAAAAGTGAGGTTATTATTTGATGGTGGTTACCTGGAGCGGGCTCAGGCTCTGCTTAAGGAAAATTATTCCAGGTTGATGTCCGATGACCATTTAAAGTTAGAAACCGCTTACCGCAGTGCCCGGATCTACCATGGTCTCAAGGGTTATGCCCCGGCCATCCATGATTATTTGCAGGTTTTGGACCTGGGTAAAACCAGTGCTGCTTATTATACCTGTGCCTCCGCTTTAAATATTGGATTGATTTATGAAACCCTGCAATATCCTTTACTGGCCAGAAAATATTATGACCAATGCCTTGCCTTATCTCCGGATACCTACCGGAACAGCCTGCATCAAAAAGCCAAAGCAGGCTTAAACCGATTGGAGAAAAAATAATCCGCTGAACTGCTGTAATGATCCGAATCTTGTATAGTTTCAATCATGATTTTTCATTTAAAAGGAACAAAAAGAAAGGTTGGAATTGGGGTGTTTCTTCTTTCCATTTTGACCGGGATCTATTTAATTGGTCCGGCCCCTTCCAGGCCAATTTACACGGATGATTTGCCCCAATTGCCTTCAGAACCAGTAAAAATAGAGGAATGGGTTGCCGACAAAGAAGCGGGGTTTTCCATAAAACCAGATAATGAGGCCCGCATTGTCTGGTTTTATGATTCCAATAAAACCAAAACACCTTATTCTCTGGTCTACCTGCACGGATTTTCATCCTCCCAGGAGGATGGCGATCCCATTCACACGCAATTAGCTCAACGATATGGTATGAACCTGTACTTGTCCAGGATAGCAGATCACGGACTGGTGTCTGACAATTCGTTGCTGGATTTTACGGCTTCCGCTGCCTGGGAAGACGCCAAAGGAGCCCTGGCAATAGGTTCAATAATCGGAGAAAAGGTAATAGTACTGTCTACATCGACCGGTGGTACGTTGTCGTTGATGTTGAGTTCCCGTTTCCCTGACATTGCGGGGCAAATTTTAATGTCTCCCAATATTGCCATCAAGGATCCCCTGGCATGGATGCTCAATAACCACTGGGGGTTGAATATTGCTAAAAAAGTGCTGGGAGGGGATTACCGCGTGATACCTGACACGACGGCCTTATATTCAAAATACTGGAACGGACGATACCGGGTCGAAGCTCTTCCTCAACTGGAAGAATTAATAGAGACCACGATGAAACCATCTGTGTTTCACAAGATCCACCAGCCTACCCTGTTGTTGTATTATTATAAAGATGAAGTTTATCAGGATCAGGTCGTGCGTGTGGAAAAGATGCTGGAGATGTTTGATCAACTGGGTACGGAAGATTCTAAAAAGAAAAAAGTTGCGGTGCCCAATGCGGGCAATCATGCCATCGGGTCATATGTCAAATCGCATAATCTTTTGACCGTTGAAAAAGAGGTGAATCATTTTTGTGATTCTATTCTGGGTCTGAAACCTATTGTTCAATAACCCAATAAACTGCTATCATTATGAGCACTCCGCCTAAGGCTCCTTCTCCAACCCACTTGTTTGAAGAGCAAGATCCGAAAGTACTCAAACAGAGTATAATCCGCCATTCCAAAGCAAAAATCGCCTTTATTGACCTGTTGCAACATCATATCCGTTTCTCCCTCGATATTGTTGAACATGGCACCACCGTCCGGCTTGGTCCCCCGGAAAAACCCGGCGCCCGCTTTGTCATTCAGATCAATCAACCCGGATTTTATCAGGAAGTTTTGAGTTATGGAAATCTCGGGTTGGGCGAATCGTTTATGCGGGATGGCTTTGTTATGCTTGAAGGCAAACTGGAGAATTTTATTGAAGCTTTACTGGCCAGCGATCTGGAAACCAAGTTAAAAAACGATTGGAAAATGGCCCTCAAGGTTTTACCCTTCCGTTTAAAAGGTCGCATCCAGGGCCAGATGGTGAGTGTGCGACATCATTATGATACCAGCATAGATTTATTTTATGCATTTTTAGATAAATCACTTACTTATTCCTGCGGTTATGCAGTCCAGGAAAACGATAGCCTGGAACAGCTTCAAATCAATAAATTTCACCGGATATGCAGTAAGCTGCGGTTGAAAGAAAACGAAACCTTACTGGATATAGGTTCTGGCTATGGAGGTATGTTGATTTATGCCGCTGAGCATTTTGGAATACAGGGCGTGGGGGTAACCAATAGCAAAAATCATTTTGAAACCGGCAATCGACTAATTGCCCAGAAAGGGTTGGGTGAACGGATCAGCATCCTTTTAGGCGACTTCAAAGAGGTGGAAGGGCAGTTTGACAAATTAGTGAGTATAGGCATGCTGGAACACCTGCCCCGCAATCAATACGACCCTTATTTTAAGACCATCCATCGCTTGTTGAAAGAAGATGGATTGGGTTTGGTCCATTGTGTAGGGGCAAACGCAGCTACCAACCGCCATGATTATTTTATTCAAAAATATATTTTTCCCATGTCGGGTCAGCCCAGGTTGTCAGAGTTGACCGGAAAACTCGAAAAAAATTCATTGGCCTTACTGGATGTAGAAAATATGATTCGCCATTATGGATATACGGCCCAGCATTGGCTCAACAATTTCAAGAACAACCGTGGAACGCTGACCCGATACCCGAAAGAATTTCTCAACTGCTTTGAATATTACCTGGCTTGTTGTGTGGCCGCGGCAAAGGCTTCGGATGCAGCGCTCTATCAAGTCTTGTTTATGAAAAATCACACAACACCTATTCCGCTCAAGCGAGTATGAACATTTAAATTTATGCACCTAAATCATAATCTTTGGCGCTCTGGTTACACTCCATGATATGGGCGCACGACAAATTGCACATATTGCCAAAGCCCGACCGAATAATCCCGATGTAGCTCGGGACAGTCGCACGAAACTAACCTTAGTGCAATCTGTCGTGTGCCCCCATGATTTATCCTTTAAAGAATCAATTAGTTTTATTTCTAATTGGCGTTAATTTTACTCAGCGTATTACTAAATGGAACAAAAACCAATTTTATTCTCTTTTCTATTCCAATTTCTTTGTTCTGTCATATCCTCAGCCCAAAGTACCACCCTGGTACTTACTGATTCCACTACTTATCTTCCGGTGATAGGAGGAGAAGTTTACCTCTTTGAAGACAAAACCGGCCACCTTGGCCTGGATGAAATTTTACTGCGTGATTCTTTATTTACTTTAAGCCCCCAACCTGTACCCAATTACGGGGTGACCAAATCTGCTATATGGACAAGGATGGATATCAGGGTGTCCACCTCCCACGAATTTTTGTTGGGCCTGGGGTTTCCCAACATCGACACCGTGACTTTGTATTATCCGGAGGACGGACAGTACAAGTCGAAAAAGAACGGTTGGAGTTTTCCAAATTCCCTGCGGGATGTCAAAGCAGCTGACCTGATCTTCACCTTGCTCGTAGAAAAACAGGACACCGTATTGCGGTATTACCTGAGGTCGGTTGGCCGCATCGTAATTTTGCCCATTTCCATCGGAATTCCCGAAGCGATTCGGGATATACAGCACCGCAACACCCAATATTATTTGTTTTACCTCGGATTGGTAGCCATGCTGTTTTTTTACAATTTTGGTATTTACATCATCTCCCGGGAAAAAGAATACCTCTATTACTCGAGTTGGGTATTTTTTGCAACCTTATTTTTTATGATATCCAAGGGGTATTCCACCCTGATGATCCCGGAGCGGTTTAACGGTCTACTCATGCATACCAATATCGTTTCTTCCCTGGGAGGCATCAGTATTGTATTATTTGTGGTGGCCACGCTGCGTTTAAAAGAATATTTACCAAAAATCGTTAAATGGTTTAACATCCTGCTTGGTCTTTACGTGGTCATCATCCTCTATTCGCTATTTCATCGCTTTCAGGCCGCATCCAACTTATCCCAATTGGTGTTGATACTTACGGTAGTCCTGGGGTTAATTGCCGGAGTGTCGATGAACCGCAAAGGCCATTCCTTTGCACAATATTATACCTATGGTTTTATTGTTACGCTGGTGTCGATGAGTGTATTCATCCTTATTTTTCAAAATGTATTTACGTTTGATGTATATACCAGTAATTCTATTGTGGTGGGCAGTGGCATAGAGATGATCTTATTTTCATTTGGCCTGGGTGCCAAGATCAAAGCTATTAATTCAGAAAAGCAGGCTGCCCAGGAAACGGCTATCCGCGCTTTAAAGGAAACAGAACAACTCATCAATCAACAGAATATCCTCCTGGAAACCAAGGTGGAAGCCCGCACCTATGAGTTAAAAACAGAGATGAAAAAATCGGATGACCTGTTGCTGAATATCCTGCCCGCTGATATTGCGGAAGAACTCAAAGAAAACGGGATCAGTGAAGCCAGGAATTACGGTGAGGTCTCTGTACTCTTTACGGATTTTGTCAATTTTACGGGCATCAGCGAAAAACTGACCCCAAAAGAACTGGTCAGCGAATTGCATATCTGCTTTAAAGCTATGGATGAAATCATTGAACGCCATGGCATGGAAAAAATAAAAACCATTGGCGATGCTTACCTCGCAGTATGCGGATTACCCAAGCCCTGCCCTACCCATGCACAAAACACGGTGAAAGCAGCGAAAGAGATCCTTAGGGTTGTAAACGCGAGAAAAAAGGAAGGAGGCATGTTTGAAATCCGGATTGGCATCAATAGTGGTCCGGTAGTAGCCGGGATCGTTGGCATAAAAAAATTCGCCTACGATATCTGGGGCGATACCGTCAATACGGCTGCTCGAATGGAACAGGCCAGTCATCCGGGAAAAATCAATATCAGCGGATCTACGTATGAACTGATCAAAGATTTTTATGCATGCAGCTATCGGGGAAAACTGGAGGCGAAAAATAAAGGGCAGATCGATATGTATTTTATCGATTGATTGATTTAACGGATCTGGGCTAGCTTTTTTAAGAACCAAATACCAAGAATAAAGCGAAAGTTTAATCAACTCCTCTTGTTGGTGGCGGCGGTGGTGGAGGATCCGGCTTAATATCAGTTCTTACCTCTCTTGAAGGGGGAGGGGGTGGCGGAAGT
>Ga0163153_10001821_pt1 | contig 32780 bp, 24 predicted proteins | sample OliLakLV19MP6IB1_FD_148629 | JGI IMG/M metagenome (GOLD analysis project Ga0163153, IMG submission 148629) | Freshwater microbial mat bacterial communities from Lake Vanda, McMurdo Dry Valleys, Antarctica - Oligotrophic Lake LV.19.MP6.IB-1 | ecosystem: Environmental > Aquatic > Freshwater >... | reverse complement strand
GCAACGAAAAGCAATATCTGTGCACTCATCTTCATCACGTCCGTAAAGAAACCAGTGATCGATCCATGCACCCGTAGGTGAAAGCCCAAGCACAAATCCGTTTGAAACTCCAAGAGAATCCGGATCGCCAAACGGAGCGCTTCCTACGCCAAGTGTGGCGGGCAACGTGCCTTCCTCGCTAAAAGTGGTTCCACACGAATAGATATTGCCCGTTTGATCAGAACACACGCCATTGATGTAGTCTTTACGCGAACCGCCGAAATAAGTGCACCAGAGAAATCGACCAGTGTCATCAAACTTTACAATGCAGCCGTCTGTGTTTGCCTTATACCGTTTCTGCAAGACGCCCACGTTTTCTGGAAGGTTAGTTGCAGAAGTAGCCCCGGACATAAGTACATTACCAAATGGGTCGATTGCACCTTTTAGGCTCGAGAACCCATCGTTAAAGCCGAAATAGGTAGCCCATACGCGTTTTGGGTCGATGACAAGCGTTTGCGTTTTATCGTAAGCGCCTATTGCGAATCGCACACTGCGTCCGTCAGCTACAAAACGTGATTCGACAACACTGTTCTTCGTTTCGATACCACGATACGTATAGGTGTAGGGGGCTGCCTCTGACATTGTGCCAAGCGGTGTTCTCACCGTTAGTCCACCTCCGGCGGTGAGCCCCATCTCTTGAGCCCCATCCATAAAGAATGCAATGCGTTTAGGGTCGGCACCGGGATGAACGACAAAATCGTATTCCATGCCTTCGTCCGCTATGTACATACGCATATCGATACCAGGCCAAACATCGTGGTAGCACAATCGCGCATAATGGTCTGCAACGCGTCCGTTGGGCAGGTCGCCTGGTTGCGTGAGGTAGCGCGAGTATCCATCAGATTTCTCAAGCCACTCGATTCTGGCGTGCGGGTTCGACCCAAGGAGCTTCATGTCCATGCGGTACATGTCGTACTCAGACGGGTCGTCGGGCGTTACGCCAACTGATTTCGACGGCTGACGCTGTACGACATGCATACCAGTGGCATGAATGAGAGCCGTAGTGTTTCCAGAGGAAAAGGTAGCGTCGACATGCGCGGCATGCCTGCCCGAAGTGTATACGACCTGGCCTACGTTCTTGACGAAGGCAGAGGGTATGCGAGATTGCCTGTTCGAGGGCCGCACGGTTGAAAGAACAGTTATGGCAGTAAGGCAGCAAACGAGCAAAGCTGTAACAGATCTGAGCATGTAATTCCTTTTAGTGCAGAGCCTCAACAATACCACGCTTTGCGTCGCCTTACAAATCCGGAAGGGAGCAAGCGTGGAAAAATCGTATCATTGACATCCGCGAATTCAGTCAGTTACAACATAGTATGACCCAACTCGAGACGCTTTCGAGCGTGCAAGGACGCGCATTACTGCGCGAGATATACCGCGAACTCCGCTTCGAGCGGCAGTTGAGCGCTACTGCCACGCTTAAAACGTGCTGGCATATCTGTACAACAGAGCGCGAATTGTTAAGGCTAACAAAGCGGAATGTAATTGTGTTACACCCGCTTGGGATCCTTTCGGGTACGTCTTTGTGGTTACAGGAAATAGTCAACAGACACGCGTACTCCACAATCAGCTCGTTTGTGTATTTCGGAGCGGCATTGCTGCTTGTGATTGTTGGTCTGAATCGGACACGAGTATTAGAAGACCCAGCGTTCCTAGTAGCTGGTGTGGTTCTGGAAGCAGTTCTGCTTATGATGCTCTTCGTGGTGATGTTCTTCACGCCACCTGAAGATCAGGAGACATCGTTACTCGATGCTACTGCAACCTCTTCGTCTGACGAGTTGCTGCGTGAGCTCGGGGAAATCGGAAGAGACTATGCTGCTATGGGTGTGCAGCTAGAAACGATCTCAGCCACATTAACAGACCTTGTCGAACGACAAGACCAAATGTTATCAACCGTGCGAGACAGCGTGAATGCGGCATTGAGTGCCGTGGCGCCAAATCCTAACCTCATGGCTGCGATGACGAGAACGACACAAGGCCTTGACGAATTTTCTTCGAGTGTTGGCACTCTGGGCGAACGTCTGCAGGCTCTTGAACGACGTGAAGTAGAACACCTTGTACGCGAAGAGCTCGATCGAATCCTGTCGCGCCATATCCTGGATCGCAATGAACGCCCGTCCAGCTGACAGACGTCGAATCGATATTTACTTTGTGCTGTATCTCGTAGCGCTCGTCTTGCTTTTGCCAGATCGAGCTCCGATTCAAGCACCTACCGTAGATACACTCGCTGGATTGCGGCTCGAATTACAGCCTCAGAATGTGCGCCTGCAGCAGACAGTTCGCCGTGATACAAATGGGGGTGTAACCCAGACCGGACTCGATTCAACAAATCTTATCAAGTACATAGGCGACGTTGAAGATCTACGCGTACAAGCTCGAATAGAGGACGTACAGACCGGACAGACGATACTGGTGCAGTCCGGTGAATCCGAAAACGGCATGTTCACAGTAGAGCCTCGCGCAGACAGCCACTCGATACTGTTTCGTTGGCGTCCATCTCTCATGTCCGCTGCCGACCGCACGTTCCGCGTAACGATCGAAGGTTCGGGTACGCCAGTTTTGCCTGATAAGCTTAATGGTGGCGCTGCGGCAAAACTGCCATCGGGTATTCGTGTCAGTGGTACAACGCAGTTTGTACTTGCTACTGTTGTCGAATCTGACCGAACGAATACCGGCACTACGATGATGGTACCGACTCCAACACTGCCAATCCCAAATATTGGCGACCGCAATGGTTCGGGAGAATTCTGGATCGGACCAGCACGTGATAAGATCATGCTGCTTGCCACAAAGGAATGGGTAAACAAAATTATGATTGGTGGCGCTGACCCGTCACGCGATCTTGCTAGCATGCCTCGCATTACATTAACAGGTGCCGATATTCCAGGCGGTATAGAGAGTAGTTTCGATGCTACGGAACGAACAATTATCCTTAAGGGGAAGACTCCACGAAGTGGAGTGGCAACTATAGAAATAATGGCAAAAAGACGTGACGGACAAACTAGATCTACGTCATTCACTGTGTCTGCAGAGCCGCTTCCACAAGTAAATCTTCCAACCGAACTCTTCCCTGGAATCGAATACACGTTTGCTACAAACCTTCCTGACGTACCAAATGTTAAGGCCATGATACGTGAAGGACAAGCAGTGCGTGTAGAAACCACGGGTGATGTGCTGCGCTTTACGCCAAATCTTCAGGACACGTCTAAAGTGTTGTCGTTTGAGCGATACGTCGATAGCCAACGTGAAGGACTCGTTGTCAGCTTGCCTGTACGCAGTTTTCCTGCGCCAGAGATTGCCGATGTAAAAGACTTGGGCGGTTCACAAAAGAAGCGCGTAATCGTAATCTTTTCTGGCGACAAAGAGCGCAATCGACCTCAGCTAGTAATAGTTGATGGGAATGCATCGAATCCTAAAAAACTTTACGGTAATCTGCGTCCCGTAAATCCAAGTGTGCGTCCCGTCACACGCTGGTACGAAGAATTCGACCTAGAGCGTAAAGATCCATCGAAACCCTTCACTTTCAAGTTTATGGCAAGGGACGCAAGGGGCTTTACGTCGAAGGTGTGGACGGTAGAGTAACGCTACCTCGTAGCTCTATAGCGCTTTACGTTAAGCGCATGTTCTGCACCCGTGCGCGCAAAATTGTGAAGTCCGGATTCGTCCCCACGCGCAACAAAGAAAATGTAATTGTGCGATTCGGGTTCAAGTGACGCTAATAGGGCCGATAGACCAGGGTTGTTAATTGGGCCTGGAGGAAGTCCGGTGTGTGCATACGTGTTGTATGCGTGAGGCTTGTTGAGATCGCTGTACAACAAACGCCGCTTGATACCGAGTCCGTACTGCACCGTTGGATCAGCTTCTAGTCTCATGCCCAGCGATAGACGGTTAAGATAGACCCCTGCAATCCTTGGCATCTCTGCGTTCGCTCCGGTCTCAGCCTGAACGATACTAGCAAGAGTTACTATCTCGTGACGCGTGTATCCTGTCTGCTTCAACCGTCCCTCACACTCGTTTCTCCACATCGTCTGAAATGCCTGCGCCATACGATCTCCGATTCGAGATGGATCGGTGCGCCAGAAAAATTCGTACGTGTCGGGTTTCAGATAGCCTTCCATGCTTGCTTCGGATGCGCCATAGACTGTGCAGATCGAGTCGGACTCGCACCATCGAACGAATGCCGCAGAATCGCATTGCACATCGCGTGCAAGAATAGATGCAATCGTACGGTACGTACTGCCTTCGGGTATCGTTACACGAACCGTCGGTCGTTTATCGCCACTGAAGAGAGCGCGCAACACGTCCAACTGCGTGTGTGTCGGGTTGAATTTGTACCAGCCCGCTTGCACTGTCCGACTCGTGACACGAGCAACGATGCGTGCCGTTATTTTGACGAGCCAGGGCGAAGTGAGTTCGCAATGAGCGTTAACGCTGTCTACTGCATGAACGACGGTAGTGGATGGGGAGATGAAAACGAAGCCATCAGAGGCAATGGTAATCGGACGTGTGAACAACCACCAGGTCGCGGCCGCAAGCAGAAAAAAAGCAACAGCAATGATCCGAAGCCAGCGCACTAGACGGCTGTTACTGTACGGACAAAAATATCGTGCAGCGAAGGAGCTGCCACTTCGAATTTTCGAACATCCAACGTTGCCAAAGCATCAGCCAGAAGAGTATTCGATGAAACAGAATTTGCTTCGAGTCGAAATTCTAAGCGACCTTGAGCCGATTGGATGATGTGCGCTTCGTACAACGATCTGAGTGTCGTGTCGTCACCTTCGAATTCGAGAATGATACGATCGCTCCTAAAACGACTCTTCACTTCTCGAACGCTACCATCGAGCACAATGCGACCGTGATCGATAAGTACGATGTCATCGCACAAGCGCTCAACCTGATCCATCTGATGTGTGGACAACAAAATCGTGGTACCGCGCTCCTGAAGATCTTTCACCACGCGAATGAGCAAGTCGGAGTTCACCGGATCTAGTCCACTGAACGGCTCGTCGAGAATGAGCAGCGTTGGTTCGTGCAGAACGGTTGCTATGAACTGTACCTTTTGCTGCATACCCTTTGAGAGTTCTTGAATTTTCTTGTTTTCCCAACCAACTGCATCAAGTCGCTCGAGCCACCAAAGGCCCCGTCTCAGCGACTCGGTCGCTGAGAGCCCCTTAAGCCTGCCAAAATATGTGAGCTGTTCTCCAACCTTGAGCTTCTTGTATAAGCCACGCTCTTCAGGGAGATATCCGATTACGTTTTGCTGTTTCGGAGAAACTATTTCTCCACCGATGGTGATAGTGCCCGAGTCAGGAAGGATGATGTTGGTAATCATCCGAATAAGCGTGGTTTTGCCAGCGCCATTGGGGCCAAGCAAACCAAAGATGCGTCCAGGTTCGACACTAAACGAAACGTTGTCGTTTGCTACGTACGTGCCGAATCGTTTTACGATTGAGTCGATTTCAAGGAAGGCCATAGGGCGCAAGTTACGGTCGTTCCGTAATTTCGGAGACGTTTTTGTACGCATACCCTCAGGACTCTACATGCGATCGTTCGGTGAGTTATGGCGATCGACCATCATCACGAAGTGGGTGATGGCAATTACAGGCATCATGATCGTCGGCTTTCTGTTGGCTCACGTTTCCGGCAATCTGTTGATCTTCGCTGGCCAAGAAGCGATGAACGATTACGGAGTGTGGCTACGCGAGCTCGGACACGGCACGCTTTTGTGGGTGCTCCGATTTGGGCTGTTGGCCGTCTTTGGCCTTCATATCTGGTCGGGTATTCGCATGGCTCGCATCAATCGGGCTGCACGTCCGGTGGGCTACAAGAAGTTCGAATCGCGGACCTCTACTGTTGTATCGCGCACAATGCTTCTCACGGGCTTGCTCATTTTCTTGTATGCTGTATATCACCTAGCGCACTTTACGTGGGGACTAGCGCACGCACAGTATTACTACGGCCTAGATGCACTTGGACGTCCAGACGTCTACACCATGGTTATACAGAGCTTTCAAGATCCGCTTATCGTCGTGATTTATGTCGTGTCGATGATTGTTATTGGTATGCATCTGAACCACGCCATCAACAGTGCCTTGCAGACTCTGGGTATAAACCACCCGAAGTACAACACGTTGCTCATCAATGGTAGTCGTGCACTTTCGGTGTTCATCGTTCTGGCCTTTCTGTCTATTCCGCTGGCCATCGTGTTCGGATTTGTAAAGTAATCGAGTAATCGCCACATCATGCAACTGAATAGCAACGTCCCTGACGGACCACTTGAATCGAAATGGGATGATTACAAGGCTCATCTAAAACTTGTGAATCCTGCCAACAAACGCAAGTACCATGTCATCGTCGTCGGCACAGGACTCGCAGGCGCTTCGGCAGCGGCGTCGCTTGCTGAGTTGGGATATAAGGTCACAGCCTTTACCTACCACGATTCGCCTCGTCGTGCGCATTCGATTGCAGCGCAGGGTGGTATTAATGCTGCAAAGAATTATCAGAACGATGGTGACAGCGTCTATCGGCTCTTTTACGACACAGTAAAAGGCGGTGACTTCAGAGCACGCGAAGCGAATGTTTACAGATTGGCGCAAGTAAGCGTAAACATCATTGACCAGTGCGTTGCACAAGGTGTACCGTTTGCGCGCGAATACGGTGGATATCTCGCAAACCGTTCGTTTGGCGGAGCGCAGGTGTCGCGCACGTTTTATGCGCGAGGTCAGACCGGACAACAACTTTTGCTGGGAGCCTATCAGGCGCTCGAACGCCAGATTGGCCTTGGAAGTGTGAAGATGCATTGCAAGAACGAGATGCTCGATCTTGTAATTGTCGATGGCAGGGCTCGAGGAATTGTGTCTCGCGACCTCGTTACGGGCGCAATTAGTACACACATGGCCGATGCCGTGTTAATGTGTACTGGCGGTTACGGCAACGTTTTTTACCTCTCAACGAATGCTAAGGCATGTAACGTCACAGCGGCGTTTCGTGCTTACAAACGCGGAGCGGCATTTGGAAATCCATGCTACACGCAGATTCATCCGACATGTATCCCAGTTAGTGGTGATTACCAGTCCAAGCTTACGTTGATGTCTGAGTCGTTGCGAAACGACGGACGTATATGGGTGCCAAAACAAAAGGGCGACACACGTCCGCCCGATCAGATCCCAGAAGGTGAAAGAGATTATTATCTCGAACGCAAGTATCCATCGTATGGCAATCTCTCGCCGCGCGATATTGCATCGCGTGCTGCAAAAGAAGCTTGCGATGCCGGACGTGGTGTTGGGCCGGGCGGTAAGGGTGTGTATCTCGACTTCGCCGACGCTATCGAACGCCTCGGCATCGAAGTTGTGCGAGACCGTTACAGCAACCTCTTCGAAATGTACGAGCGCATTACCGGCGAAGACCCATACAAGGTGCCGATGCGCATCTATCCAGCCGTGCATTACACCATGGGCGGACTCTGGGTTGATTACGATCTGATGAGTTCGATACCAGGACTCTTTGTGCTCGGCGAAGCAAACTTCTCAGATCACGGAGCCAATCGCCTGGGCGCGTCTGCTCTCATGCAGGGCCTTGCCGACGGATACTTCGTTGTTCCGTATACGTTAGGGGGCTATCTGGCGAAAGGGGGCTTCGATAAAGTAAGCGCTGAGGGTCCAGAAGCCAAGGCTGCCCGTGTTGCCTCGCAGGAGAAGGTGCAACGCTTGCTAGCCATCAAAGGCAAACGCACGCCTGCATCGTTTCATCGCGAACTCGGCAAGATTATGTGGGACTATTGCGGCATGGCACGTAACGAAGCGGGGCTGAAAAAGGCGCTAGAACTAATACCAGCGTTGCGTGCTGAATTCTGGTCGAATCTATCGATTCCCGGAACCGGAGAAGAACTAAACCAGACGCTTGAACATGCTTTGCGCGTAGCAGACTTTATGGAGTTTGCAGAACTTATGTGTCTTGATGCGCTGCATAGAAACGAATCTGCTGGTGGGCACTTCCGCGAAGAGTATCAGACTGAAGACGGCGAAGCACTTAGGAACGACGAGGACTTCTGCTATGTAGCTGCATGGGAGTATGCCGGAGAAAGCACACGCCCCATACTGCACAAGGAGCCCCTTACCTTCGAATCGGTCGAACTTGCTACACGGAGTTATAAATAATGCAACTACGACTACATATCTGGCGTCAGGCCGGTCCCAGTGCCGAAGGCATGCTGAAGACATACGACATCGGAAACGTTAGCGAGCACATGAGCTTTCTTGAAATGCTCGACGTGCTTAACGAAGAGCTGATGCTTAAGGGCGAAGAGCCAGTTGCATTCGACCACGATTGCCGCGAAGGCATTTGTGGCACCTGCGGGATGGTGATAAACGGACGTCCGCACGGACCCGCGTCGCGTACCACTGCTTGTCAGCTACACATGCGTTCGTTTAAAGACGGCGACGAGATTTACATCGAACCGTGGAGAGCCAGCGCTTTTCCTGTGGTGAAAGATCTGGTGGTAGATCGCACGTCACTCGACCGTATTATTCAAAAGGGTGGTTTTGTTTCTGTTAATACAGGCAATGCCCTCGATGGCAACACACTACCAGTGTCGAAGATTGATGCCGACCTTGCAATGGATGCGGCGTCGTGCATCGGATGTGGCGCTTGCGTAGCGGCTTGTCCGAACGCTTCGGCGATGTTATTCACGGCGGCGAAAATCGGACACCTGGGGATGCTCCCACAAGGGCAGGCAGAGCGTTCGACACGCGCTATGAGAATGGTGCTACACATGGATGCAGAAGGCTTTGGCGGCTGCTCGAATCAATATGAGTGTGAGGCAGCATGTCCGAAGGGGATTAGCGTTGATTGGATTGCACGTATGAACCGCGACTTTGTAAAGTCTTCAGTCGTAGGCAGAGAATAAGGTTGGTCGCCTGAGAATAAGGTTGGTCGCCTGAGAATAAGGTTGGTCGCCTGAGAATAAGGTTGGTCGCCTGAGAATAAGGGTATGCCGTTAAGACAGCTAGTTGGCCGAGAATAAGCGCAGAAGATCGATCATCTCGCGTACAGCTCGATCTATTCCAACGAGTGCGGCGCGCGCAATAATGCTATGTCCGATCGAAACTTCTTCGAGCTGCGGAATCGAGCAGATCGGACCGATGTTACGGTAATCAAGTCCATGTCCGGCTGTGACAAGAAGGCCTGACTCCACTGCATGTTCAGCAGCGGTGCGCAATCGTGTAAGTTCTGCCTCAGATTCGATGTGTGTACGAGCTGTTGCATACTTGCCTGTATGAAGCTCGATTATCCCAGCACCACAGCGTGCGGCAGCATCGACTTGTGCGCGCTCGGGTTCGATGAAAAAGCTGACCTGAATTCCCTTAGCTGACATCAGCGACACTGCATCTCCTAGGTAGTTGCAGTTAGCCGCTACGTTCAAGCCTCCTTCAGTTGTAAGCTCTTCGCGCTGCTCTGGCACAAACGTCACGAGGTCGGGGACGACATCGAGCGCAATTGCGAGGATAGACTCTGTTGCCGCCATTTCAAGGTCGAGTTTCGTGCCTACGACATCCCTTAACACCCGAACGTCGCGGTCGTTGACATGCCTCCGGTCCTCACGAAGGTGACATACAATTCCAGAGGCACCTGCGAGCTCTGCTAGTACCGCAGCATGCACCGGATCTGGCTCTAAACCGCCCCGGGCCTCGCGAATCGTCGCAATGTGGTCAATGTTAACAGCGAGTCGTATCATTGTAGGATGGTAAGAACCAAATAAAGTTCACGTTACATGGTGTAAACGTGCTTGCGAAGTTATGATACGGAGGAATACAATGGTCGTTTTGCTTCAACAGTTGATATCGCGGGTAATCACGCTCGGCGCACTAGTATGCTTAATGATCACTACGGTAAATGCCACGCCTGGTTTACGAGGACGTGGTTTTATTCTCAACAACGGTCAGTGGCCTACAAATGTAATTGCATTTGCAAAAGGGTCTGATGTCGATGTGTGGGTTACGAAGACTGGAATGGTGTATGATCACCATGGACTTACCAATGGCGTACGCAAAGGCTTTGTTTCCTCAGCCACATGGAGTAACGCAACACTTGCGAACACTCCTGTTGAAATAAGAGATGCATCGTCGACATTGGTAACTTTTTTTAAAGACGCAAAAGTCAAGACGAACCCAAGTGCACACGTGGCTGCGCGATTGGTCAGCGGATTCGTTGTCAAAAACGTTTACCCTGGCGTAGACATCGATTACAAAATCGAAGAAGGCAACGTTCGGTTTGACATTCACGCCGAGAACTCTGAACAACTAAAGCAAGTCGGGTTATCATTCAGCGGTTCATCTGTAATGAATAGGATTGGCTCGACGCCCGGGTTTATCATTAGTGATAATCCAGTAGATTCTAAACAGCCGTATGGTTTTGAAAATCCGGCGACACCAGAGCCATCGTACGTGGGTCTAAAAAACATACGCGCATTTCAAAACGATAAAAACGTAGATGTTCGGTATTGGGCAGAGGGCAACATCGTTCGTTTTGATGGTGCATTCCTCCCTAATCAGCCCCTTATCATCGACCCTACCGTATACGGTACGTATCTCGGCGGTCCTGAAAATGACATGCTGGCTGGTATACGATTGCTGAGTACTGGAGAAGTTGTCGTTGGTGGTACAACAACACAAATCGATTTTCCTGTTGCTCTTGGTAAGTATGCTGCCGCAAGTGCGGGAACGAGTGATGGATTTATTGCGGTTTACGACGCTGCACTTACTACCCTGAAGCGCTATACATTTATCGGCGGCAACGATCCAGATAGTGTTAAGGCGATTGCGGTTGATGCTGCAGATAACATCTATGCTGCAGGCACTACGCTCTCGTCGAATTTTCCTATCACAGGTGGCACTGCAGGACAGATTTACAAAGGTCAGATTGATGCATTTGCATTAAAAATCAAGACCGATTTATCGAGTCTGATTTTCAGTACGTTTATTGGTGGCAATAAAGATGACATCGCCTTGGGTATTGCTGTCGACGGAGACTTTTCGGTATTTGTCTGCGGTGCAACAAACTCGACTTCGTCGTTCCCAACTAATGCTGGATTCAAGAAAACGTTCGGTGGACTCGTAGATGGCTTCTTGACAAAGCTCTCATCGAGCGGGGCCTCGTACGTATATAGCACCTACTTCGGTGTTGAAGGCACAGAGCAATTCAATGCAATTGTCGTAGAGAACTCTGGCAGTCCGATAGTAACAGGATTTACTAATTCGGCTAACTTCCAGACGTTTCCTGTCCCGAGCACATTCAATCCGAACAGACGGCCTTATGACAGAGTTTATGGAGGCGGAGCAACCGATGCCTTCATTACAAAATTTGGACAGGATGGCGGAACACTGGTGTATTCGACGTTTATTGGTGGACTAGGTGATGATGATGGTAAGGGAATTTTTGTCGACGATCTAGGTCGTGCCTACTTGATTGGCGAAACAACGTCAACGGACATGCCGACAACGCTGGGTTTCAAACAGACACTAATTGGCGGTCGAGATGTATTTCTCTTTGTGCTTTCTGACGATGGCAAGGAGGTTGTGGGCTGTACGTACTATGGTGGTGTAGGCGATGATCGCGTGCGCTCGACATGGAAGGACAAAACCAATGCGGCGGTAATCGGTGGAAGCACAACATCGAATGATTTTCAAGTTGAAGGTGCAGGAACGATTGGTCAGCGACGTGGAGCATCTGACGGCTTTATTGCAATTCTTACAGTCGGAGCATTGAAGTATGCAACGCTGGTTGGCGGAAGTTCCACGGACGAGGTGACTTGTGTGATTCCAGATGCTAACGATGACGTATACGCCTGCGGCATTTCTTCTTCGACCGATTTAGCCTTCCCCGTTAACGCTGTACAGCGCACTTCGAGTGGCAAGGTTGACGGATTTATTATCAAGTCTGCAAAGGGCGCGATCGAACTCACTGCTCCATCCGCAGGCGATAACTGGTGCCTCGAGACAACACAGACTGTTGTATGGGCGGCCTTTGATATGGCTGTGACAGACAAGTATCGTATTGAAATATCTATGGACAATGGCGCAACGTGGACCGAGGTTGTTAAAGATCTCACTACGAAAAGTTATTCATGGAAACCTAAAAACATTCCGGCTGGCAACTACAAGTTGCGTGTTGTTTCTTCGAGAGGTCACGAATCCATGACGTCAGCAACATTCCGCCTCGGACCCTTCGTTGCTATCGCAACACAACCAACTCCTGTTGCAGTTTGTGTCGGAAAAAAAGCTGAGTTTACGGTTGTCGCCACGGGTGAAGAATTGAAGTATAAGTGGCGTAAAGACGGTGTATCGGTGCCATTGGCAACGAGCGCGACGCTGACGATTCCTGCGACCACTACGGCTAATGCAGGAACGTATATAGCAGAGGTAACTGGGAAATGTGGATCGGCAGTTTTCACAACCGCGGTGACCCTCAAAGTTGAAACAAGCCCATTCATTACTGAGCAACCACAGACGCAATCGGTGGAGGAGGGCAAGCGCTTGTTGCTATCTGTGACGTCTCCACTTGCCAGCTCGAGATATCAATGGAAGAAAAACGGCGTAGACATCCCAGGTGCCACTTCGCGGGAGTTTTCGATTGCCGCCACTCTACTGTCTGACTCTGGCAATTACTCGGTAACCATCGTAACAGACTGTGGAACGATCGATTCTGAAGTTTCCAGGGTCACCATCACGCCAACCACGTCGGTTCGGGAAGTACAATTGCCGAATGGACGCGTTACGCTCATTGGAGCAATGCCAGTATCTGAAGTCTGTAAGGTACGAGTCGAACCTGTCGGGAATGGCGACATTGTTATCCGAATTGTGGATGTACAAGGTCTTACAACAACGTCACCTGAAGTCCGCCTTACACACGGACAGGTGGCCTTTGTGGCCGAGCTGCCTTGTTCGGTGCTTGCCAATGGAGCTTACATGCTAGACATCCGTATGTCCGGTCAACAGACATACCTACCATTTGTAGTGTCACGCTAACCTCTGGAATCCATCTGTCGTGTCACACCAAATACTCTTGAATACATGGAGACTATGTAACCGATTTACCCGTGTGTTGTTATTAGAGGTCGAGATGATTCTACTTTGCACTGTTAACGGAGGATTAATGCGTTGTTGTGCACACACTCTGAGCGTCATCGCGGCAGCAGTTGTATGCGTAACGACGCTTTCTGCCGGTACGGGAGGTGGCTCCCTCGTCCGAACAACGGTCATTGGTGGCGTTGGCGTGGACGCAGTCACAGGTATGCAGATACTTCCTTCTGGAGATATCGCAGTGTGTGGGCATACTACGTCGGGGGCTGTGTCTACAGTGCCAGGTCTTTATAAAGATCCGCTAGGTGGACAGGATGCATTTGTTGCTGTGGTTTCGTCCGACCTGTCAACGCTGAAATACTGGACCTATTACGGTGGCCGAAGTGATGATATGGCTACCGCGATGGTGGTTCTGCCCAACGGAACCATAGTTGTTACCGGGTCAACAGAGACGTCTAATCTTACTATGTCTGTTGGTGCCTTTGCCCAACTTTATGGCGGCGAGATCGATGGCTTCGTAATCAAGTTGTCAGCGGATCTGGACTCTTTATTCTTCAGCACATACATTCCAGGGGGCAAGGACGAGCACCCTTTGGCAATACTCTCCGACGTTGCTGGGTCTGTCTATATCTGTGGCACGACTAATTCACCATACGGCTTTCTTACCAACAATGGTTACGATCGTACGTACAATGGTGGCATCGACGCATTCGTCCTGAAATTGTCTCCGAATGGCGGATCGTTAGCCTTCAGCACGTATTTCGGCAGTCCTGGCGATGATGCGTTTCGAGCAATGACACTTACAGGTGATGGTGGCCTCGCACTAACGGGCTTCACAAAGTCGAACCAGTATGAGTGCTACCCTGTGCCGTCAGGATGGTGGCCACCGAAGGAACGCCCATACGACAACTCATACAATGGCGGCTCTACCGATGCTATTCTTACGATCATGTCTCAAGACGGAGCACGCCTAATTTCCTCTGGATATTTTGGTGGGGGAGAAGACGATTACGGAAATGTGATTCACGCTGATATTCGCGGCGACCTTTTCGTCGCTGGCAGTTCTTCGTCACCAGACTTACCAACATTGCAAGCTGCCCAAACGGCCCTCAGGGGCGGAAGTGACGCATTCTTGGCAACCTTCGATTCGAAGGGTATGGCACTGCTCGGCTCTTCATTTCTTGGAGGCGGAGGTGACGACGCAATTCTATCAGCCGTAAGTACAGCAAACAACGTTTGGACTCTTCTTGGCTTTACAACCTCGCGCGACCTTTCGAGCTTAGGCGGAGGTTCATCGGGTGATGTATCCGGTGCCAGTGACCTTTTTATCGTAAGAGCTTCTGTGTCGGGGGTGTCTTATCTAACGACATTTGGATGGTCTGGCAACGAGGCAGGCGCAACATTAGTCCAAGACGCCAAAGGCGACATCTTCCTTGCAGGTTCTACCGATTCTAGGACCATCTCGTGGAGTGGTGGTTCTGTTCAGAACCTTGGGCCAGTGGGTACAGCTGAAGGCTTTATCTCAAAATGGGCGTTCGGTACATTAGATCTTACAACGCCAAGGGGCGGGGAAAGGGTCTGTGCTGGACAAAATTTCGGCGTTACCTGGTCTACAATCGAGCTGGGATCTCAAGAAGAGTTTGAATTGCAGATTACCTCCGACGGTACTAATTGGCAATCTGTAGCTACCAAGGTGAAGAATAGAAGTCTTGCGTGGAAAGTCCCGACCACGCTGTTACTGGGAACGCAGTATTTGATGCGGATACAGTCGTCACGCGGACACATTTCCACTGCTTCAGGTACGTTTTCGCTTAAACAGCCTGCGGACATCGTAACCAACCCTGCACCGAAGCATGTTTGTGCAGGTGAGGACGTAACTCTAATAGTCGTGGCTACGGGCGAAGCGCTAACCTACCTGTGGAAACGTAATGGTGTGCTGATACCAAATGCAAGTTCACCACAGCTATCAATCTTTGACATTCCAACTTCCAAGGCAGGCACATACGAGGCGGTCGTTGTAAGTCCGTGCGGTTCGATCGCATCTGCACCTGCACTCGTTCAAGTTGACGCAGACGTTACGATCATTGAACAGCCTCAAGATCGCGTTACCTATGTCGGTCAGTCGTTAACGTTGTCAGTGGGTGTACTAGGCCTAGATCTAGAGTACGTATGGTATCACGATGGTGCGATCATACCCAATGCAAACACTTCGCAACTGATTATTTCTCCAGTCACAATCGCTGATTCTGGGGAATATCGTGTTGCCGTTGTAGGCTCTTGCGGAACCGATTCATCTCGGGTCGCAGTTGTTGTGGTTAGCACTTTTCCCGTTGGAGTTAGTGAGGAATCGGACGATATAGCATTAACACTCGTACCGAACCCGGCAGAACACTTCACAGAATTAACTCTTTCGGCCCCTTCAGCCATAGTAGTCACAGATATTCAGGGTCGCACCGTCCTTAGCCAAGACGTTATCAATGGGGTGTATCCCCTCAAGATTCGACTAAATCTTGAGACTCTTACCCCTGGAGCATACATCGTATCCAACTGGGGGGCCTCGCGCATCCTGCATATCATACGATAAGATCCAGAATTAGGACTAAAACAGTCGTATATTTGTGGAATGGCAACTGATAAACCTATCCTCGACGAAGTCGTCCTCAACGAATATAAGTACGGGTTCACCTCCGACATCGAACAGGACCTTCTTCCTAAGGGACTTAGTGAAGACGTTGTACGGTTCATTTCCGAAAGAAAAGAAGAACCGTCATGGATGCTTGAGTGGCGTTTAAAAGCGTACAGACATTGGCTTACAATGCGCGAGCCGAAATGGGCAAATGTCCATTATCCGGCAATAGACTTTCAAGACATCATCTATTGGGCTTCACCGACGAAAAAGCCGAGTCTGGCTTCGCTCGATGAAGTAGATCCAGAGTTACTGGCAACCTTTGCTAAACTTGGAATTCCACTTGAAGAACAGAAGTTGCTTGCAGGTGTTGCTGTAGATGTAGTGTTCGATTCTGTGTCAGTTAAGACAACCTTTCAAGACAAGCTCGCCGAAGTAGGCATCATTTTCTGTCCGATGAGCGAAGCAGTTCGCAACCATCCCGACCTTGTACGCAAGTACATCGGATCTGTCGTTCCTACAACCGACAACTACTATGCTGCACTTAACAGTGCCGTATTTAGCGATGGCTCGTTCGTCTATATACCGAAAGGTGTGCGGTGTCCGATGGAGCTTAGCACGTACTTCCGAATCAACGCTCGCAACACTGGACAGTTTGAACGCACGCTAATTATTGCCGATGAAGGCAGCTATGTTAGCTACCTAGAAGGATGCACTGCGCCACAACGCGACGAACACCAACTGCATGCCGCTGTTGTCGAACTCGTTGCGCACGAGAACGCAGAAATCAAATATTCAACTGTCCAGAATTGGTACCCGGGTGACAAACAAGGTCGTGGCGGGATATACAATTTTGTTACAAAGCGTGGTATTTGCGAAGGTAGAAATAGCAAGATTTCCTGGACCCAAGTAGAAACAGGTTCTGCGATTACGTGGAAGTATCCGAGCGTAATCCTTAAGGGCGACAATTCTGTCGGTGAGTTTTACTCTGTTGCTGTAACGAACCACATGCAGCAAGCCGACACAGGCACAAAGATGTATCACCTTGGCAAGAACACACGTTCTCGCATCGTTTCGAAGGGCATCTCGGCAGGAAAGTCGCAAAATTCCTATCGTGGTCTCGTTAAAGTCGGACGTAATGCGAGCAATGCGCGGAACCACTCGCAGTGCGACTCGCTTTTACTCGGCGACAAGTGCGGCGCACATACGTTTCCCTACCTTGAGATCGCACACCCTGGTGCAGTTATAGAACACGAAGCAACAACATCAAAAATTGGTGAAGACATTCTGTTCTATTGTCAGCAACGCGGAATCGGAATGGAAGAAGCAGTCGCACTCATCGTGAACGGTTACGTGCGCGAAGTCATCAATCAATTGCCAATGGAATTTGCTGTCGAAGCACAGAAGCTTCTTGCGATTTCGCTCGAAGGTTCGGTAGGATAAAACGTACAGTTTGGCAGGATTACACGTTCAGAAAGAATTGATTCGGACTATGACACCATTGCTTGAAATAAAAGACCTGCACGCAGGAATCGAAGGAAGAGAAATTCTTCAGGGAGTTACGCTCACCGTATATGCTGGTGAAGTGCATGCCATCATGGGTCCGAACGGCTCGGGTAAGTCTACACTTGCATCGGTATTGGCCGGACGTGCAGAATATGAAGTCAAATCCGGTACAGTGCTTTTTAACGGACAGGAACTTCTCGAACTCGCACCGGAGGATCGTGCGCGACAAGGTCTGTTCATGGCATTCCAATACCCTGTAGAAATACCAGGCGTGTCTACTGCGAATTTTCTAAAGACAGCAGTAAACGAGGTTAGAAAATCACGCGGACAACAGCCCCTTGAACCAGCCCCATTCCTTGCCCGCATGCGCGAGAAGATGAAGCTCGTCGAAATGGATGCATCGTTTCTGAGCCGTTCGCTAAACGAAGGTTTTTCTGGTGGTGAAAAAAAACGCAATGAGATTTTTCAGATGGCAATGCTCGAACCCGTTCTGAGTGTAATGGATGAAACCGATTCCGGACTTGATATCGATGCACTTCGCATTGTTGCTGAGGGTGTGAACACGCTGCGTTCGAAAGAGAATGCGTTTGTTGTGATTACACACTATCAGCGTCTGCTGAATTACATCGTGCCAGACCATGTGCATGTGTTAATGAACGGACGCATTGTGATGTCAGGCGATAAAGACCTTGCACTTGAACTCGAAAACCGCGGTTATGACTGGATCCGCACCGATACGGTGGAGGCCTGAGGATGTCGGTAGAATACTTCCAACAACTTGTAACTGAGTCGTTCAACAAGATTGAGTCGCAACTGAATGGGTCTGCGACAGGCCCGCTGCACGCGGTCCGTCGCAAGGCGCTCGAAGCCTTCCAACGTCAGGGTGTTCCTACCACGCGCCACGAGGAATGGAAATACACAAACGTTCTTCCATCATTGGTTGCAGACTACTCTCTGTCATTGCAGAACACACCTGAGGTAAAGGGTTCGATTGACGTTAACCCACGATTATCTCTCGATGCGTATCAGCTTCACATATTGAATGGTCAGTTGCAGATCGAAGAATCAACGCTGCCAGAAGATGGATCGATAGAGGTTCATCTTCTTACAGACACATTTGTAATTGCGCATCCTGAAGCACAAGACTGGCTTGCCACACTGTCGTCTGTGAACACACATCCTTTTGTTGCAGCAAATACAGCGATGATGGACGCAGGTGTTGTTGTTCGAATTAGTGCTGGTGCTGTTTTGACTAAACCGCTGCACATAAGCATTGTAAGCGATGCCCGAAACGGCAACGTTGTCTCAACACCACGCATTGTTGTTGTAGTGGGTGGACAGGCTGAGTGTACGATTATAGAAGAGTATAACACCGTTGGAGAGAATGCATCTTTGATGTCGACGGTAACGCAGCTGATTGCCGGTCGTAATAGCAAGCCTACGTATGTGAAATTGATTGACGAGTCGGCGTTGGCTTCGCACATTGGGCACACCAGTGCTGTCGTGCATGCAAATGCGTCTCTTACATGTGTGACCCTGTGTCTTGGTGGCAAGCTTACACGCAATGAACTCGAGGTGCGACTTATCGAGAGTGCTGCCGAAGTCCTCTTGTATGGCGTTTCTGTGCTGACCGACAATGAGCTCGCTGACAACCACACGTTGGTTGATCACGTGGCACCACATTGTCATAGCGAAGAAGAATACAAGGGTGTGTACGACGGACGCTCCACTGGGGTTTTCAACGGGAAAATCATGGTGCGTCCAGACGCTCAGAAAACAACCGCATATCAATCAAGTCGTACCGTTCTTCTAAGTGCCTCAGCACAAGTGAACACAAAACCTCAGCTCGAGATTTTTGCTGACGACGTAAAGTGCTCGCACGGTGCCACATGTGGACAAATCGACGACGAAGCTGTCTTTTATCTCCAGTCGCGCGGCATTAGCTACGAAGACGCACGTGCACTGATTGTGTATGCATTCGCAGCCGAGATTGTAGACCATGTGCCGAACGACGCATTGCGTTCTCTTGTAGACAGACGTATAGCTGAAAAACTTGGCGCTCATCCATTCGACATTGATCTATGATCGTAGTCTCCTCCATAGAATGCCTCTGTCTGTGATCGAAACTCAAACTATAGCACCATTTGATGTCGCAACCGTTCGTGCGCAATTCCCGTTGCTCCGTCGTACCGTGTATGACAACCGTCCGCTTGTGTACCTCGATAGTGCAGCTACATCGCAAAAGCCTCAGTGCGTTATCGATGCAATCGTCGACTACTACACGCAACACAACAGTAACGTGCATCGCAGTGCTCATGCACTCAGCACAGAAGCGACGGTGATGTTCGAAGACGGACGTCGGACTGTCGCTTCGTTCTTGAATGCATCACGTCCCGAAGAAATTATTTTCACGCGTGGTACGACAGAGGCTATCAACCTCATTGCACAGACCTGGGGTCATATGCATGTAAGGACTGGAGATGTTGTATTGCTCACAGAAATGGAGCATCATGCAAACATCGTCCCATGGCAAATGTTATGTGAACGTGTCGGAGCTTCTATCCGCACGATTCCAGTAGACGAGCGAGGGGTGTTGAGTATCGACGCCATCAATGAGATTCAAAACGTCAAGGTTCTTGCACTTACACACGTGTCCAACACACTTGGAACCATAAACGATGTAAAATCATTGTGCTCGTGGGCTCGCAGTCGTGGCATCGTTACTGTTGTCGACGGTGCTCAGGCAATCTCGCACATCAAGGCCGATGTGCAGGATATTGGATGCGACTTCTATGCCTTCAGTGGACACAAACTGTACGGTCCGACTGGAATAGGCGTCCTGTACGGACGCTACGCTCTTCTCGACGCCATGCCGCCTTACCAGGGTGGCGGTTCGATGATATCAACGGTGAGCTTCGAACAAACAACCTACAACGATGTACCCGTGCGATTCGAAGCAGGCACGCCAAATATTGAGGGTGTTGTCGCACTAGCGGCGGCTATACGATGGTTTTCTTCGTTCGACCTGGGTGCACTTGCCGAGCATGAGCAAATGTTGCTTGCTCGTACCTCAGACGGACTCAGCACTATTGATGGCCTTCGTGTTATTGGCACGGCTCCACATAAGATTGGCATCGTGTCTTTTGTCGTAGAAGGTGTGCATGCAGCCGACATCGGTGCACTTGTCGACAGGCAAGGCGTTGCAATTCGAGTCGGGCACCATTGCAATATGCCCTTGATGCAATGTTATGGCCTTACATCCACTGCACGCGCATCATTCGCCATGTATACGTCTGAACATGATGTCGATCAACTCCTAATGGCAACAAACAAAGCAGTGAGGATGTTGCGTTGACACCTCAAGAAACCATACGCGCAATCGAGGAAGAATTTCAACTGCAAAACAGTTGGGAAGATCGATACGAGCACATCATCGCTGTAGGCCGCGGGCTGCCAGTATTCCCCGAAGTGTTTAGAACAGAGGTGTTCAAGGTCAAGGGATGTCAGGCTCAGGTGTGGCTACATCCATCGTTCGACGGGAAATGCATTCATTTCGAAGCAGATAGTGATGCCACGATTGTTAAGGGGCTCCTAGCACTATTGATGCGCGTGTATAATCACCGCACTCCAGCAGAAGTGTTGGCTACTGAGCCATCGTTTATAGAGGTAATAGGATTGCATGAACATTTGTCTCAGAATCGGACGAATGGGCTGTTCTCGATGCTAAAGCAAGTTAAGATGTATGCCGCTGCCTATCAGGCCGTGGCAAGAATGGGAGCGTCGGCATGAGCGTACATCCACAAATGCCTACAGACACACAAATGCCTACAGACACACAAATGCCTACAGACACGCAAGTGCCTGCCGACAAACAAGTGCCTACAGACACGCAGGTGAACATGCGTGACCGAGCTATCGAGGCAATTCGTACGATATTTGACCCAGAAATTCCCGTTGATATCTATGAGCTTGGTCTGATTTATGAAGTCCGTCAGGTTGAACCAACCAAGTTGCACGTTGTAATGACATTAACCACACCGAACTGTCCATCTGCTCAGGAACTTCCTGCACAGGTAGAGAGAACGTTGATGGCTCTTGATGGTGTAGATGGTGTGACGGTTGAGATAACGTTCGATCCGCCGTGGGACAAAACAATGATGTCCGAGTCTGCATTATTTCAGATTGGATTATTTTGATCATGGTATCGCTTTTTCAGACAGGGTTGTTTTGACAATGGTATCGCTTTTTCAGACAGGGTTGTTCTAAGTATGGCAGTTCAGTTCCATAAACTAACGGTTGCAGATGTCCAACGTGAAACGTCGGACACAATAGCAATTACGTTTGATGTGCCTGATGCGCTTCTTCCTGTGTTTCAGTACAAACAGGGACAATACCTAACGGTACGCATGGATGTCGACGGCGTAAGTCATCGCAGAAACTACTCGTTATGTTCTAGCCCCTTCTTCGACGAGCCCCTTACCATTGCAGTTAAGCGTGTGAATGATGGCGTTGTATCGTCATGGCTGAACGTAGGTGTGAAGCCGGGGGATGTACTCGAAGTGTATCCACCAATGGGGAATTTCACGAAAGAGTTGAATGCAGAACATACAAAGCATTATGTGCTCTTTGGTGGAGGTAGTGGCATTACGCCTCTCATGTCGATGCTCAAGAGTATCATACGTGTCGAGCCAAGTAGCCAGGTACAACTGTTCTATGCAAACCGCGACAAAGCGTCAGTGATATTTAGTGCTCAGCTTGAAGCGCTGGAGCTGGCACATCCGGATACACTGCACATTACACACATTCTTGAGTCGGATGCATATGCGTCAGGTGCGGTTAAGGGGCTCATGGATGTTGCTACAGCGACCGCACTGTTGAACACCGTTGATAGACGACCCGACACAGAATATTTTGTGTGCGGTCCGACAGGCATGATGGACGTTGTATTGGCGGTGTTAAAGGGAGCAGGAATTGACGACAAACACATACATCGCGAATATTTCACGATAGATAAGACTGCCCTGGAGTTAAACCAAGCGGACGAAGTTGAAAGTAAAAATGTGGTAAAAGAAGAAACTCAAATGGTCGAAGAAGTAAAGACACATTCGGTCACAATAAAGCTATACGGCAAACAACACACGTTTGATGTCCATCCCGACGAGACCATCCTTTCGGCGGCGCAACGTGAGAACCTCGATCCGCCATATGCATGTCAGATTGGCGCGTGTTGTACATGTCGTGCTCGTGTGTTGTCGGGCAAGGTAGTCATGGATGAACGTGAAGCTCTGTCGGACGATGAGATGGCTGAAGGATATGTGCTTACATGCCAGTCACATCCAGTAACGAGTGGTGTTGTTGCCGATTATGATCAATAGCAATGGTTAAACTCTCCAAACGCATCGAATATGCTTTGCTTGCTGTGCAGGAAATGGCGCGGCAACCAGAGACGATTGTATCGGCTAAGGACATCGCCGATAGATTCGATATTTCGTTTACGTTACTTGCAAAGGTTCTGCAGCAACTGGTGCACGCTGGATATGTTCGATCGTATCACGGAGTACATGGCGGGTATGAACTTGCCGTTGCTTCCGATCGACTTAGTGTTGCAGATGTAATAGTTGCGGTTGACGGACGTAAGAGTGCCCTTGTAGAATGTCAGGACCAGGACAACGAGCATACGTGCTCTACACATGGCACCTGCACCATTCGTGAGCCCCTTGCTGTACTGCAGGAACGTATTATGCTGGCTTTTACCTCGATGACCGTTCAAGAATTGGCTCAGCCTTCTCAAGAGTTCGCTCAGCCAATCATGCTTGTGTCTTTGTCTTTCTCAGAAACCAATTCGTAACAAGAAGGAGCTTACTATGAGTGTTGCAATTATGGGTACCGATACACTGTCCGTTCCAACTGGCATCATCGGTACTGACGAGCACGACAACATTTCGCTATCGCAGAAAGCATTACGCGAAGTGCGTAACATCAAGGAACAAAACAGCATTCCTGCGGACTATGGCCTTCGCCTTGGCGTCAAGGGCGGCGGTTGCTCTGGAATGTCGTACACATTGGGATTTGATGCACAGTCTCACGACAACGATCTCGTTCTCGATGCCGACGGTGTTAATGTATTCATCGATGCTAAGTCGATGTTCTACCTCATGGGCATCACACTTGATTTCAGCGATGGTTTGATGGGCAAAGGCTTTACGTTTAACAATCCAAACGCGACGAAGACCTGCGGTTGCGGATCGTCGTTCGGCGCATAACACTACTGATCTAAGGAGCAGAAATGTCTAAGGAGTGGAAATTCAACGCTCGTCCGTACAGCGACGCAGAAGCACCCGAATTACTAAAGGATGTAGTCTCGCCACAAACGGCAGACTGGCATTACAACAAGCATCACAAGGGCTACGTAACGGCCCTGAATAAAATCGAGTCGCTGCTTCCGAATGCCGACAAGAAAGAAGCAAACGGTAATTGGAGCGAATTCGGAGAATTGAAGCGTAGGCAAACATGGAATCATGGTGGAACAGTCCTGCATGACGTGTATTGGCAGGTACTTGGCGGTAATGGCGACCACACACAGGGCGGTGATATTGCTGCTGCGATCGAAGCGGAGTTCGGTTCGATTGATGCGTGGAAAGCCGACTTCAAGGCTACGGCACTTTCAGCAAAACTCTCCGGATGGGGCGTTCTTTGTCTTGATACGTTGTATTCTGGACGCCTTCTGAATGTGTTAGTGGACGAACACCATTACGGCGCTGTATGGGGCGGTATACCGCTGATTGCATGCGACGTGTTCGAACATGCCTACTATCACAAAGACGGTCCAGAGCGGGGTAAGTACATCGACAGTTTTATTAATGCGTTGCACTGGGGTCGTATCAATGAGCGATTCAAGAAGCACTCTCGCTAATTAACTGAAGTATGACCCTCGGTCTCTTTCCATTGAACATCGTCTTGTTCCCAGGTGCACAAGTGCCCCTTCACGTATACGAGACACGATACAAGGCGTTGGTAAATGAATGCCTCACGGGCGGCGGAATGTTTGGTATCAACCTCGTTGAGCAGGGACATATGTTTCCCATTGGTTGCGCCGCCCGTGTTGCTGAAATCACACAGAAGTATGATGATGGACGTATGGACATCATCGCTGAAGGCACACATCGATATCGATTGTTAGGAATTCGCGAAGACGATAAACCATACGCTATTGGTGAGACCGAGGACATAGTCGATGATATTGAGCCCATTGATTCCGGTCTTGTTGAAAAATGTGCTGACATGTACAATCAGATTATCGATCTCGTGTACGGAGATGCTGGACCACGCTTCGATCCGTTGGCGAGTTTCGAGATGATGCCTTCGTTCTTTATGGCCCCTAAATCAGGACTATCAACCGACCAGAAACAACGGCTGCTTGAGTCTGTAACCGAGAACGACAGATTGGAACTCATTCTCGATCACTTAAATGATATTGTACCAACTGTGCGTCAGGCTGAACTCGTGCAACGCGTTATTCGAAGCGACGGTTACTTCCCGGTGAGGCAGTAATGCATGCATCAGGATTGCATCAGCGGTCTATTTATAAGCTCATCGATAAAATACTTTCTGCCGAATTCAAGAAACCAATAGACCTGTTGATTTCGCTCGTGCGTGACATCGTCGATTCTGGACAGTTTGTAATGACAGGCGGACGTGTCTGGGAGCTCGACGACGCTGAAGACACGTACACTCTTTGCTATCAGGAAGGGGAGATGGAATTCCTAAATGTTGGTACAAAACGTAGTGTTGTTGAGCTTCCGGTTATGGTAGAATTGGCAGCGCGCAAAACACTTGTCTCAACGTTTCAGTCTGACGATGGAATTCGCATCTATTCTCTGACGGGCGTAGGTGATACAGTCAAACGTCCGTCTGGATCTCTTTATAAATACGCTCTCGCCTTTACAGCCCACACCCTCGACGAAGAGTTCTACGACACGATGGTCGTCATTGGCAGTGCTGCAACAACGGCTCTTCGAAATATGCAAGCCGCACAGCGCGAGAAGCGCATGCGCAAAGACCTCGATCAGGCTTGGGAAATCCAGCAGGGACTTGTTCCCGATCATGCCACTACGTTCCACGACTTCGACATCTATGGAATTTCTGTTCCGGAGAGCGTCGTAGGCGGCGACTACTTCGACTATCTATACCCACCCGAAGAAGAGCAGACTCGACTCGGCCTTGTCATTAGTGATGCTGCCAGCAAAGGACTACCAGCCGCAGTGCAGGCTCTTTTTGTAAGTGGTGCGCTTCGTATGGCCATCCAGTTTCAAACGCGAATCTCGACCCTCATTCAGCGCCTTAACTGGCTCATTTTCGACACGTTTCCAAATGAGCGATTTGTAACGCTCTGTTATTGCGAGCTTTCGAAAAGCTCGAACGGACTTGTCCTTTATGCAAATGCCGGGCATTGTCCACCCATACATTATATAGCGGCAACAGGCCAGGTGGAATACCTGATGCCGACCGGCGGCATCCTAGGAATTGTCGAGGAGCAGCCATTCGGAGTGGAAAACGTGAACCTTCGAGCAAACGATATCCTCGTTCTGTATACAGATGGGTTAACAGAGGCGCAGAACGCTACGGGAGCACCCTATGGTGAAGAGCGCATCGTACAGCTCATTCGCGATCATAAAGACAGCTCCGCAGAGATTATTGCTCAGCTTCTGCTTGCAGATGTACAGACATACTCAGCCAGAGCTAACTATTCTGACGATAAGACACTTATAGTGGTGAAACGTCGCGGTTCACAGACTGCATCGCCTTCTCAGCCCCTTGCCTGATAATCGTGTCTACTGCTTCTGCTGCCCGCAGTATTGCCTGTTTAAGAAGGGTGTAATCCGTTTCTGGGAAGGGGCTTAGGACATAATCTACAAGGCCACCCGGACTAAAATCACGTCCGATTCCGCATCGAAGCCTCCAAAACTCTGTCGTATTGAGCTCCTGAATTACAGAGCTCAACCCGTTATGACCGCCATCGCTACCACCTTTCCTTAAGTGGATTCGGCCAACCGGGAAGTTGTACTCATCTGCTATTACCACGCAGCGACTGGGGACCACATCCAGTTGCTCGGCCTTTTTCTTGATGGCCTGTCCGGAAAGATTCATATAGGTAAGAGACTTCAATACCGTGATCCGCTCAGAAGCAACGCTGAAGTTTGCCTCGAGCCAAGGTGGCTCATTCCGCTCGTCGGACCATTCAGCTTTGTGGCCCATGGCTATTGCGTCGGCAACCATAAATCCAACATTGTGTCGAGTCTCAGCATACTTCTCTCCTGGGTTGCCAAGTCCAATGATTAACCATGATCGTATGTTCATGTGGATATCTCGATTTTGTGCGTATTATTACGTACTGATGTCACGATTGGGGTAGGGCGATGTGGAGCGAATCCAGGTTGTTTGATGCAATAATCGCGCCTGCAGGTACAATAAAATTATTCAGAATTTTTGAGGTGATGCCACGCAACTCTTTGTTACACAACGAATTACACAAATCTACGTATTTCTAACAAGGGCTAAAAGCGCGACCTTTGTCGAGTCTGTACAGAGAACACCTCTCTGTACTTGGACATGGGCGGGCTTCCTGGGCAGGATGCGATTGAATTGGGCAATTACTGCATGACAGTTGATAAAACTGGAATATTGACTCGTTTTACAACGATTCTACTGGTGGGGCTGTGCCTTATCGGGGCATCAGTGCATGCACAAGACAATGTGGGTATCGGGACCGCTAATCCAAATCCTTCTGCTCTTCTCGATCTGGAAAGCACTACCAAGGGTTTTCTAGCTCCAAGAATGACAACGGCCCAGCGCGACGCAATCATATTGCCTGCCAATGGCCTTATGATCTTCAACCTCTCAACTGATATGTACCAATACAACTTTGGTACTCCGTTGGTGCCGGCATGGATATCCTTCCTTTCAATTGATATTTCAGGCGGGACCACCAGCAAGAACTTCTGGAGTTTGTCCGGCAACGACTCGGTTAATGTCGCTCAACACTTCATTGGCACGCGAAACGCGCAGCCGCTAATCTTCAAAACCGATAACACACTCAGAATGACTATTGCCACGAACGGCGAGGTTACAACTGAGAGTGGAATCGTTGTACGTTCTGGTGGTCTGAACCTGCTTGGAACGTCGTCGCCGCTGCTAATGGATGGCAATTCCGGAGGTGTCGGCCAGCTTCTTGTTTCTGGAGGTCCGGGATCGACGCCACAGTGGACGCCAGATCTGGTGCTTAATGCAGGCGGTCTGATCATAAACACTCGCACAACAATCAATCAACCGTTCATCGTTGCAGACTCCGCCACATTTAACATTCTGCCAAAGATGCCGCTGCAGTATGGTCACATGCTTGTTGGCAATCAGCAAGACATCGCAGCTCCGATGGCTCCAGGCATTAATGGTGCGTTGCTGCAAATTGTCGCAGGCACGCCAACGTGGGTAACGCCCGATGCTGCCGCATACTGGTCACGTAGTGGTAACAGCGGTATCGGTGCTACGGATTATCTAGGAACGACTGATGCAAATGACCTGCGGTTTGCTACGAACGGTCAGCTTCGGATGACCATTTCTGGCGCAAATGGAAAGATTAGCGTTAACGATCTTGCAGGTGTACCACTCAACGCTCCGTTAGCACCGACAGACGGACTGGTTTTGGCCGACGCATCGGGTCAGCTCGTAAAACGAAGCATCTCTAGCCTCTTGGCTTTACCTCGAAATAATCTTTTCGTTGGTGACGAGAACAACGTCGCATCCCCATTCGCACCGGGTCCGGATTCGTCATTCCTCGCCATCTTCAACGGCCAGCCAACCTGGTTTGATTTGTCGCAGGTTCTCCGTGAAGACCCGTGGATTCAAGGTGGCAATACAGCCCCTTCCAGCCCCATACTTGGGAATATGTCGGCAACCGGCATGCGTGATCTTGATATTCGTGCTGGCGGGCAATCGGTGTTCTACCTAAACGGTACAACGCCTCAAGTAGATGTAATGGTTCCGTTGAATTTATCAGGTGCTACGACTCCACTTCTTGCCGATGGCATAGCAGGTACGACGGGCAACCCATTCGTGTCGTCGGGTGCGGGCCAAACGCCGCGCTGGACGACAGGAATGACGATTGGCGACCTGTCAGTTGAAATCAATGCACCTGCACTTACAATTAATAGTGCGCAGACGACCTTTGTAGGCGAAGCTGCATTCACCGACTCAGCAACGTTCTCGATTCTACCTAGACTGCCTCTAACGTACGGCTACATGCTTATTGGTAATTCGACAAACGTAGCAACTCCGGTTGCGCCTGGAATTAATGGTGCGATCCTTCAGATCCAGAATGGCAATCCGACATGGATTGCGCAGGAGTTTGCTTCGTATTGGTCGTTATCGGGGAACAGTGGTGTAGGAGCGACTGATTTCTTAGGCACGCGCGACGCAAACGATTTGCGTTTTGGTACGAATAACCAGCTGCGGATGACGATCAATTCAGCCAACGGCGGTGTGAATATTACTTCGCTAGCAGGTGCTGGTTTGTCTGGTGTACCTCCGGTGGGCGAAGGTGTTGTTGTAGTCGATGCTTCGGGGTCACTGGCCAAGCGCGAGATTTCGTCGCTGCTGCAGCTTCCACTCAACCACATCTACGTCGGCAATGCCCAAAACATGGCAACGCCGTATGCACCAGGTGCAGATTCTACCTTCTTGGGCATTGTTGCTGGACAACCACAGTGGGTGAGTCTTGCATCATTGTTAGGCACATCGTCGTGGTCCGTCGGCGGCAATCCTTCCCCTTCCAGTGCAATCCTTGGCAACATGGCTGCTACGGGAATGCGCGATCTAGACATTCGGGCAGGGGGCTCCACGGCTTTATTCCTAAACGGCACAACACCAGTGGTGGATGTGCGGGTTCCACTTAATCTCTCTGGGACAATAACACCATTTACTATGAACGGGCAGCCGGGTGCAATTGGAAATCCACTTGTTTCGGCTGGTGCTGGCGCTACCCCCACATGGTCAACTGGTTTATCAATATCAAACACGAACGTAACAATCAATGCTGACGCATTTGCAGTCAATAGTCAGCTCTCCACATTCAACAACAACGTGTCCTTCGCGGACTCGGTGAAGTTCAGTCTGTTGCCAGAGTTTCCGTTGCAAAACGGATATACACTCGTGGGCAATACATCGAACATCGCCACTCCTCTTGCTCCTGGAATCAACGGCTCCATCTTTCAAATCGTAGGTGGCTCGCCAGCGTGGATTACTCCTTCAACCGCCGCTTTCTGGTCCCTTACCGGTAACTCCGGAACGGGTGCGACGGATTTTTTGGGTACCACTGACGCTAATGATTTGCGCATTGCTACGAACAACCAATTGCGGTTAGTCGTGGCTTCTGGTAACGGATCTGTGACAGTTACAAATCTTTCCACAGCACCAATCTACTCCGCGATTGGGCCAATGGATGGAATTGTCGTGGCAGATGCATCGGGTATGCTCGTAAAGCGGGACCGCCAAGCACTTCTCGAGATGCTTGGTATCTATGGTGGACGCTACGTCAATACGACGGGTACCGAGCTTTTCAGCGTGGTTGTCACGCTACCGAGCGGCGCAACGCTCGATCCAAATGCATCTATCACACTCACTCCCGAAGCCTCTTCGAGTGTTTCTGTTACGCCATTTGTCGTTAACGGGTCGCGGACCTCAACGACGTTCACCGTCAACTTCCCTGGGGGCCTCAACCCTGCAGAAGCTATAAACTGGCTGGTGAGAAATCCGTGATGACAAGACGTTTTTTAATCAGCAACACATTGACAGGGAGTTCTATGCTTACCTCGAACAGTTCAACAACACAGTCAAGTTTTCAACTCAGTTCTTTACCCACAATTTCTCGGAGTTCTATTATGAAGGTATCGACCTTCTTCAAGGGGTGCATCCTTGTAGCGGCACTCCTTCTCATCAGCACTGAAGCATTTGCTCAGCTGCCGGTGCGTACACGCTCGCTGCAATTACTTGGTGCTACGTCGGGCGCAATAACCCAACAAGCATCTGCTACTACAACGTCGTATACGATTACATGGCCTGCTGCCACGTGGTCTATTACGAACGGTGACACAGCCATCCTGACTGGTCTTATCTCTGGCGGTGGTGCTAGTATCGACCTCGTCTGGGAAAACGTAACAGGTGGTCTAATCGACGGTTTTGGTACGGGTGGTCAGATCGCGTACTTCCAAGATGGAAACACGATCGTATCGTCGCCAAATCTTTTGATTAACGCTACAACTGCAACCGTTACAATTGGCGCCACCACAGTTGGTGGTGTTATTGTAATGAACTCGAGTGGAGCTGGTAACGGCGACGTTACAATCAGCACTAACTCTACAAACGCTGCAACGTTTAACTATCCTTCCTATGGCGCATCGTCTGGACCGTTCAATGTCGTTGCAACGACGGACCTTGGTACTCAAGGTCAAATTCCTGTCGTGCAAGCAGACGGTACAGTGACATGGGAAGACAATCCACTGCTTTCTGCACAACGTGGTCTTGCTGACCCAACAGACGGAGGATTCTCTTTCGGAATTACTGTTGTCGGTACGCCTGACATGACAAACGATTTAATCCTCGTTTCCTCTATCGATAACGGTGGTGGAACAGGTAACATCCTTGCTGTAACAGGCGTGGCTCTGTCGACAATCACAGTGTCGGCTGCAGGCCCATTCACCCTCTCAGAGCGTATCTCTTGGCTCTGGATTCCAATTCCATAAACGGAACGCTCTTGGTCCGGGGGCACTGCCCCCGGCCGTCAGAAGAGGCAACACGCCTCTTCTGACGGCCGAAGGATCGGTAAAAAAAGCAAATGAAAATAGTAGCACTACATATAATCACGAAATCACGTATCGCATTGGCGATGCTGATTGCACTTTCATGCACTATAGGTGCTGTAGATGCGCTCGCACAGTTACCTGTGCGTGCTCGAGAAGTGCGACTACTGAGTAACAACAACACGAACTATGTTAGCCTGCAAGCCCCGAACGGACTTGCCAGCAACTGGAATCTGCTTGCGCCTCTTACCGTTGGTGTTTCGAATGCGATTCCAATTACAACAGTCACTGGTTCTAATTCACAGCTGAGTTGGATAGCACCTGGTGCGAACGGCACTGTGTTGGGTATCGTCGCAGGTGCTCCGAGCTGGACGACATTCCCAGGCTGGAACGTACTGGGAAATGCGGGCACGAATGAAGCGACAAATTTTCTCGGCACAACCGATGCTCAGGATTTATTGATTCGTTCTAACAACCAAAACCGTATTAGGGTAAATCAAGAAGCACTTAGCGGTGTTGATGTTTCACGTCCAGTTAGCGTAGACGGCTCCTATAATGTCCTCGGACTTTCGATGAACATGACAAACGGACCGTCTCACAACGTTGCTACAGACGGTACGCGAATGTTGATGAACAGTCTTGACTTCGGTTCTGGTGGAGTTGCTGGTGCTGCACAGACTGGCACGCTGTACGGAAACTGGACGAGGTTCTGGATGCAACGAGGTGTTGGTACAACCTACAACGACCTCGTAGGCAATTACTTCCACTGGCAAGCGAACAATACCGCAGTGATTGGTACATTGACGGGCTATTTCTCGGAACGTCGAAGTGGCGCGACCAACAATACAGTAGGCACCCTTTACCAGTTCCGTGCCGAGTTGCCAGGCAATGGTACAGTAACCAACCTATACGGCTTCCATATGGGAACGCCTCTTGGAACGGTTACGAATATCTACGGTGTTAACATCGAAAATCTTCCGGCAGGTGGTGCACCAGCTGGTAAGTATGCTTTCAGGTATAATGGATCTGCTGGCAACGTTCCGTTCAGCGTTATGGCAAGCGGTCAGGTTGGAATCGGCACGCTGAGTCCGGCCGCAACCTCGTTACTTGAAGTAACCGGCACCGCTGGTACTGCAAATATTCGCGCTGGATCGTTAAGCGGTGCATCTCTCGTATCTGCATATGCACCTGGTGTAAATGATGGCTTGGTAACGGTTGATGTTAACGGAGACCTTCTAAAACGCACATTCTCTTCTGCACTTGATCCAACAGCATGGCTTTTAGCCGGTAATGCAGGAGCTACAGCATCGAGTTTTATCGGGCCAACAACTGCCAGCGTTCCGCTAAATTTTGCGACCGCAAATGCAGTGCCTGGTTCAATGAATTTCTATCTAGGTACCGTCGCACCTGCTAACGTTCGCATGTCACTTAGCACAGGCTCTGGCTTCTTGATTGGCAACGCGACAAACTCGGTCAATACATCTATCACTGGAACTTTAAACAGTACTGGGACGACCACACTCGCGAGTGCAAATCTTTCGAACGTTTCGTTGCTAAGTGCTGTAATTCCAGGAACGTTTACGGTGAACGGTACGGCGCTCACACCAAACGTGACAATGACATCGTTGAGTGGTGCTGCAAAAGCAGCAGTGCCGGCTGGTTATGACCGCATTGTGCTGTCCAATA
>Ga0163153_10001818_pt1 | contig 32818 bp, 25 predicted proteins | sample OliLakLV19MP6IB1_FD_148629 | JGI IMG/M metagenome (GOLD analysis project Ga0163153, IMG submission 148629) | Freshwater microbial mat bacterial communities from Lake Vanda, McMurdo Dry Valleys, Antarctica - Oligotrophic Lake LV.19.MP6.IB-1 | ecosystem: Environmental > Aquatic > Freshwater >... | reverse complement strand
GAATTAACTTTGAAAATGAATTTAAATAATACCATTTATTTTGAAATTAATTTTTAGGATTTTCGCTCAAATCTAAATACACCATATAATGGAAGAATTTTCAATTGACATAAAGCATCATGAAAATATTACGATACTTAATTTAAACGGATTTCTTGATGCCCATACATCAGTGGAATTGGAAACATGTTTTGAGGAAATCATTTCCAAAGAAAATTACAGGATAATAGTAAACTTCGAAAAGCTGTCATATATAAGCAGTGCGGGGCTTGGAGTTTTCATGGCGTTCATAGAAGCAGCAAGGGATAACGCGGGAGATATAAAGCTTTGCGCAATGAGCGATAAGATCTACAATATCTTTGACATGCTGGGTTTTCCGATCCTGTTCGAGATATACAAAGAGCAAAAGTCAGCCATTGAAAAATTCAGCTAATTGAGAATCGTATGAACAGCTCAGATAAAATATTATTTACGAGTTCAACGAAAAACCTTTCGTTGCTTAGAGACTTCATCGAAGCAAAGGCGATCGCATTCGGATTTGATGACAGCACGATAAATCAAATCGTACTATCAGTTGACGAAGCTTGTACTAACATAATTAAGCACGCACATAAGTATGATGAGAAGGAAATGATCGAAGTTGAGACCAAGCCGGAGAAAGGACAATTTAAAATCATAATGAAGTACAAGGGAAACGGCTTTAATCCAAACGACATTCACAATCCCGACATGAAAGATTATTTCAATGATTTCAAGGTCGGCGGTCTGGGAGTACCTATCATGAAGAAATTCATGAGCAAGATAGAATTCGTTCACATGAATTCAGATTACAATTACCTGACACTCACCAAGTCCTTACAGAGCTAACTTACACTTGCCCGGCATAAATGGATAATCATAATCCCGCACAAAAACAGCTCGAACTAAATTCACTCATAGAATTCTCACAGCTCATCAGCAGCAAACTTGACCTTAAATATATTCTCAATAACATTCTTCTGAGCATAATGGGAAAGATGCTCATCTCAAAAGGCATGATCATTCTTAAAAATGGTCAGGACATGAATCAGAATGCTTATACAATAGAAGCTGCAAAAGGCATTAATTCCAAGCTTATCAATACTGTAATTGAAGCTGAGTTTCCCAAGCTTTCAGTGTTTGACTCCGGTGACTTTGAAAAGGATAATGAATTTTTAAGCAAGTATAATTTCAATTACTATTTTAAGATTTATTTTCAGAATAAATTACTTGGACTGCTTTGCTTCGGTAAAAAACTTAACAATTCAGAACTTGCAAAAAACGAAATCATATTCATTGAAACACTCCTTAATATTTCATCCTCAGCAATAGAGAATACCATCAAGTTCACTGAGGTCAGCGAATTGAACAGCAGTCTCAACAATAAAATACGTCAGCTAAAATCATTATTTGAGCTTGGCAAGGAATTCAATCTTAACTTTGTAAATAAAGAAAACATTATAAAGCTGCTAAACTATACGCTGCTTGGTAATTTCGGAATACGTGACTTCGTTATAATTTCTAGAGACCGCACAGGTAAATTTCATCTGCTAAAAGATAACAAAAATCTTGACCTTGAAAAATTCGAACTTGAAAAACTTTTCCCTGAGGGAAAGTTACCGGCTGAATTCAGTTCAACGATACGTATCAACTCTGAAAACGAAATTCCATTCATAAAGTATTTAGCTGGTAAAGGGTTCGAGCTCTTTGTCCCGACTCTCATAAAAAATCAGATCGATAATATCATCTGTCTTGGAAGAAAACTTAACAATACATCTTACAGCGAGTCTGACATAGAATTTCTCGAATCGATTGTTAACCTGTCACTGATTTCAATTCAGAACTCAGATCTGTTCAGGGAATATCTTGACAAGCAGAAGATCGAGAACGAGCTGAAGATAGCCCGGGAGATACAGCTTGCGCTGCTTCCACAGACAATACCGTTCGTTAATGGTTATGAACTTGCCGCCGACAACATTCCGGCGTTACAAGTCGGGGGGGATTATTACGATCTGATAAAGCTGACTGAAACAAAGACCGCGATCGTCATTGCAGATGTATCGGGTAAAGGAACACCTGCTTCGCTGCTGATGGCGAATATACAGTCAGCAGTTCATTCTTATCTGAAGCTTTATGAAGAAGGGGCATTTGATCTTTCTAACGTCACAGAAAAGATCAACGAGCTTATCTATGAAAATACATCATCCGAAAAATTCATTACCTTCTTCTGGGGAATACTTGATTCAGAAAAAAATATTTTCGAATATATAAACGCCGGTCACAATCCCCCTTTCCTTTTAAAGAAAGAAAGAATAATTCCGCTGACCGAAGGCGGATTCATAATTGGAATACTCAATGAGGGTATAAATTTCGATATCGGTATGGTGAAGATTGATCAGAATGATGTGATCGTATTTTATACCGATGGCGTCACGGAAGCTAATGATATCAACGGGGAGGAATTCGGAGATGAAAATTTACAAAAAGTATTAATCCAAAGCAGAGATGAATCCTCAACGCAAATTCTGCATAATATAAAAGAGTCTATCATTGAATTCTCCAAAGGAACGGCTCAGTATGATGACATAACCATGATCATCGTCAAAAAATTATGATCTGATTTTATTCCATCCAAATCTGTTCTTTGCTACGCAGCACTATCTGATATCTATCTTCAAACTTCTCAAGCTTTCCTTTAAGATAAATATAATAATCTTTTTTCGTATCAATATCTAAAACAGTCAGCAGATCAAGATTTTCTTCAAAGACGACAATGTCAAAGTTTTCATTTTTTGTATGGGGTATTCTTAAAAGGTAAGGCATTTTCTTCGAAAGAATGTTCCCGATACCGCCGAAGACTGTGATCTCTTTTCCGACATTATCAGCAAGCTTTGCAAAATCCTTATCGTTTGCGAGGTCAAAGTATGTTTCATCGGAAGAATATTTTTGCTTATAATTTTCTAATTGCAACGCGCGTTCATTCCACCATTTAAGTCTCTCGTCATAATCAGGATAATGTTTTTTTGCCGGATCCCAGATACCGAGATTATTAGTCCGGGCATAATTCTGTGCATCGACAAACTCAGAATTGAATCTTTTACTGTTGCCGTATTTATTAAAATAAGGGCTGTAACCCTGCTTCACACATTCAACATTATAATTCACTTCAGTGCCGTCATTCATCACGGCGATCACATAAACAAGATATCGTCCGAATATATCTATGCTCCGCTCATCATCTTCCTTTTCAAGACGTACATAGTTTACATTCTTAAAAAATTCCTCTGCCCACTTCCAGGCTTCAAAGCCCAATGGAGAATCTGTTTTCACAGGCATTTTGCTGTCAGCTTTTTGTGAAAGATAGAACTGCTCCCAGTTAGCCGCGATCTCATTTGTTTTCTGCTCCGCATCGGGTGTTTTGAAGGTCTCTTCGGTATCAATTCCCAAAAGCCGTGTCGGCTTGTCAAGATTCTCAAAACGGAAGGTATCACCGTCGGTAACTTTGCTGATCTTAAAGTCACCTATGATCAGCGAACTGTCTGTGACTGAATAGGAAACATTTACTGATAATAATAATATGAATAGTATTATTGATGCTGATTTAAAAATTACTGATCTCATAAGTTGTCATTAAATGATTTTAAAATAAAAAAAGCTCTTAATGTAATCATACAATAAGAGCTGAGTGAAAAACTTTTTGTGAAAGGCCTTAGTATCTTGTGCCTTCGCTTACAAACGGGATGATCGCAAGATGCCTTGCTCTTTTGATCGCTGTTGTAAGTTTTCTCTGCATCTTCGCTGTTGCTCCTGTAATTCTTGCCGGAAGCAATTTCCCCTGCTCATTCAGAAATCTTGTAAGAAGTCTTGCATCAAATATGTCTATATAATCTTTAACGCCTCTTTCTTTGAAAGGATCTCTTTTTTGTGCCTGGTTTTTTTTGGCAGTGATCTGCTGTGTAAGCTTGTAATTGGATTCCTTAAAATTTTTAACGGTTTTTTTCATTAAGCTGGATTACTTTTTATTTAATTACTTCAATTTATTCAATTCTAAGTGTAATTTCAATTCCTTAATTGAAATCTTTTTAAACCTCCGGCTTATTTAATTAAGTAATCGATTGAATCAGGATTGAATCTGATCAATTTTCTCCTGCAGCCAGTGCTTGTGTCTTAACCTTAATGTTTCGTCAATATGAATGTCTTCTTTAAGATCATTCAGCTTATTCTTATCAGGATTTTCCCTGCAGGTTAAGAGACGGTTGAGGTAATTGAAAAACTTCAGGTAAGCTTCTTTTGTATTCTTTTCTATCGAGGGATTATTGCCGATGAAGTGTCGAGAGGAGTCGATATAATAAAAGAGCAGCTCGGCTTTGTTTAATTCATAATATGCTTTTGCAGAAAGTATCCGGACATGTAGCTTATCTCTGAGATCAATGAATTCGACCTTGTTAAGATATAGCAGCGAATCGGCATAATTCTTTTTCGCATAATTAATATATCCCATCGCGAGGAGGTTCATTGTCTTCTGGTGCTCATTCTTTAGTTTGGGAGTATACTTTTTTACAAAATCCTCGGCGAATTTTATTTCATCAAGTGACAAGGCGTTCCTTAGTATCTGATGGTAAAGTGCTTTGTTAATGCTACCGTTATCATAAGCTCCAATTTCCTTCTCAAGCCGGAATTTGTTTATTTCAAAAAGTATCTTCAGAAATTTTTTATTACCAAGTCTCATCTTGTGTGCACAGTAATTTCCGAGTGATATGATTGTATTACTTTGCTCCACGCTGTCAAATGAATTGTAGTTTTCATCAAAATATTTTTTCATCTCAAAGAAGTAGCTTTCTTCATTCTCCTCTAATGCACACATGATCTTATTGTAATAAAAATTTATTACCGGCGCATATTTATTTTTTTTCTTAGACGCGTTATCTGTAAATTTTTTCAGATCAAGACTCCTGACAAATTCAATAGCGGAATTTATTTCATCGCCTGAGTTATACATTATATTCATAATATGCAGATCCCACACCTGCACGGAAAGATCAACCAAAAAATTAAGTACGAGATACTCAGTGCTTTTGAGAGTACCTTCGAAGGTTTTATCCTGTCTGCCTTTGATCGAATTCCAGTAAGCGGCTTTATTGTTCTCGACCAGCCACTTCGTGTAAAAAAAATCTTTTCCGTATTTCACCGGGTTGATATTCTTCTCAGCGTCTTCAATTTGTTTCAAACTTTGCTTATCAAGATTCCTTTTAGACAACTCATCAAAGAGAATTGAAAATCTTTGTTGCTTGTTGTTTTTCAATCCTGTTTGAAGCATGAATTCCAAAGCAAGCTTTTCAAGCCCGGAAATGAGATTCCACATTACCTGCTTGTTAAATTTCCTTCCCGGGTAAAGTTTTTTATAAAGGTATTCCGAAGTCAACTTTTGATCATCAAAATCAGGATAAAATTTTGCAAGTTCATCAAGTAGCGGGATATAATTTCTGCCATTATTAAAATATGGTGAAGCGGCAAATTTTGCGAAGAGCTTTAGCTCCTCTTTTGTGAAGGAATTTAATGTCAGTGCGAGCTTGCTGTCTTTCATAGCTGCTTAGTTTTGGATAGCCGTATTGTTTTAAAAATAAGCAAAATCAATGTATATGTTGCTGTAAATAAAATACCACTGATTAGTTTGTGCATAAACTTTCTTTGATTGATGTGCACAATTATCAATATTTTTGTAATGTGCACCGGTAAGTGCACATTTAAAATCAAAGTTATCATGACAGTTAAAGAGAAGCTGAAGAATTCAAAAACTTCAAAGGGATACCGGCTTAAAGAATCTACCCACTGTCTGATCGAGAAAGTTCAGATCATTATTGACGGCAGCAAGGACACAGTGATCAGCAAAGCTGTAAAACTTTATTATCTTCATTTAACAAATCCTCAAAAACATCCGGAAATGAAAAATAATAGTAATACAAAAATTCATAAACCATTTTAAAATAATAAAATCATGAACAGAAGAATTTTAATCCTGATAATATTAATGTTTTTTATACTCAGTACAAGATCGCATTCCCAGATAAGCAGGGAATGGTTATCATCGTATCATTTTGCAAATGATGTCGGAAAAGCACTGGTAACCGACAATTTGGGAAATGTTTATGTGACCGGCGGAAGCGGGACAGACTACGCGACACTGAAATATAATTCTTCCGGAGCTCAGCAATGGGTATCAAAGTATAACGGACCGGGAAACAGTGGAGACTTAGCTGTCGCAATTGCAGTCGATGCAGCGGGAAATGTTTATGTCACCGGCGGAAGCACAGGAATCTCATCAAATAATGACTACGCAACAATTAAATATAATTCATCAGGGGTACAGCAGTGGGCTGCGAGATACAACGGAGCAATGAACGGTCTTGACGAAGCAAGATCGATCGCGGTTGACGCTTCGGGAAATGTATATGTGACAGGATATTCATTAGTCAGCGGCACATCCTGGGATTACGTTACGATCAAATACAATTCATCAGGAACATTTCAATGGATGAAGAATTATAACGGCGCGGGAAACAATTCTGACTTTGGATACAGGTTAGTACTTGATGCTGCAGCAAATGTTTACGTAACCGGATGGAGCACAGGCAGCGGAACAAGTGATTACGATTATGCAACAATAAAATACAGCACTTCGGGCACAGAGCTGTGGGTACGAACCTATAACGGACCCGGGGATGGATTTGATGAAGCAAAATCTATAGAAACAGACTTAGCAGGAAATGTCTATGTAACAGGACGAAGTCTTGGAGGCTCGACCAATTATGACTACGCAACGATCAAATATAATTCCGCAGGTGATACTTTATGGGTAAAGAGATTTGACGGAACAGGGAACAGCGCGGACATTGGTGCTTCAGTAACAATCGATGCATCAGGAAATGTTTACGTATTCGGACAAAGCATCGGTGTGGGAACAGATTATGATTTCGCTACAATAAAATATAATTCGATCGGTGATTCACTTTGGGTAAGAAGATACAACGGTCCCGGCAACAGTGTTGAAAATGCTTATTCAATGGCGCTTGATGATTCGGGGAATGTTTACGTAACCGGCTCGAGTGCTTTCAGCGGACAAAATTATAATTACGCTACAGTTAAGTATAACAGCTCCGGGGATCAAAAATGGGATCAGATCTATAACGGCACAGCAGGCGGAAGTGACATACCATATTCCATCGACACAGATGCTTCAGGAAATGTTTTCATTACCGGAGAAAGCGCCGGGCTGGGACAGTCCTTAAATTATGTGACAATAAAATATTCACAGCGTCCTTACGCTGATGTTACTGAATTTATACAGGGCTTTTACAATCCTTCAGCTAATACAATGATCAGTGATACAATAAAACTTTATTTAAGAAATTTTAACGCACCCTATACAATAGCTGATTCATCAAAAGCTTATTCAGATTCTTCAGGGTCCGCAAAGTTTTACTTTCCTCAAATTGCAAACGGAGTAAATTATTACCTGGTCACAAAGCACAGGAATTCAATTGAGACATGGAGCGGTCTGGCAGGTTCATTTACTGCAGGAGTACTTTCATATAATTTTTCCACTGCTTCATCGCAGGCATACGGCAGCAATCAACTGCAGATCGATGCCTCTCCTCTTCGCTTTGGAATATACAGTGGTGATCAGAATCAGGATGGAGCTGTGGATGTGAGTGATGTTGTTAATGTTTACAATGACGCCAATAATTTTGTGACCGGATATATATCCACTGACATGACCGGTGATAATTTTACGGACGTGTCTGATCTTGTTATCACGTTTAATAATTCAGCAAACTTTGTCGCTATTGTAAGACCGTAAGCATGGTAAGTATGGTAAGTAATGTAAGTGTGGTGAGTATTGCAAGTATGGTAAGTGTAGTGAGTATCTATCGTCATTGCTCATAATAACTCAATAAATTTTGTAAGCGTGGTAACACCGTAAGTTGAAAGTTGAAAGTTAAAAGTTGTTTCCATTAATTTTAAGGTTCTTAGTCTAATTTTAGGGCAGGCATCAACCGTTTCTGATAATTACGGAGTGAGCCTGCCCTACTCCATTTATTTTTAACAGGTTACTGCGGCTTTTCTGTAGCAATAAAATTTTATTGAGAAGAGATTATTTTATTTCAATGAAACTTAATACCGGCTACGACTGTAATTAAAGCTAAATTGCATTTAGTTAATCGTATATAAAATTTATTTTATTCCATTCAAAAGTAAAATTTCCGAATGAGTTTTCTTAATCCCGCGATCTTAATAGCACTCTCAGCAATAGCAATTCCGATTCTTATTCATCTCCTTAATCTCAGGAAAGTCCGTAAGATCGAATTCAGTACATTAATGTTTCTCAAAGAGATCCAAAAGTCAAAGATGAGAAAGATACAGCTCAAGCAGATAATACTTTTGCTGCTAAGAATCGGCGCGATCGCATTTCTTGTTCTCTGCTTTGCACAGCCGGTATATGAAGGTTATGCAGGCGACGGAAATAATTCGGCAAGATCGACAACCATAATTTTTATCGACGACTCATTCAGCATGTCCTCGCGTGATAACAATGGAATGCTGCTTGCTCAGGCAAAGGACGCCGTAAAGAAGATCCTTGACACTCACAGTGAATCTGATGACATCTACCTTATACCCACTTCGGAAATTGCATTTAAAAAGAACAGCACTTCGTTTAATAATTTCATCGAATTACTTGACTCACTCGACAGAATAAAGATCTCAAATAAGCCGATGTCCGTCAATGAAGCGGTTTCATTTTCAAATAAAATATTCGGCGAATCAAAAAATTCAGTTAAGGAAATATTCATTGTATCGGATTTTCAGAAAAATAATTTCAGCGATGAGATGATTCAGAATGATTTCAATGAATTTAGCGGAAGTAAAGTTAACACATATCTTGTTAAGACCGGCAGCCGAGATGCAAAAAATCTTTCACTCGACAGCTTAACTATTGTCACTAAGATCCTTGAAAAAGATAAAGATGTGAAAGTAAAGATCTATCTGAACAATAATTCTGAGTTCAATGTAAGCAATAAAATTGTAAACCTGTATGTGAACGGTGAACTCAAGGGTGAGAAAGCTGTTGACGTCGGTTCATTTGATAAGAAGGAAATTGAATTCATATTTAAAACTCCGGTGACGGGAAGTGTGAATGGCTTTGTGGAGCTTGTGCAGAATGACTTTCAGGATGACGAGCTTTTACAGGATAACAAATATTATTTCTCGCTGTTCATACCCGATCATTTCAATATCGGTCTGATCAGCCAAAGTCCTGCGGACCGCTATTTTATTGATCTCGCCTTGCAGTCAGCCGCTGATCTTCTTTCAGATTCCACCGGAAGGAAAAGCGGGCTCTTCAGGATCAATTACCTTACTTCAGTTAACGAAGACATCAGCAACAACGATGTTGTTTTTATTTCGAATAAAAATAGTTTCACTGACAGTGAAGCCGGAATCATAAAAGACTACGTTTCTAACGGCGGAGGAGTATTCATTTTCATGGGAAGCTCTGTGGATGTGAATAATTATAATAACACGATTCTAAGCAAACTTGATTTTGCAAGGATCCAAAAGCTCAACATGGATGCTCAGCAAAATGCAAATTTGAAGTTCGACAAAATTGATTTTGAGAGCCCTGTTCTTTCGGAAGTTTTTTCCAATAAGAAGCTGAATCTTACTGCGGATAATTTTAATATCGAATCGCCGAAGATAAATTCATTTTACGAGCTTCTTGCCGGAGACAATTCAAACACGATAGTTACATTTTCAAACAATAAGCCTTTCTTAGTTGAGTCAACCATTGCAAACGGAAAAGTAATTTTATCTTCACTTCCGGCAACAGATGATCTTTCCGACTTTCCTTTGAAGAGCATATTTGTCCCTGTCATTATCAGAAGCATTTATTATCTCAGCAATGATTTTGAAATTCAAAAGGAATACATTGCAGGCAATTCAAATCTTATTTCGATAAAAGGATTGAGCAATGTCTCTGAGTTCACCCTTCCTGATAAGAGCATTGTTAAGCTTGAGGATCAAAGTTCAGGAAAAGAGAGCAACTACTTGTATCTCCCCTACAATAATTTTACAGCTCAAACCGGAACATATACGGCTGTTGATTCCGCTGGCGGCGTTTACAATTTCTCACTGAATTACAACTCTAAGGAAAGTAATCTTCAAAGTTACAATAAAACAGAACTTGAAGATTATTTCAGAAAAAATAATATTGAAAATGTAAGCGTAGCTAATGCGGACGAGAATATAGTTGAGATGGTACAGCAGTCGAGGTCCGGTTTCAGCTTATGGAAATATTTTCTTATCGGAGCGCTGCTATTTGTTGCTGCGGAGTTATTGTTATCAAAGAAACTTGAAGAAGGGGCTTGATTTTTTTTGCCACAGAAAGCAAGGAGTTAAATATTAAATTCTTGGTGATCTCTGTGGCAAATTTCTTTAAATCTCTGAATGATTTCCAACGCTTAATTTCAAAATGTCTCTCTTTATAGATGTGCCTTCACCAATGATGGACTCTGTTAATATCGAGTTCTCTATGTTACATGAGCAATCAATTATACTGTTGCTGATTATACTGTTTGATATAATGCAGTCATCATTTATTGTTGCATAAGGTCCTATCACGCTTCCCGACAGTTTAACATTTTTTCCGATATACACTGGATAAATTAACATTACATCTTTATGCAATTTAGAACTAATGTTTTTGGCTTTAGCTCTTTTGCTTAACAAATATCTGTTAGTCTCAAGCAATGTCTCGGGCTTGCCACAGTCGAGCCATCCCTCAACATTAAATGTTCTCATTTTTTCTTTCTGCCTTATCATATATTCAAGCGCATCAGTCAATTGAAATTCACCTTTCACGGTAATGTTGTTATTCATTACATGCTCAAGAGCGCTGAAGAGTATGTTCGAATTTTTCAGATAATACAAACCGACTATTGCTTCATTCGATTTTGAAACTTCCTTTGACGCCGGTTTCTCAACGAATCTTTTTATGTAACCGTTCTTATCTTTCTCAACGACACCGAACCTTCGCGGATCATCAACAACTTTAACTCCGATTACAGAATCCCTGCTGTGTATCATTTTTTTCAGATCAACATCAAACAATGTATCCCCGAGTATAATAAGTGTATCTTCATTTGTATTATTAAAGATCTCCTTCGCATGATAGACAGCATGCCCGAGACCTTTTGCTTCCTCCTGCACAACGTAATCAAACTTAAACTTAAATTCACTGTTCAGATATTCTTTGATCTTATCTCCGAGAAAACCGGTGATAAGAATAATAGATGTAGCTATCTTGTCTTTTATAAGCTGATCGATTATGTAATGTATCATCGGCTTGCCTCCGACATTCAGCAGAACTTTCGGATTGTGAAGTGTATGAGGTCTGAGTCTTGTACCAAATCCCGCCACAGGAATAATTACTTTCATTATAATTGTTTTAAATTAGATCGAAACAGCCGCAGCAAATTTTGCAGCTAAAATTTTATATAAGTGTTGAAGAAAAATTCTTCAGAACATCATCAAGCTTCGAAACATCTTTTCCTCCTGCTGTCGCCAGATGCGGCTTCCCGCCTCCCCCACCGCCGAGTTCTTTCGCAGCTTGTGAAATCAGCTTGCCCGCGCTAAGGTTTTTTTCTTTGATCAGATTATCACTGACGGAACAAACTAAATTTATTTTTTCATTCAGGACAACCGCGATAAGTGCAACTCCATTCGTAACTTTCTTTCTCAGCTCATCGCCCAATTTTTTGAATTCATCCATGTTGTTCAATTCCATTTTAGAGGTGATGACATCATAACCATCCTTTTTATCGGCGCCGGAGATCAGCTTATCAAGATGAGCAAACGCTTTCGTAAGATTTTCTTTCAGCATTTGTTTCTCAGTCTGTTTCCTTTCTTCAAGATAGCGCTCCCGCAGTTCATAAAGCGAAACAACAGTTGAGTCCTGCTCTATCAGAAGCTTCTTCATCAGCGAAGAGTTTCTGTAATCAGCCTTTGAAAGATCGAAGCTGAATGAATTTATTTCGGCAACATAATCAGCAGCATAATTTTCAGGAAGCTCACTTATTAATTTTTCAATATCGGTGATCTTCTCATTCAGTAGCGTGATAATTCCTACACCGGTTCGGGCGAAGATCCTTCTCGTACCTGAAGCAATGCTTTCTTCTTTTGTAATTTTGAAAAGTCCGATATCATTGGTATTGCCTACGTGTGTACCTCCGCAGAATTCAATGCTGAAATCATTATCAATATGAACAACCCTTACCTTATCACCGTATTTTTCACCGAAGAATTTCTTAACGTTCGGTATCTTATTTGCTTCCTCAATTGAAATATCAACATCAGTATAAACATCAATCCTATCCTTTACCTTTGAATTTACCATATCCTCGATATCCCTGAGCTGACTGTCATCGACTTTATGAAAATGCGGAAAATCAAAACGAAGATATTCATTATGCACTAATGAGCCAAGCTGCTTTACGTGACTTCCCAATACTCTCCTCAATGCTTCATGCACAAGATGAGTAGCTGAGTGGTTACGCTCGATATCCTTTCTTCGCTTTTCATCAAGAACAACTTTACCCTGTACTGCTGAAAAATTATTCTCTTTTAAAAATTCTTTAAGAGAATTTTTTCTGTCAGTCAAAACCAGAAAATATTTTTGCGAGTCAACTATATCAATTTCATCCGAGTTATTTAAAATTATTTTTCCCGTATCACTTATCTGTCCGCCTGATTCCGAAAAGAAAGGGTTTTCATTAATGACAGCGATAAGCTTATCATCGTCGGCTTTGCCGATAACTACATTCTTATCCGAAACAAAACCTGTGTCATCGTAAGGATTATACTTCACCTGTTCGGAGAAATTCTTGTTAAGGAAATCGAAAATTCCAATGCCTTCACTTAAATTTAACTTATCCTTCCTCGCATCCCTGCCACGTTCTTTTTGCTTTTCCATATCCTCTTCAAATTTAAGCATATCAACCTTCAGTCCTCGCTCCTTAGCCATTACTTCAGTAAGATCGATCGGAAAACCAAATGTATCATAAAGTTTAAAAGCGTCATCACCTGGAAAAATTTTAGTGTCCTTCAGTGACTCCGCGACTTCATTGAAAAGTTTGATACCCCTGTCGAGCGTAAAGTTAAAGCTTTCCTCTTCTGCTTTTATTACTTCCTTTGCAAATTCTTTTTTATCATTCAATTCAGGAAACACCTGTCCGAAATTTTCAACAACAGTTTCAACAAGCTGAAACAGGACCGGCTCGTGATAATCAAGCTTTCTTGCAAGCCGGGAAGCTCTTCTTAAAATCCTTCGGAGCACATAACCTCTTCCTTCATTAGACGGGATCGCGCCGTCGCTTATAGCAAATGTAAGTGAACGGATGTGATCGGCAATAGCATTTATAGATGAAACGTTTTCGCCTGCATATTCTTTGCCTGTGATACTGACAATTTTATCTATGATAGGACTGAAAATATCCGTTTCGTAATTCGTTTTTTTATTCTGAAGCACTCTTACAATTCGTTCAAAACCCATTCCGGTATCAATGTGTTTCTTTGGAAGCGGCTCAAGCTCGCGGTCTTTCTTTCTGTTGTATTGAATGAAAACAAGATTCCATATTTCGATTACATCTTCATGACCGGCGTTCACATCTTCAGCTTTGCATCCGTCCTTTGTAAAATCAAAATGAATTTCCGAACAGGGACCGCAAGGACCTGTGTCTCCCATTTCCCAGAAATTATCCTTTTCATCAAATCTTAATATATGAGCCGGATCGATGTCAGTTTCATTCTTCCAGAATTCATAAGCTTCATCATCAGTTTCAAAAACCGTAACCCATAACCTGTCCTTTGGAAGTTTCCACACTTTCGTCAGTAATTCCCACGCCCACGTGATCGCTTCCTTTTTATAATAATCACCGAACGACCAGTTGCCGAGCATTTCAAAGAAAGTATGATGGTATCCGTCCATTCCGACTTCTTCGAGATCATTATGCTTTCCGCCTGCACGGATGCACTTTTGCGTATCGGCAGCGCGTGTATAATCGCGAGTACCTGTTCCGAGGAAAACATCCTTGAACTGGTTCATCCCCGCGTTGGTAAAAAGTAATGTAGGATCATTGTAAGGAACAACAGAAGAGGACGCAACGATATGATGATCTTTGCCTTTGAAGAAATCGATAAATGACTGTCTGACCTGCTTTGAATTCAAATCTGAAATAAAATTTATATAATCTGTGAAAATACATTTAATGATTGAGAAATTAAATTGCAAAAACATTTCAGATTGGTATGACCGGTCACATCCGTCCAAAATAAGAAAAAAGCTTGCCACGAATTTCACTAATGATCACGAATTAAAAATATTATCACCAATTTAAAACAGAATTAACATAAATTTATTTGGACAGCATAATTATATCTTCAAAGGTTATCTAAAGGTTGATTTTAAAGATACGATATTGGTGCAAAAATATTACCAAAACAGATTGAATTTAAAATTATTTAAATTTTTAAAAAACATTTTGGCGGCAATGATGACTGGTCAATGCTGTTCATTTCAAAATAAATACGTTGATAATAACGGACTGTATTCAGAATTTGAGAACAAAACAAATCCGGAAAGGAAATTTGGATAAGGTTAAAAACAATTTCAAAACACATCTTCCCTTTTTTATCACGTCAGGTCTCGTGCTGAGTTTTACATTCAGTCTGATCGGTTCATTTTTCTTACACGAAAGCCAGATACAAACCATCCTCTTTAAGATCGACGGCATGTTCGCCATTACTGCCTTTGCATGTATGGCATCAAAACTAACATCCGACGGTTATGATATTCCGTCAGCAGGTTTTAATGTACTTGCAATCGCTCAGGGTTTGTTCCTTGCTGAGATAGATCAGGCAAACAACTGGAATTATTCAACGCAAAGCACGGGAGTTTTATTTATGATACCGGCACTTATAATGATCGCTTATTATGACAATTTTCCTAAATGGGTAAGATATGGAGGTATCATTTCAGTGATCCCGTTTGTGGTGTTGTTCATTGCAAGGAATTATTTCGGAGATCGGAATACGATTGATTATGAGGTTGTAATTTTTCTTATCTACCAGACAGTTACATTATGCTGGGCTTGGCAAGTATGGAAAAATAAAGAGAAGTGATTTTCAATGATTTTCTAGATGAAGTTAAGTTAGATGTATTTTCAACTTTATATACTACCTGCTTTGCGAACTTTTGACCTTATAAACTACTTTGTTTCGATTCACAAACCCAACCCCCTGTCCTTTGAGTGAAATGGAGTGAATGGAGTGAATGGAGTGAATGGAGTGAATGGATTCCCGCCTAAAGATTGCGGGAATGACAGGACAAGAAACTTTCAACTTGTAATTTGTAACTTTCAACTTGCAACTTTAACTAACCTGAAGTACCTTTTTCTCATGCCCCTTTCCCGCGATCACAAATACGATGTCCTTTTCTTCGGGACGGATGATATGCTTGCCGGTAAAGCTTCCAAAGGCAGGTAATATTCCAAACTCCGCGCCAAAATAAAAACACGGAAGGGTCAGACCTTGTCTGCCCTTTCCATGTATCCTCACTGCAGGATGGATGTGTCCGCAGATCTTATACAGACCTTCAGTGCTTTCTGCATCTTTGTAATTATGTACAAGTAAAAATTTATTCAGGACAGCCGAATCAAATACTTCGATGCCAAGTGATTCGTAATGAAAGTTCGAAAGCTTATCGTGATTTCCTTTAATAAGCTGAATGTGAATTTCACTTCTCAGGTTCCTCCATTCTTCAAAGATAAGCCAGTCGACATTCCTTTCAGCATGGAACATATCTCCGAGCACAATGATCTTTTTAATTTTCAGATCGCTTTCAAATAACAGTTCATCAAGTATCTCAAAGTCAGCATAAGCAAGCCCGGGAGGCAATGCTATTCCGGCGTTTCTGAAATGACCCGTTTTGCCCAAATGAATATCCGAAAGCAATAGCGAACTTTCACTCTTTATGTAAATGGCTTTTTGAGGAAGCAGAATAAGCTCTTCCCCATTCAAAATAATTTCTATGGAATTATTCAGCATGCAAATTTGAGTACTAACTTTTAGGAATCTCTTTCAAAACGGAGCTGCATCTTCTTTACTCTGTCTTCGAATTTCTCCGAAGTTATTCTTTCTCTCATTCTGTCTACCATTATCGGAAATGAGAACGGCGTTACTCTCGTAGGAACTGTGATCACAAGCTTTTGCTTTCTTATTCTATCTAAAGCGATCCGCATTCTTGATTCCTCAAGCTGGAACTGAAGCATCTCTTCGTATGATTGCTTTATCAAAAGACTTTCCGGTTCATACTTGCTGAATACATCAAACAGAAGCTGCGATGATGCCTGAAGATTTCTGGTAGTTTTATACTTACCGGGATACCCCTGAAATATTAATCCTGTTATTCTCGCTATCTGTCTGAATCTTCTCTTAGCCATCTCCGAACTGTTGATGCTGTTGAGAATATCTTTAACAATATCTTCATCGCTGAATAAATTTTGTTTGATAGCCTGTTCAATTGGTATTTCAGAATCCGATAGTAATTCAAATCCATAATCATTCATTGCAATGGAAAAACTCATCGGTTTAAGTCTTGAGATTCTGTAAGCGAACAGAGCACCCATTCCTTCATGTACAAGCCTTCCTTCGAATGGATAAAAGAACAAATGATGACCTTCGTGCGATTCGAATTTCTCTATTAGAAATTGTCTGCTGTTAGGAACGATCGATCTCGCTGTCTGCAGATCGATTATGGGTTTTATTTTTTTTAATTCAATGTCCTCTGACTTTCCGGATTTCGCTTCGTTCAACTTCAACCTTAGCACTTTAGTAAGCTGTGAAGACAATGGCATCCTTCCGCCCTGCCAGCTTGGTATTCTGTTACTTCTGTTCTTTGTTCGTTTCACGTAAGCAGTCGTTTCCTTTATATGAAGAAGCTCGAGATTCTTTCCCGCGAATGAAAATGTATCGCCCGGCTTAAGCTGTGTCAGGAATCCTTCCTCAACCGATCCAAGACTTCCTCCTTTCAGATATTTTACGTTCATGCTCAAATCACTTATGATCGTTCCGATGGATAATTTATGGAACATAGCTTTTCTTCTGTCGGTAACTTTGTAAAGTCCATCAATGAGCTCAACCTTTGAATATTCGTCATAATTCTTCAAACTGTCGCCACCCGAAGTTATGAAATTCATTATCCAGCTCCATTCATTTTCAGAAAGAGTTTCATAAGCAAATGTAGATCTCACTTCATCAAAAGCAGTTCTCTGATCAAAGCCCTCACCGACGGCAAGCGTGACAAGATACTGAATGAGAACATCATAAGGTTTAATGAGCGGCTGCCTGTTTTCAAGCTGATCCGTTTTTATTGCTTCTTTCAATGCTGCGCCTTCAACAAGCTCAAGAGAATGTGTAGGCACAAAATATATTTTGCTAATGGCATCAGGCTGATGCCCGCTTCTCCCCGCTCTCTGAAGAAATCGCGAAACACCCTTCGGACTGCCGATCTGAATGACAGTTTCAACCGGAGTAAAATCTACTCCGAGGTCCAGACTTGATGTGCAGACAACAAGCTTTAGCTTTCCGAGATGCAGAGAATTCTCAACCCAGTCACGTATGTTGCGCCCTATCGAGCCGTGATGAAGCGCCATAGTACCGGCGAACTCCGGATAATTCTCAAGTATTTTCTGATACCAAATCTCTGTTTGTGAACGCGTGTTTGTAAATACAAGTGTAGTTTTACTTTTTCTTATGATGGGAATGATCTTATCCAGTAATTTAATTCCGAGATAACCTGCCCATGGAAACTTCTCCACTTCATCAGGCAGTATGGATTCTATTTCAATTTTTTTCTTAATATCAGCTTTAACAATTTTCTTTTTCTGCTTAGCATTTCCAAGCAATACCTCCATCGCTTCTTTAAGGTTACCGATAGTCGCTGAAATTCCCCAGACACGCAGACCTGGTTTAATCCTTTTCAGCCGTGACAGCGCGAGTTCGACCTGTACGCCGCGCTTCGATCCGAGAAGCTCATGCCATTCATCAATTACAATCCCCTTTAATTCTTTGAACAACTCTGAATTATCCTTCTGTGAAAGCAAAACGTGAAGACTCTCTGGAGTCGTTATTAAAACCTCAAACTGATTCTTTTTCTGTCTGGATTTTAATGAACCTGAAGTATCACCTGTTCGTGTACTTACACGCCATGGTATCTCCAGTTCTTTACATGTTTCATTCAACGCTTTATCAATATCCTTTGAAAGGGCTTTAAGTGGTGTGATCCAGAGTAGCTGAAGACCTTTTACTTTTTTCTTTTTATAATCATCAGGATTTTCTGCAATGTAATCAATAAGCGCTGCAAACCATAACGCGTATGTTTTACCGCTGCCTGTCGGCGCATTAAGAACACCGTTATAACCTTTTGAATAATATTCCCACACCTGTCTTTGGAATTCAAATGGAATGCGTTGTTTCGATTTAAACCAGTCCGTAACTATTTCAAAAGCTTTTGTTATATCCTTTTTCAATTTTCTTTTTGTTGTCTCAATATTTATTGAAATTTCATTGAACTATTTTTCCAAAAGTTTCTTAAGATTATCAATACTATCAGCATCACTGATCTTCTTATCTTTCCTCCAGCGTAATATTCTCGGAAACCTTAAAGCGACACCTGACTTATGCCTGGCTGAGGCGGCAATTCCCTCGAATGCAATTTCGAAAACAAGCTCTGGCTTCACAGTTCTGACAGGACCAAACTTCTCCAGCGTATTCCGCTTTACAAACGAATCCACTTCCCTTATTTCCTTATCAGTCAGTCCAGAATACGCTTTCGCGAAAGATACAAGCTTATCATTATCCCAAACTGCAAAAGTATAATCGGTAAAAAGATCTGCTCTTCTTCCATGACCTTTCTGAGCGTAGATCATTACCGCGTCAATGGTGTAAGGATTGATCTTCCACTTCCACCAGTCGCCCTTTTTACGCCCGACCTGGTATGATGAATTCTTTCTCTTCAGCATTATGCCTTCAGTCGAAAGATCTCTGGATTGCATCCGTAATTCCCTAAGCTGTTCCCAGCTGCTGAAATTTATTTTATCTGAAAATTTAACTACACCAATATCTTCAAGACGGTTCTTCAATGAATCCAGGATCTGTTTCCTTTCATCGAGACTTTTACTGCGCACATCTTCGCCGCTGAATTCAAGTATGTCATAGATCATAAATACTACCGGAGCGTCTTTCAATATTTTTGCTGTAACATTTTTTCTGCCGATCCTTGTCTGAAGAAGATTGAACGGAAGCGGCTTACCCTCAGCATAACACATTATCTCACCGTCAAGCACGATACCTTCATGTAGAAATGTTTTGATGATCTCCAGCTCGGGAAATTTTTCCGTAATGAGATCTTCCCCTCTCGACCAGATGAACAGTTCCCCGTTCCTGAAAATAAGCTGACCTCTTATACCATCCCATTTCCATTCGGCATGCCAGTCTGACGGCTCACCAAGTTCCTCGGGATTATCTTCAACAGAGTATGCCAGATAAAAAGGATACGGCTTTGATGTTTCAGTATCTATTGTTTCACTTCGCAGCAGTTCATCATAAGTTATGTTCCTGGGATTCCAGCCGCCCATTAACCGGTGCGACACTTCATTCGCTTCAATGTTCTCAAGCTGCGAGATCGCGTTTACGAAAGTTTTCTGTGAAACCCCGACTCTGAATGAACCCGTAAGCAGCTTGTTGAAAACAAACTTTTCATTTTGATCCAGACCATTCCAGGCATCGATGATACTTTCCTTTCTTTTTTCCTCGGTAAAGGAATTCATGGATTCGACAAACTCTATCCATTCCTTCAGTGTCTTATCGGATAATTTTTCGGGCTTGGGTAGCACAAGTGAAATGGTTTCTGCAAGATCACCAACAGAATGATATGATTCAGAGAAAAGCCATTCGGGCAACTGTGAATACTCGATCGCCCAATCTCTTATATGAGATGTATTATACTTCTTCTTTATCTTTCCGCCTGAAAAAAGATACAGTGTCCATAGCTTGTCGTCATCTGAAGCCTGATTGAAATAATCTTTTATAATTTCAATGCGTTCATTGGTCTTGTTAGTCCTGTCAAGATCAGCGAAAAATTCTGAGAAGCGTTTCAATAAAAGCAGTTAAAAGTTGAAAGTTAAAAGTTAAAAAGTTTGTAAAGAATTAGTAATTAGTAATTAGTAATTAGTAATTAGTAATTCGTAATTAGTAATTAGTAATTAGTAATTCGTAATTCGTAATTAGTAATTAGTAATTACTCTTCATCCGCATCTTCACCAACGAACTTCGTTTCAAGTTCAAAGGCATTGTATCCTTTTTCCCTGAGCCATTTTACAAATACAGCAGTATAGCCGTGAGTAACGTAGATGTTCTCAGCACCTGTAAATTCAATAGCCTGATTCAGTTCATTCCAGTCTGCGTGGTCAGACAAAGCAAATCCGATATCAAGTGCACGCCGGCGTTTTGCGCCTCTTACATTCATCCAGCCGGAAGCGTATCCAAGGGAATAAGGTTCGAACTTCTTGAGCCATGGAGTTCCTAATGCAGAAGGAGGAGCAATTATAAGTGAACCCGTAAAATCTTTTTTTGCTGTCTGCGGAGTTACTCTTTCTATATGCGGAAGGTCGAGCCCTGCATTGATCATTATCTCATTTATCATTGATACAGCACCATGTCCGAATATTTTGCCGATACTTTTGTCGACATTATACAAAATCCTTTGTGCTTTCCCGAGTGAGTAACCGCAAATGACAGAAGCTTTACCTTTCTCTTTATTACTTTGCCACCAGTTGTTGATATCAGAAAAAATTTCATCCTGCTTCTTCCATTTGTAGATCGGAAGTCCGAACGTGGATTCGCTGACAAAAGTATTACACTTCAATGGAGCAAATGCTTCACTGAGTCCGTCATCCTCAAGCTTGTAATCACCTGACACAACCGCCACTTCACCTTTATATTCAAGTCTGACCTGAGCAGAGCCGGGAATGTGCCCGGCAGGATGAAGAGAGATCTTCACCCCGTTCATATCAATTGAGTCGCCATATTCCGCAGACTGAACATTTATATCGGCTCCGAGCCTGTACTTCATTACAGGAACAGAGAGCCGGTGAGCAAGATAAGATTTGCTGCCATGCCGTGCATGATCTGAATGTGCGTGAGTAATGACCGCATGATCAACGGGCTTCCATGGATCGATATAAATATTCGCCTGACTGCAGTATATACCTTTTTTTGTGAATTCTAAAAGAGGCATTTTATTTTTGTATTAATAAAAAACAGGGATTGCATATATTACAATCCCTGCTGAATAATTTTCGTTAAGAAAATTTGAGCAAATATATTTTGGTGAAACTTAATTCTCCAACTCAAATTCTTTTTCAACATTGTTCAGCCATTCGCTGACATATTCAACAATTGACTTAACAACGTTTCTGTCAAAAGGCGAATCTATCTTTGCCACATCCAGAAGTTCAAGAAATGGCTTGCTGCCGCCGGCTTTGCAGAGACGTACATAATCTTCCCAGGCAATGTCCTTGTCATTATTACATTTTCTCCAGAACTGAAGCGCGCAAATCTGAGCAAGACAGTAATCTATATAATAAAATGGTCTTCGGAATATGTGACCCTGCTGAAACCAAAATCCTCCTCTTTCAAGAAAATCATTTCCTTCATAATTGGTCCATGGACTGTATTTATTTTCGATCTCTCTCCACTTTATCTTGCGCTCTTTCGGTGTTGCATCAGGATTTGTATAAACATAATGCTGAAATTCATCTACGGTACAACCATAAGGAATAAATTTTAAAGCGCGGACAAGATGTGAATACAAAAATTTATCAGTATCCTCCTCAAAAAATAATTCCATCCACGGCCAGGTAATAAATTCCATGCTCATTGAATGTATCTCACAGGCTTCAAGTGTGGGATGAACGTATTCAGGCATTTCAAAATATCTGCTTTCGTACGCCTGAAAAGCGTGACCGGCTTCGTGAGTAAGAACTTTTATGTCATGTGAAGTACCGTTCATATTCGCAAATATAAAAGGACTTTCATAATTAGGAATATATGAGCAGTAACCGCCTGCAGCTTTTCCTTTTCTGTTATAAAGATCCATCAGCTCATCATCGATCATAATATTTATGAACTTTCCCGTTTCTTCTGAAAGATCTTCATACATTTTTTTTGCTTTTTCAACAATCCATTCCGGAGGTCCTTTGGGATCAGGATTACCATCTTTAAAATCAAATCCCGAATCATAATAATAAAGCTTATCAAGCCCAAGCTGTTTTTTCTTTATCTCTCTGCCTCTTTCATTTACAGGTACAATAAAAGTTTTTACAGAATCCCGGAACTTAGCAATGTCCTCAGGATAGTATCCCGACCTGTCCATTCTGTCATAAGCAAGCTGAATGAAATTCTCATACCCGAGTTTTTTTGCGATAGATGTTCTTACCTTTACAAGCTCGTCATAAATTCTGTCAAAACTTTCTTCATTATCTTCGAAAAATTTCCATTTGGTTTCGGATGCATTTTTTCTTACTTCCCTGTTCATCGATTCAAGGAAAGGAGCCATCCCCGCGATATTTCTTTCTTCTCCTTCAAAAGTGATCTTCGCTGAGGCGATCAATCTGACATACTCAGTTGCCAGACGGTTTTCCAGCTTAAGATCCTCTATAATTTCAGGACTATAAGTTTTCATATATCGCTTTGCAATTTCGAACAATTCATTTCCGGTATGTTCTTTAAGCTCATCTGCATATTCAGACTCGAGCAATGCAGCATACAATTGTTTTCTGAAACCGGAATAAACCGGTCCTGCATTGTCAAAATACTCATGCTCAGAATTATAAAATTTATCCTCTGTATCAATCGTATATCTGATCGACGCAATGCTCCTCATGGTATCAAAGTCTTTTCTCACTTCATTTATCTTTTTCAAAGCTTCATATTGCTCTTTCCCTGAACCGGCAATTTGAAATTCTTTTAACAACAGTCCGAACCTTTCTGCAAACACTTCCAGATCAGGACGTATGTATTTGAAATCTTTAAACTTTGTAAGCTCTGCTGTTTCCATAAGACTTATGTTTATTTATTTAAATTATAAATTTGATTCTCTCAAAGTATTGTCTGCAAAATCTTTACCGGTATCGATCATGTATTCTCTTACAATTTCTCCTTTTATCAAATGCTCCTGAATGATCCTTTCGATAACTTTAGGCGTGCAGGAATGATACCATACTCCTTCAGGATATACAACCGCCAAAGGTCCGTCCTGACATATTCTCAGACAATTCGCTTTGGTTCTGAAGACTCCGCCATCCTCGGTCAAATTCAACTCCTTTAACCTCGACTTAAGATAATCCCACGATTCCAAACCGTCCTTTTTGTCACAGCACTTTGGCTTTGTCTGATCACAGCATAGAAAGATATGCCTCTTTATCTTTACAATTTTCAGATCTTCAACTTTCTCTTCTAAGCTATGCTTTGACATATTTTAACACTTATTAATTTGTAATTCTTAATTATCTGTTGCCGCGTACGCCTTGCCTCTGTTGGTATGACGTGTCTGAGAGGACAGAATAGATTTTCTCAGTCTTACACTTTTCGGTGTGACTTCGACTATCTCATCATTTTTAATAAACTCAATCGCTTTTTCAAGTGTCATCGGAACGACCGGAGTAAGGATCATACTTTCATCTTTTCCCGATGCTCTCATGTTGGATAATTTTTTTCCTTTGGTTGGATTTACATCAAGATCATTGTCGCGGTTGTGCTCGCCGACTATCATACCTTCGTACACCGGCTCATTTGGAACGGAGAATAATGTTCCTCTCGGTTCAAGATTATACAACGAATACGAAAGCGCTGTGCCTGTTCGGTCTGAAACAAGTGATCCCGTAAGTCTTGTTGGGAAATCACCTCTGTACTCTTCATAACCCTGAAGATAGGAATTCATAATTCCTGTTCCTCTGGTATCGGTAAGAAATTCATTTCTGTATCCTATAAGAGAACGTGAAGGGATGCTGAATTCGATCCGTACTCTTCCTGTGCCGTGATTTACAAGATTTATCATTCTTCCTTTTCTTCTTGATAGCTTTTCCGAAACTATCCCCACAAAGCTTTCATCACAATCAATAAATAAATGTTCGATCGGCTCGAGTGTTTTACCGTCTTTCTTTTTATAAATAACCTGAGGTCTTCCGACGCTCAGCTCATAACCCTCGCGTCTCATTGTTTCAATAAGTATAACCATCTGAAACTCACCTCTTCCTTTAACCTTAAAACTGTCGCCGTCTTCAGAGTCTTCAACCTTCAGAGCAACGTTGCTCAATGTTTCCTTATGCAGGCGTTCGCGGATCTTGTTTGACTGAACAATTTTTCCTTCACGTCCTGATAGTGGTGATGTATTTATAAAAAACATCATTGATATCGTGGGTTCATCCACTGCAATTCTTTTCAATGGCTTTGGATTTTCTTTAGTGCAGATCGTATCACCGATGTGTACATCTTCAATGCCCGCAAGTATAGCAATATCACCGGCATGCACAACTTCAGCATCTTTAAAATTAACACCTTCATATACCTGAAGTTTTGAAATCTTCAGCGGAAGGTTTTCACCATCTTCATTAATGCACACAAGTTCATCATTTTGGTGAATAGATCCGTTAGAGATCTTACCGATGGCAAGTCTTCCGACATAATCAGAATAATCAAGATCAGCAACCAGCAATTGAAAAGGTTCTGTTTCATCAAAGGATGGTGGTGGAATTTCCTGAATTATAAGATCGAAAAGCGGGCTGAGATCCTTTCCCTTTTCATCCGCTGTTTTCTGCGCTATCCCTTCGCGTCCTATTGCATACAGCACAGGGAATTCTATCTGTACTTCAGTTGCATCAAGATCAATGAAAAGGTCATAAATTTCATTTAGCACTTCTTCCACTCTAGCATCTTTTCTGTCAATTTTATTGACTATAACAATTATTTTTAAATTTGCTTCAAGAGCTTTTTTAAGAACAAATCTTGTCTGAGGTAAAGGACCTTCGGAAGCATCAACCAGCAGAATAACTCCATCCACCATCATCAATGCCCGTTCAACTTCACCTCCAAAATCCGCGTGACCCGGAGTATCAAGTATGTTAATTTTTACATCGTCCCATTTTATAGAACAGTTTTTTGCAGCAATGGTAATACCTCTTTCACGTTCAAGATCCATGTTGTCCATTACCCGTTCGGCAACTTCCTGATTTTCGCGAAACATTCCGCTTTGACGAAACATGTGATCCACCAGCGTTGTCTTTCCATGATCAACGTGTGCAATAATAGCAATATTCCTTAGCTTTGTATTGTAAGTTAAATTTTTCAATTAAATTATTTAGGTTAATACTTTCTGAATTTTAAAGCAATTTTGAGGAGGGCTTTAAGAATTAAGACTCTGCTAAAATAATCTTAATTGCTTTTTATTACAAGACATATTTGTTTTTGTATCTTTAATCAGTTGAGGTACGACTGGTGAGTGTATGGAGTGTTTGGAGTGTTTGGAGTGTTTGGAGCGTTTGGAGTGAATGGAGTTCGGTTACCTTACTTACATTACTTACCTAAACTTACCTCACAAAAACACTCCACACACTCCACACACTCAAACCACTCTACACACCACTACACACTCAACTCAAAATAAATGAATTGAATAAACTTTTAATGATTCTTACTTTGTCTAACAAAACATCAACCAACAGAAATTGAAGATTGCCGAAATGGCGGAACTGGTAGACGCACTGGACTCAAAATCCAGCGAGGGCAACTTCGTAAGGGTTCGACTCCCTTTTTCGGCACAATTTATAAATTAAATTTATACGTCAGGATAATTATTACCATATTCTAAGTTATTACTTTTTGCATATCTGAAAATTAAACATCACTAACAAAGGAGAAAAAACATGTGTGGTATCGTAGGTTATATCGGTAAAAGAAATTCGCTCAAAATAATCTTTGACGGATTGAAACGTCTGGAATACAGAGGTTATGACTCAGCCGGTGTCGCTGTTATCAATGACAGTAACGACATAAATTTTTACAAGAAAGCCGGGAAAGTCAAAGAACTTGAAAAGGAATTCAATGAAGAATTGCTTGAAGGTAAAGTTGGCATTGGTCACACACGCTGGGCTACGCACGGTGAACCGAATGATAACAATGCCCATCCTCATTTCGACATGGCTAAAAATATCTCGATTGTCCATAACGGGATAATTGAAAATTTTAAGACATTAAAAACAAAACTATCCTTAGAAGGCTTTACATTCAGTACTGACACCGATACTGAAGTCCTTGCCAATCTTATCGCATATCACTATAAACAGAAAGAGAATTTCGAGATCGCTGTAAGACTTGCTCTTACTGAAGTAGAAGGTACGTATGGACTTGCGGTGCTCAACAAAAGCGAACCCGATAAATTAATTATTGCCCGTATGGGAAGTCCCCTGATGTTTGGACTCGGTAAAGAAGAGATAATAGTTTCTTCAGATGCAGCCGCAATAGTTAATCACACAAAAAATGTGATCTATCTTGAAGACGGTGAAATGGCAATCCTGAAGAAAGACAGTTTTCAGATAAAGACAATTAAGGATGAAGACATTTACAGGGAAGTTCAGAAGATAGAGTATGACCTTGAAGAAATTGAAAAAGGCGGTTATGATCATTTTATGTTAAAGGAGATCTGCGAACAGCCTGAGGCAATACAGAATACTTACAGAGGAAGAATTAATTTCAATACCGGTGAAGTAAAACTTGGCGGTCTGGACAGTGTTAAAGACAAGCTCGTTAAAGCGAAAAGAATTATCATTACCGGCTGCGGAACAGCCTGGCACGCGGGACTTGTCGGTGAATACATGCTTGAACAATATTGCAGGATCCCTACTGAGGTTGAATACGCTTCGGAATTCAGATACCGAAATCCTATCATAGATTCAGATGATGTTGTAATTTTAATAAGTCAGAGCGGTGAAACTGCAGACACACGAGCCGCACTTCATGAGGCAAAAAGACTGGGAGCAACAACAATCGGAATTGTAAACGTTGTAGGAAGTACTATCGCCCGTGAAGTCGATGCAGGAACATACATTCACGCCGGACCTGAAATTGGTGTCGCGTCAACAAAGGCATTTACCTGTCAGCTTATGTCCCTTGCGCTGATCACATTGATGATCGCAAAAGCAAAAGGTACGATACCGGAAAATGAATTAAAGGAGATCGCTGCGGAATTGAAATTGCTGCCGGAGAAGATGAGACAGATAATTGAGAAAGGAAATGATTACAAATTCATAGCTGAAGAATTCAAAGATTCCAAAAATTTTTTATATCTCGGAAGAGGATTTAATTTTCCTGTAGCTCTTGAAGGTGCCTTAAAGCTTAAGGAAATTTCTTACATTCATGCCGAAGGCTATCCTGCCGCGGAAATGAAGCACGGTCCTATCGCGCTGATAGATGAGAATATGCCCGTTGTTTTCATTGCTCCAAAAGATGAAACTTACAATAAAATAATTTCCAATATTGAAGAAATAAAAGCAAGAAAAGGAAAGATCATTACTATTGCTAATGAAGATGACGATGAAATAAATAATTATTCAGACTATATTCTCAGAGTACCTAAAACAGTGACGATCTTTGCTCCGATACTTAACAGCATTCCGCTGCAGTTCCTGTCATACTATATCGCGACTGCGCGAAACTGTAATGTTGATCAGCCGAGAAATCTTGCAAAGAGCGTTACGGTGGAGTAACTTATTAAGTAATGATAAAGATATTAACTTATATAACCCCGGACTTACCGGGGTTTTGTTTTTATACCCGGATCTAATCCATATCATTTAAATTTTTATTTAAATAATTTTACAAAAAATTATGTACGATACCTCATAGCTTAAATCAGGAATATGTCCAAGATGCGGAAGTACTGAGGTTTATACCAATTCAAATCTTGCTCATCGTGGAGAAAGGACATCCATCTCAGTCTCAGGCTGGCGAAGGCTATATCTTTATGTGAACGTTTGTATTAAATGCGGTTTGTTTGAAGAATACATTCCTCAGGCTGAACTTGATGATAAGGATGCCATCGAAGTGATCACGAGCACCTGGGAAAAAATAAATAAATCTTAATTATAATATGAAAATTATACAAATTTTTTTATTCTTCATGCTCATTTGCATTTCAGTGATGAAAGCTGATGCAATGGATATTCGTGATCATGTTTCCCATACTGTTGCCTCTGTGCAGTGGACTGATAATCTCGGAGATAACCTTATCGAGATCATTGAAACAGAAGAAAGGTGGAATGGCGATAAGAGAACCAAAGAGCTTTTTGCGTATCACTATATCAATAACGCGGGTGAGAAAAAACAGTTGTGGAAAGTCTATGATTTCATTAAGGATTGTGAAGTTGATGTGACTCTTGATTACATTGACGGATCTTTGATGGTTACAGATCTGAATAATGACGGTATTTCCGAGACTATGTTCATGTATAGAATGTCCTGCAAAGGAGATGTAAGCAATGATGATGTGAAACTGATAATGCACGAAGGCACCAAGAAGTATGCGATACGCGGGTCAATGAATCTGATCATGAACGGTCAGTCACTGCAGCAGGGCTCAATGAAATTTGATAATGCTTTTGATAATGCTCCCGATAGCTTTCTTGATTTTGCAAAGGAACAATGGAATAAATTCAATACCGAAACCATCGGTAATTGAACAAAGTGAAATTTTCATATCATAAGATCCAATTCGGTTTTTTTTTAGTATCGGTATTTTCTTTAATATATATTTCCGGATGTTCTTCTTCGGCAAGTGATGATAATACCGAATCTGATATTAAGGAAGCTCAGACGATATATGAGTCTGAGATTGCAGGCAATACAATTCTCAGCTTCGCAGAAACCGAGCAGCAAAACCCAATGTACTCTCCGGAAGTGGATTCAACTTTTCTGTACTGGCTCAATAATGATCTGCTTCTCATTCAAGGTTCAACCAAATGTAACATCTTCGTGCTGAATGTCCTGAACAGAGCAGGCTTTAAAACTCCTAAGATCAATGCTCTTTGCAGGGATCTTTTTGATACTGTTAATTTTAATGACATAATTCCGATGATATCAATGAACGATATATCCACTGCAGTAAAGGGAGATCTGGTAATCTGGAGCTATCACGTGATAATTTTTGAATCTTTAAAAAAGGTAAAGGATGATTTATATGTTGTCGGATGGTGGGCAGGAACAAGGCAGCAGGATAATGGAGATAATATTGTAAATAATGTTTGCCACGGTAAATACAGGCTTGAAGGCGAGTATATAGTCAGAAGACCTGTGAAGAAGAATTAAAACTTAACTGCTTTTGAGAGATTTTAAGACAGTTCCTAAAAAATCAACCTGCACTTTCAGATCCTCTAATGATTTATTATTCATCACTACAAAATCCGACATAGACATTTTCTGTTTTTCATCTATCTGAAATTTCATCAGATGATTTATTTCATTATTGCTTGCTTCATCTCTCAGCATAAGGCGGTTAACACGGTTCTTCTTATTTGAATAAACAGTAATTACAAAATCCATTTTCTTATTGAACCCGCTTTCAAACATCAAAGCAGATTCAATTATAACAATATCAAATTTACTTTTTCTTGATTCCTTCATCAGGTAGTCTATTACAACAGGATGAACTATCTTATTAATTTTCAGATAATTTTTACGGTTCAAAAAAATTTCTTCTTTTAGTTTAAAAAGGTTGATCTTGTTTTTATAATTAAGAATATCTTTCCCAAAAACTTTTACAATCTCCGAAGCAAGTTTCTTATCAGTGAGATAAAGTTTTTTCGCGATGAGATCTGAATAGAACACCTTAAAACCACGTTTAGCAAGCATTTTACACACTTCAGTTTTACCGGCACCAATTCCTCCGGTAATCCCGATGATCAGTTTTCCTTTTTTAACCATTAATTTCTTTTTGTTTGGACAATGTATATAATTTATTTTGCGAAAGCAATTGACCTTCTCTCTCTAATGACATTAACCTTTATCTGTCCCGGATATTCCATTTCTTCTTGGATCTTCTTCGCAATGTCCGCTGCAAGCTGATCCTGGAGTGTATCATTGATCCTTTCCTGTTCAACTATGACTCTGACTTCCCTTCCCGCCTGTATTGCAAATGTATTTGCGACTCCTTCAAATGAATTACCTATTCCCTCAAGCTTTTCAAGTCTCTTTGAATATGCTTCTACAGATTCTCTTCTCGCTCCCGGTCTTGCGCCGCTGATAGAATCAGCCGCCTGTACCAATATTGATATCGGATGCTCCATCGGCATTTCGTCGTGATGTGCTCCAATTGCATTACATATTATCGCGTGCTCTTTGCATCTTCTGGCAACCTCATATCCAAGTATCGCGTGCGGACCTTCAATATTTCTGTCAATCGTTTTTCCCATATCATGAAGCAATCCAGCTCTCTTAGCCATTTGTGCATCAAGCCCAAGCTCCGCTGCCATTATTCCGGCAAGATGTCCCACTTCAATTGAATGATTGAGTACATTCTGTCCGTAGCTTGATCTGAACTTCATTCTCCCTATCAATGTAATTATATCCCGATGAACCCCCTGAATTCCCATTTCAATCAGCGTATTCTCACCAACACGTATTATCTCTTCAACAAGCTCTTTCTGTGTTTTCTCTACAACTTCCTCTATCCTTGCAGGGTGGATCCTTCCATCAGCAATTAATCTTTCCATAGCAACTCTTGCTACTTCCCTTCTAAACGGATCAAATCCTGATATGATGATCGCTTCAGGAGTATCATCAACAATTATATCCACTCCGGTCGCTGCTTCGAATGCTCTGATGTTCCTGCCTTCCTTTCCTATGATCCTTCCCTTTAGCTCATCCGAATTTATCTGCAGCACACTTACTGTTGTTTCAACAGAGTGATCCGATGCAGTTCTCTGTATCGCCTGTATTACAATGTTTTTTGAGATCTTGTTCGAGTCAAGTTTTGTTTCTTCCCTTACCTCCTGTATCTTTTGAGCAGCTTCAAGCTTTGCCTCGTTAATAAGACTTTCATACAATATTTTCTTTGCTTCTTCTTCGCTCAGACCGGAAATCCTGTGCAGCTTTACCTTCTGCTCTTCAAGAATTTCAGAATACTCTTCAATAATTTTTTCGGCTTTATTATTTTTAGCTGTTACCTCATTAAATTTTAATTCAAATTCTTCCGCGGTTTTTTTTACAACTCCCTGTGCTTTGTGAATTTCTGATCTTTCTTTCTCAACTAATTCTTTCTCATGCTTCAATTTCTTTTCATCCTCGACCACACTTTTTTCTCTTTCCTTGGTTTCTTCATCAAACTTCTGCTTTCTCCTGTAAAACTCGTCCTTGACTTCAAGCAGCTTTTCCTTCTTCAAATTCTGAGAAGCTTTCTCTGCATCTGCGAGAATTTCTCTTGACCTTTTTTCAGCAGTAGTGATCCTTTCTTTTGAAAGAAAATCCGCATCTGAAAGAATCTTCTTTGCTACATTTTCTGAACCGTCTATTTTTATTTTATTGGCTCTTGTATTTATGTACCAGCCCAGGAAAAATGTCAAAAGACATAGCGCCACCAATATGGGAAGCAGTATGTATAATTCTAAATTCATAATTTTTTATCCTTCTGTATCATTGGTTATAATTAATAATATATTTATGTGTAAATGTCTTAGTCTAAATTCAAAAAACTTTAAATAAAAAAACCGCAGCAGACTGAATAATAGTACAAAGGTTAATAAAAAACCTTTTTCCTATAAACGGTGGGGGGTGCCAGAATGTCGTTTGCTTCCTCTGATCACTATTCGGCTTTTCAGCTTCAGTAAAATTTCCGTAAACGGAATGAGGCCTGTAATTGACATTAGTCCTGAGCTTTCCTCCCATATAGCTAAACCTGTTGGTTTTTTATAATGTTTGACTATTGTCTGTGCGGTTTTTATAAACCTAGACTCTATTTAAAGAACATTTAACGCTTCAATTCACAAATTCTCATCTATCAGTTCGGAAAGAGATTTTACTTTTGTGCTTAACTCTTCAAGCACATTTGAATAATCTTTCTCCAGATCAATTTTGTTGTCCTTCTCTTTGAAATACTCCTCGGCGATATTAAGTGCCGATACAACTGCTATGGTCTCCTCGGATTGATTGGGTGATTCATTGTTGATGCGGTTCATTATTCCGTCAAGATAGTCGGATATTCTCTCTACCTTCTCGGAATTTTCACCCTGAAGATTGTACTCACTATTGAAAATTTTAACCCTGATCTCTTTCTGACTCATTTCTTATCAATCAATAGATGAATTAATATAACTTGTGAATTTAAAAATTTAATAGCCAAACAATTATTTTCTCCTAGTATTTTTCACCTTCGTCGTATTGTTCAAGGTGTGTGTCTATCCGGGTAATTAACTCCTGGATCCTTGTTTTCACGTTGTCTTTGTCTTTAATTGGAATTTTGTTGTATGCCGAATTTAAAACGGAGTTCTTTAGATCTGAGATCTCCTTGTCTTTATTTATTAATTCGGTATTTAATTTTGTATGCTGTAATTTTAATTCAGATATTTTTATGTTTAAGTTTTTAATG
>Ga0163153_10001817_pt1 | contig 32833 bp, 27 predicted proteins | sample OliLakLV19MP6IB1_FD_148629 | JGI IMG/M metagenome (GOLD analysis project Ga0163153, IMG submission 148629) | Freshwater microbial mat bacterial communities from Lake Vanda, McMurdo Dry Valleys, Antarctica - Oligotrophic Lake LV.19.MP6.IB-1 | ecosystem: Environmental > Aquatic > Freshwater >... | reverse complement strand
CGCGGATGGGGTCTTCGGTGATGTAACGGCCCAGCGCGGGGTCGTAGTAACGGTGGAAGTCATAGTGGAGGCCGGTTTCCGCGTCGAAGTATTGGCCGGGGAAACGGAGGTTACAGACTACGGACGAGGTGAAACTCGTCCCTCCAGTGGAAGCAATTTGCGCCGCCCTGAGTTCATCATCCTCAATTACATCGGAGGCAAGCAGGGCCGCTTGCGCTACACGATTAACGTGCGGGGTTCTGAGAGCGTCATTTCAGAGTTCAAAGAACAATTTCTTCATTCAAAGAATAACTATTCACCCCGCCCTTTTCAACAAAGTTTTTCCGAGGAGTTTTCCGTTCACTGTCCTTACTCCTTATAGATTATAACTTAATCAATGATCTCCTACATTTTCTCTTCCTTACCCAGATCGGGGATGGAACGGAAGGCGATGCGCATGGGGGCGCTGTCGAGGGCGGTGTGGGCTCCTGCGAAATAGACTTTGTGTTTGCCCAAGGAGATATTGAGCTGATCGACGGCGCGGGAGAGCTTGAGCAATTTGCCTTCCTGCTCGAAAACTGGGAGTGTCTCATGGTCTTCACTGGTCAGCTCATAAAATGAAACCCCCACGGTGTACGGGGCTAGGTCTTCCGGTCGTTTTTCCCAAGCCTGCTTGAATGCCGAGATAAATGTCGGGGTGTCTGCGCACGGCGCAAACCTCACATCTTGCGACCAGAGCGATTTCTGACGTCCCTCCAAGCTTTTGACCCAGACGACCATACGCGTCGTAAAATACTTTTTATCCCGTAACCGGGCCGCCGCCTTAAAAAGCAGCCTTTCCAATACGGCCCGGGCCCCGCCCTCATGCCGCATGGCCGGTTCCAGCACATGGGAATGACCAATCGTGCGGTTCTGGGTGGGTTCCGCGGGGACGACTTCACCCCGGATCTGATAATACCAGCGTTCACCCACGACCCCGCCCCAGATACGGCGCAGCTCATGGCGTTCGAGCGCATACATTTGTTCCACAGTAAAAATGCCCGCGCGATGGAAACGTTTCTCCATATTCGATCCGATGCCTTTAAAATCACGCAGACCCAGGCCGAACATCCTTTGCGGTAACTCTTCTTTCCGGATAATGACCAGTCCGTCGGGCTTTTCCATGTCACTGGCGAGCTTCGAGAGCATCCGGTTCGATGCGATGCCGATGGAACAACTCAAAGTCTCCCCGGCATTTTCCCGGATGGAGTTTTTTATGGCGCGGGCAAGTTCAATCGCTTTTTCGATCTGGGTATGACTCCCACTCAAATCACAGACCATTTCATCAATGGAGAGGACCTCCGCCACGGGGAGAATCCGGTTCACCGCCTCGACGATGGCTTGATGGTATTGGACATATTTGTGGGGGCGGGACTCAAGCAGGATGATGCCGGGGCAAAGCCTTTTGGCATCACGAACCATCGTCCCGGTTTTGACCCCGTATTTTTTCGCTTGGATACTCGCGGCGATACAACACGTCGTATCCACCATGGAAGGAACCACTCCCACGGGTTTCCCGCGCAATTCAGGCCGCAAATCCTGCTCCACCGAGGCGAAGTAGGAATTCAGGTCAATAAATAGGGCACGGAGTTCTGACATCTTGGATAATAAATTGCACCCTCCGGCCAAAAGATTCAAGCCGTCCTTCTTTGATCTTTCAGCCCGCCCTTGAGGGGATCATTATGGGGGAGAAGGAGGAGTGAGGCATTTGACAAATCAGTATTTCACGCGTTTATTGCCCTCCCGTGATCAAAACCCTTCAAACCCTCTTAATTGCCCTCATTATGTCCACCACCCTCTCCCAAGCAGAATCCATCTACGACCTCACCGTCGCCTCCCTCGACGGTAAACCCGTCAAACTCTCTGAGTACAAAGGTAAAGTCCTTTTAATCGTGAATGTCGCCAGCAAATGCGGACTGACCCCACAATATAAAGGTTTGGAAACCCTCTACCAGAATAACAAGGATAAAGGATTTGTCATCCTAGGATTCCCTTGTAATCAATTTGCGGGGCAAGAACCCGGTACAGCCACCGAAATCCAGTCCTTCTGCGAGAAAAACTACGGAGTGACATTTCCCCTTTTTGAAAAACTCGACGTGAATGGCGCCAACCGAGCCCCGCTCTACAATATCCTAGCCGGGCCGAGCTCCCCTTTCCCCGGGGATATTAAATGGAACTTCGGCAAATTCTTGATCGGCACAGACGGCACAATCATCGCCCGTTTTGAGCCCACCGTGACACCTGACTCCCCCGAGATCACTGCCGCAATCGACAAGGCACTGGCTGGAAAGTAGTTTCACCCCCCCCCTCCACTTCCCGCGACACGATCCCTGTAATCTTGAAATATTTTACTGGAGATGACCGTCTGGAATTTTTTGACCCGGGGTCCGGAAACGAAGGACTCCGCCCAACGGATTTCGGAGACGCTGCTGGTAAAAAAGAGCTCATCAGCCGAGAGGACATCTTTCACCGTGAGATTCTTTTCGAGGACAGGGATTTTTAGGCGGCGCGCAATTTGCATCACCACCCCGCGCGTGACTCCGGAGCGGATGGATACCGCCGACGGCGTGAGCAATTTGCCTTTAGAAACCAGGAAAAGGTTTGCAGCGGTGCCGGAGAGTATTCCGCCTCTGGGATTACAAAGGATCATTTCGTCGAGCCTAGCTTTTTCGGCCTCTTGTTTCGCCATGAGATTTACGAGGTAATTCAAGCTTTTGACCGCAGCTATTTTATTCACGGCGAGGACGAGTGAACTGAGCCCGACCTTTAATCCCTTTGTCTGCCGGGCAAATGGCGCGGGCTGGGCCCAGAGAATGACTTTCGGATCTTGGCAATTTATTGTCCCCAGCCCTAAGGTAGATTCTCCCCGTGTCACGATTACCCGGGCGAACCCGTCCCGGATCTTCGAGCTTTTAATCACGCGCAGCAAATTGCCCCCGATCAGTTTTGGGGTATGGGGGATCTTGATTCCGAGTGTCTTTAAACCAGCAACCAAAAGCTCTAGATGGGCCTCCAAACCGAAGGGTGCACCCTGATAAATCCTCAGGGTTTCAAAAACCCCATCCCCGTACAGGAAACCACGGTCAGCGGGAGAGATCAGGTCTTTTTTACGCGGGGAATATTCCAAAATCATAGGATGTGTTCCTTTTGCCTGTCCGGGACACCTGATCCAAGCGTCCTCTCGCAGGCAATCATCATGCCTTTGGCCTTATGGAGGGTTTCCTCATATTCACGTTCAGGGTCGGAGTCGATCGTAATACCCGCACCCACTCCAAAATGAAGCATCCCTTTTTCATAAACCAAAGACCGGATCGCTATATTAAAAGCGGATTCACCATTAAAACCGAAATAGCCGATCGCTCCCGTGTAAAGGCCACGCGGAGTAGATTCAAGTTCGCGAATAATCTCCATCGCCCTTTTTTTCGGTGCGCCGGTAATGGAGCCGCCTGGAAAAATAAATTGCAAAGCGCGTGGCTGGGAAACGGTTTGAGTAGCGATGCCCTCGACCGTGGAAACTAGGTGGAAAACCTGGGCAAATTTCTCAAGCTTCACCAGATCGGTGACTTTCACGCTGCCGTGTTCGCAAAATTGCCCGAGGTCATTACGTTCGAGATCGGTAATCATGATGAGTTCCGCTAAGTCTTTCTCACTGCGGATCAGCTCGAAAGCGGACTGTTCATCACGGATCGCATCTGCGAAACGGGGACGTGTTCCTTTAATCGGGCGTGTGAGGCAATGCCGTCCGGACATCTTCAGAAAAAGCTCGGGTGAAGAGGAAAGGATCTGGCGGCTCCCCTGATCGAGAAACCCGGAGAATGATGCCGGGCTGATTTCGCGCAAATTCTGATAGAGTTCACGCAAATTGCTCCCGTCCCAAGGTCGGCTGAATCGCTGGCAGAGATTCACCTGATAAATATCCCCGGCGCGGATATATTCATGAATCCTCCTGACTCCAGCCTCGTATTCACACGGGGAGAAACTAGAGGTCCATTTGCCGTCTGGGACGGGATCATGCTGGGTGTTTTGCGATCCCCGGGGCCTGAGAACCGGTTCTGGGCCGACAAACCAATTCTTCTCCAAGTGATGGTCGGTGATCACAGCCCAGGGATAAACGCCAAAAGTAAAACCCCCTTCGTAATCAATAGAACCAATCAGAGCACCCACCGGGAATGGCAGGTCTCGTTCGCCCTCCCGTGCAAATTGCGCAAGGGCGACTTCGATTTTTGAAATATCGGAAATATCCCCTTCCATCCGGTCCACAGGGGAAGCACTGACCAGCGAGTAACGGCCCCATAACGATTCACGTAAGGAACTGTCTAAAAAGCAAAATCCTTCACTCCGAGCAAATTGCTCGCGCCACTGAAAAGCTTCTGTCGCTGAAATTTCACGGATCATTGAATAAAAGTGTTAGCAATTTATCCTTCGTCCTGCAATAATGGATCAACATGGATCTCCATAAACGACTCCTCGACATTTTCCTTTCACCGAAATTCCAGCCCCTCGACAAAAACCAGATAGCACATAAGCTGGGGATTACAGTCGACCAAAAAGGCCAGTTGCGCAAATCGCTCCAAGAGCTGGAGGACTCAGGCCAGATTGTTCTCCTGAAAAAGGGGCGTTATTGCCTGCCCTCAAATGCGGATCTCGTGGCTGGGACGATCCTGATGAATGAAAAAGGCTTCGCTTATGTCGTGGCTGATGCGGAGCCTGGGACCAAAAAACAACAGGATATCTATATCGCCCCGGCAGACACGGCTACAGCCATGCACAAGGATAAAGTCCTCATCCGCATAAACCGCACCTCCAGCCCTCAGTACCGAAAAGGCAAAATCGTCATGCCTAAGCCCGGTGAGGAGCGCAAGCCAGAGGGGCGCGTGATTAAAATACTCGAACGTGTCCGCACCCAGATCGTCGGGACCCTCCAGAAATCGAAGAACTTTTTCTATGTCGTCCCTGATGATCCCCGCATCGCCATCGACGTCTATGTCCCCCAGCCAAAGTCCGGCAATATCGGGGACAAGGTCGTCGTGAAGCTGGCCGAATGGGAACACCGCCACATCAATCCCGAAGGTGAGATCACAGAGATCCTCGGGTCAGCCGACGATCCCCGCATTGATATCCTGGCGATTATCCGCAAGCACGATCTGCCGACAGAATTTCCTGAATCAGTGCTCGAGGAAGCTGCGCAATTTGATCCAGTGGTGCCGGAATCCATCTCGCGTTCACGCCGCGACTTGCGCCATGAATTCATCATTACGATCGATCCCGATGATGCAAAGGATTATGACGACGCCGTCCAGGTGGAACGTCTCAAAAATGGTGATTGGCTACTCGGGGTGCATATCGCTGATGTATCTCATTATGTCCGGATGGGGGGGGAATTAGACAAGGAAGCCCAGAAACGCGGGAATAGCGTGTATTTGGCAGACCGCGTCATCCCGATGTTACCCGAACGGTTGAGCAACGGCCTGTGCTCACTCAAGGAAGGGGTGGACCGCCTCGTTAAAAGTGCCTTCATCACCTTTTCAAAAGCTGGGCATATTAAAAATTATGAATTCGACGAATCCGTCATTTGTTCATCAAAGCGCCTGACATACAAACAAGCTTTTGCCCTGCTGGATGGAGCCAGTGAACTCCCTGAAAATCCCTTCCAATATAAAATGGACAAGGACACCATCAGCCAGCCTAAACGCCCCGTCACCCTCGATGAAATCAAGGACAAGCTCAAAGATATGTGGGCACTGGCGTCCATCCTGCGCAAATTACGTTTTTCACAAGGGAGTCTGGATTTGGAATTCCCCGAGGTCAAAGTCTGGGTGAACGAAGACGGGGTCCCGGTAAAAATCGAAAAGGTCGAAAACGACATTTCGCATCAACTCATTGAAGAATTCATGCTTGCGGCCAACGAGGTAACGGCCTTGGAGTTCAAGAACCGTAATTTACCCTGTGTTTACCGGATCCATGAAAAACCGGACGCCGAAAAACTCGCCGATTTCCGGGAGACGGCCATTGCCAGCGGTTACAAGGTCGGTGACCTCAGCGTCAAAGGGGAAGTGCAGAAATTCCTCCAATCAATTAAAGGCACGCCGGAAGAATACGGAATGAAGCTTGGATTCCTCAAATCTCTGAAACGTGCTTGTTACGCGACCAAGGCTCTCGGGCATTATGGACTAGCCAAAGTCAATTACACCCATTTTACCTCACCCATCCGCCGTTATTCCGACCTGATCGTTCACCGGGTCTGTGAAAGTATCGTGAGGGGCAAACCGGCCCCTTATACTGCTGCAACAATCGGGCCGGTAGCCCTACACATCTCGGCGACTGAACGTGTAGCAGCTGAAGCTGAGATGGAATCTGTTAAGCTGAAAAAATTGCAATTTTTCCTGATGCAGGCGGAATCTTCTAAAAAACAATCCTTTGACGCCATGATCACGGAAATCCGCAATTATGGCTTCTTTGTGGAGCTGCCCGAGTTTATCCTCAGTGGTTTGATCCATCTTTCCGATTTGGATGATGATTTTTATATACTTGATGAGGCCCGGAACCTCCTACGGGGTAAGTCAACCAAAAAGATATATAAGGTTGGCCAAAAAATCAAGGTGGTTGTATCTAAGGTAGACCTATTTAAACAACAAATTGATTTTAAAGCTGTGTCTTGACTTGATAATTTGATAAAAACTGCTATCTTAACGTGCTCTAAACACACCTTTGAGCGACTTATCTTATGAAAAAAAATAAATATCTACCTGTAGCTGGAGCGATTTTTGCACTGATTTTTCTAGTGCAAACCACAGGTATCTATGCTCAAAGCACTAAACAGAGAACTGTTCAAGGCCCTGTTACTTATACGGATATTAAGACCAAAGAACGCCAATTAGAAGAGGCAAAGAAGGCCGGGAAAACAAAGATGGTAAAAGTTTATAAACCCGCACACCAGCCGACTTGGACTTGGACACCGGAAGTTCTAACAGCAGGACCGGTAAAGGTGGAGATCTTTATTGCCGAGCAAAGAATGTTCGTCTGGAGGGGTGGAGAAATCATCGCAGAAACAGAAGTCAGCACGGGGAAACAAGGTCATGACACGCCAGCGGGATACTACAAAATCGTCAACAAAAAAGTCGATCATAAATCAAATCTTTATGGATGTGTTGTAAACTCGGAGACTGGTGCTGTGGTAAATCATGATGCAACTCCCTCCAGTGCTGTTCCCTCAGGGTGCTACTATCGGCCAGCCTCCATGCCCCATTTCCAACGTTTGACATTTACAGGCATTGGATTCCATGCTGGATACCTTCCTGGACGCGCCGATTCCCATGGATGTGTGAGATTACCTGATGTGATGGCTGCAAATATCTACAGTGTTACAGGTATCGGCACTCCGGTAACGATTTATCCTTATATGGGGGCTGTCATGCCAAAAACCGCAAAAAATGACTTCACCAAACAATCAATTTCAAAAGAAAAAGTGACAACGATAGCTTCATCCACCGTTAATAAAACAACGGCACCTACCACGCCCGCTCCCATCGCAAATATGCCTCAAGCCGCAGCACCGGCCCCCCAAACATCTGTTGTTAAAGCACCAGTTGAAAGTTTTATCCCTGCTAAGACACCCTAAATCCATGAGAACGGCCCTATTTGCTTTTGCTGGCCTCTTGCTCATATCGACAGGTGCCTCCGGGCAAGCTGTTAAAGCCACCCCGCTCATTCCAGGTGACCAAGTAGCAGTATCAATCGCTGATACTTGGAACTCCGTGACCGGGAAATTATGGCTTTTGGACAAACAGAATAATGGGGAATGGAAAGTCTCAAATGGCCCGTGGCGTGTTATTTACGGTAAAAACGGATTAGCTTGGGGAATCGGAATCAATCCCCCACAAAAAGGAATCCAAAAAGTCGAGCGCGACAAACGCGCACCAGCTGGCATTTTTAAAATAGGCACTGTTTACAGTAACCAAGCTAAACCGCTCAAGGGTGCTGAAAACTGGCCTTTCTATCAAGTGACCACCTCCGATGCTTGGATCGATAATCCTAAGCTGCCAAATTATAACCATATCATCCGCATTAATCCCGCAAATCCACCAGCATGGTTCAAAGATCAGAGGATGAAACCGGAAGACCCCACTTATACTTGGCGTATTTTGATTGAGCACAATTATCCCGATGCCAAGCCCGGCATGGGGAGTGCTATTTTCTTCCATTTTCAACGCGGGGAAAATATTCCCAGTGCAGGGTGCACAGTCATGCCTGTGAATAATATCGAGACCTTGCTCCGCTGGCTCGATCCCGTAGGTAAACCAGTTCTGGTGCAACTCCCCCAAGAAGAATATATAAGGCTCTCGAAGAGCTGGGGATTGCCTGATCCAAAACTCTTAGGGCTTTAGAGTTTTCTGCCTGAAAAGACCGGGGAATATCGGCTTACGCACGAGAGCAAGAAAAAAGCTTGGCGAACCCGTTTCTCCCCCATAGACTGTCATCCTGATGAAACACGTATCATTGTTTTTCTCTCTCCTATTTCTGGTCTCCACACTTTATGGAAATGTCCCAGAGGTCAAAGATTCGCAAATAGCGGGTGCCGTACAGGATTCACCTGTAGCCGATTTGGAAGCGGCCATCAAGCTACACAATGAAGGAGTCAAAGGAGATAAGAAATCCGTCTTACAAGCAGAGGCTGACTTCGAAAAAATGCATGCCCAATATCCTGATAATATGTTGGTGATGGTATATTTGGGCAGTATTTATACATTACGCAGCCGGGATATAGGGTTCGGCCCGAAAGCATTGGACTACCTCAAAAAAGGAGGGAAGACCATGGATGCCGCCGTCGACAAAGTGCCTGAAGATGTCCATGTCCGGTTAGTACGTGCCATTAATTATTGGAACCTGCCATTCTTTTGCGGGAAAAAGTCGGAGTCCGAAAGTGATTTTCTCAAGCTTGCGGAATTAATCGAGAAGGCTCCTGATCATTTTGACCGTGAAATGAGGCAATACATTTATTATTATGCCGGCCTGATCTATAAAGACAAAAATGATTTACAGAAGGCGGTCAAACTCTGGGGTCAAGCGATTCCCCTCCAACCGGCTTCATCAGTCGCACTTTTGATGAAGCGTGAGATGCAGAATGTCCGCGAAGATATTGGAGCCACCCCTGTCTCCAGTAAACGTTAATCGGTTGCCCTATGCTTGAGGATATTGACCAGATTCTTTTTTCCGAAAAAGATATCCTTAAAGCCGTTGTCATCATGGGAGAGCAAATCGAAAAAGTCTATAAGGGTCGGCCACTAACCGTGATCAGCATCCTCAATGGCAGTATGATGTTTTTTACTGACTTAGTCCGCCAAATCCACATGCCATTGAGGGTTGAATGCCTTTACGCCCAGAGTTATCAGGGCAATACGGAGTCTTCCGGGGTCATCAATATCCTCACAAATCATGATTTCAGTGTCCAGGATTTGGATGTGCTCATTATTGATGATATTCTCGATACGGGTTTAACTCTTTCACGTGTCAGGGAGGAACTCGCGATGCGTGGAGCCAGGGAAATCAAAACGGCCGTGATGCTCACAAAAAATGTCGAAAGGGTCCGGTATGTGGAACCAGATTTCTCCGGTTTTGAAATAGCCGATAAATTTGTGGTGGGTTATGGTCTTGATTATAAAGGTTATTACCGCAACCTCCCATTCATCGCCACACTGAAAGAATCAGCGATCCGCAAATACGCTTGAAACCAAAACAATAGGTTATTTTTCCGACCATGACAGTCACCATTCACTTTTGGGCCCATCTCAAAGACATTACCAAAGCCGAGTCCATTTCAAGAAACCTAGAAGTGAACAGCTCTATCTCGGACTTACTCACTTTGGTTTACGAGCAATATCCAAAACTCACAGAATGGGACAAATCAATCCTGATTGCCAACGGGACGGAATATGCACAACGTGGCGACCTGCTTCAGGATGGAGACATTATTTCACTCATGCCGCCGGTGCAAGGCGGCTAAATTTCACCTATGTCGCATTTGACCCTACCACAGAATTGCACTTTGATTATTTCCCGTGAACCCATCACGTCGGCCCAGCCTTTTTATGATTCTTCATCAGGGGCGATTATTGAATTCCAAGGTGTCGTGCGTTCAAAAGAAGGTGAAAAACAAATCAAAGGAATCGATTATGAATGTTTTGAGGAGATGGCTCGTGTGCAATTTTCCCGTCTTTTCTTTGATGCGCTCAAATGTTGGCCTATCAATACAATCCACCTGCAACACAGGATAGGACTCGTCAAAACCGGCGAACCCTCCCTCTACCTCCGTATTAGTGCAGGACACCGTGCAGAAGCATTCGCCGCCTGCCAATGGATCATTGATGAAATGAAAAAAACGGTCCCCATCTGGAAAAGGCCGCTGGACTAACCGGCAAGAGGCATATCTTTTTTAATCTCTATAATTTTGTTTTTTACGAAAGTAATTTCCTGGTCAGTAGCCTGCTTGCGGGAATACCGCCTCTCCAAGGCATCAAGCAAATCCTCCCAATCATGCAGCTCTGGCTCGCGCTCATAATCCCAATTATCAGAGCCCTTTTCCATAAATTGAAATTTCATTTCCCCGGACCATCTCGATACACGGACCTCGTAAACACTTTTATCAGTACGCCTCGTGCGCCAATTAATTTCCTGTCTCATGGTCTGTTTTGGTCTAGTAGAGATCTTCGTAAAGCTTATGATATTCGACGGCACGCAAGCCGACAAGCGCGGCTAACCCAAGGACATCTTCCCATGTGGATCCACGGCTAATATCAGCAGCCGGACGATCTAATCCTAGAATCATATGCCCATAAGCATTTGCACCGGAAACGGACTTCAAGAGTTTCGAGGCTATATTCCCCGCATTTAGATCAGGGAAAATCAGAACATTGGCTTGCCCGGCAACCGTGCTATCTGGTGCTTTTTCCTGGCCCGCTTCCCAATCAATAGCTGTATCGACCTGCAATTCACCATCGACTTCGATTTTGAAGGCAATTGCCTCGGCTTTTTGTTTACACAGGGCGGCGGCGGCGGCCATCTTTTCAGTCATTTTATGTTTCGCACTTCCCTTGGTGCTGAAGGCCAAATAAGCCACACGTGGAACCAAACCGGACATTTGACGGGCGAGATTTGCCGTTTCAAGCCCGATATCTGCCAACTCATCGACTGTAGGCTCTGGAATAATACCACAATCAGCAAGATAAAGCACCCCGTGGTCGCCGATTTGTTTATTCTGTGTTTCGAAAATCATACAACTCGAAAGAGTTTTCATATGGGGCAATGGCTTAATCAGTGCCATCAGCGGACGCAATAGAGCCCCCGTGGTAATGGTATTTCCACCGACAAAACCATCCGCGTTAGAATATTGCACCATCATCGCAGCAAAATAATTAGGATTAATGATCAGTTTTTCTACTTCCTCGTCATTCATTGATTGATAACGGGCGATTTTTTTCATCCTTTCCGTAAAAGCCGGAAGTTCAGTAGAAGTCGTAGGGTCTATTAATCGGACGTGATTTAAGGTCAATCCATTTTCCTCGGCATGCTGTCGGATCAAGTCCCGATTCCCCAAGAGAATGGGCGCACCTAACTTCATACGGGCAAACTCTTCAGCCGCTTTCATCACCACTGGGTCATCGCCTTCAGGAAATACAATCCGTTTCGGATGGCGCTTCAGCAAATCAAATATTTTCTCGATAAAGGTCATGATTTTTAAGAGGCGTATCTTGCCAATGGCTGATATAAAAGGAAAGAACTCATTTTTCAGTGTTAATATCGAGGCACTTTAGAGTCTATTTGAATCGACCAAGCGTCGATCCCGCCCTCCACATTCGTCAAGTCCTTAAAACCTTGTTTGGACAACCAAAGACAAGCTTGCATAGAGCGCCCCCCATGATGACAATGGATCACTATCTTTTCATCAGGCCCTAATTCATTGAGCGCACGTTTGGCAAATTGACTCAAGGCGATGAGTTCTGATCCTGGAATACGGGCGATGGCATATTCATCTTCTTCGCGGACATCAATCAATCGGATGGAGGATTTTTGATCGAGAATTTCCTTTAAATCTTTAACATTAATGACATTTACGGCAGACATAATACTCCATAGCCTTATATTCAGCCGAATAAATTGCAAGGATTAAAAGGTTTTAACGTCCTATTAAAAATAAAAGAATTATTCATTGGCCAGAACGTAGATATAACCCGATCCATTGTTCCTCTGGATAAATACCCCAGTTGTGATATCCCCGTTATCAAATTTCCTGTCAATTTCCACTAATGTTTGCCGCCCAGTGTTTGATGTTTGGGGAGGGCTATGCACAGTTATGCCTGTGACTCTAGCACCTGCCATCCCAAAGGTCTGACTATTATCCCAATCCCAAGTACCACCAATAGGAGTATTCTCCGTCCACTTTACCCGTGTCAAATACGGCCTCATACCATCAAGGTTATTCCACGAGGCCGGAAATCCGTCAGGAGGATACCCTCCATAATCTGCGGTATACATATCAAAGGCATCACCAATAACACGTAAATTATTGATAAACCGGTTTTCGTTACTTACTTCCCTCGCCCGTGCGAAGTTTGGAATGGCTATTGCCATTAATAATGCGATGATCGCGACGACCATCATAATCTCGACAAGGGTAAAACCCCCATCGATCTCTCTTTGAGTTTTCATTGTTTTGTATCCTTATATATGGGTTATTTATATTTATGACTTGCATTATGAGTAATATGATAGGTTTAGGTACTTCATATTGTCAATATTTTTATAAATTATCTATTTATCCAATTCACTTTTTCTCCTTTCTCCCATCAATTTAAGTCATTACCCTTTTACTCTTCTCATGGCGCAATTTGCTAAAGTCGTTCTCGAAAGAAATCTGGGACGGGAATTTGATTACCTGATTCCCGACTCCTTGGAGGGTCTTGTCCTCGTGGGGAGCAAAGTGAGGGTTCCCTTTGGACGGCAAATCCTGACAGGATACGTTTCAAGCCTGCTCTCTCACCCTGATTATCCTGAATGTAAACCAATCACAGAGGTCATCGGTAAAAGGCCTTTTCTCGACCATCATCTGCTCAATCTTGCACGCTGGATGGGTGAATATTACTGTTGTCCCTATGAAACCGCCTTGCGCAGTGTGATGCCCGAGGCCGTTCGTAAGGTCGATGCCGCCCACAAGGAAAGACTTTTTGTCACCTTAAAAAAACCACTGACTGAAGAGGCTAAAAAGGGGTTCCCAAAAAAATCTCATAAACAATTAATCGTTTTACACCATCTCCAAGCACATGGAGGCAGTTTCCTTGCCGACCTGATGGAGACTCTCTCTGTCGGGCGTTCCACACTCAATTCCCTAGAAGATGCCGGCTGGATCGATATCTCCCCGCAAACACAGGATCGCGACCCGTTTGAAAATGAAACTTTTATCCCTACTACGCCCCTCCTCCTGAATGACCAACAAAAAGAAGCCCTCAAAGTCATTTCCCAATCCATCTCCCACGGGAAACCCCCTGTCATATTACTGCATGGCGTCACTGGCAGCGGAAAAACAGAGGTTTACCTCCAGGCTATTGATTATTGCCTGCGCCAAGGCAAAGGGGCCATCGTTATGGTTCCTGAAATAGCCCTGACCCCACAGACAGTTGATCATTTTAAATCCCGCTTCATGGACAGTGGCACCCAAGTGGCCGTGCTCCACAGCCATCTCTCGGCGGGGGAACGCCACGACCAATGGCACAAAATCCATGAAGGCCGCGCACAGATCGTGATCGGGGCGCGCTCTGCAGTTTTTGCCCCCGTGAAAAATCCCGGACTCTTCATTGTCGATGAGGAACATGAGACGACTTACAAACAGGAAGAAGCCCCCCGTTACAATGCCCGGGATATCGCGGTCATGCGGGGCAAATTGCTCGGAGCCACCGTCGTCCTGGGTTCGGCCACCCCGAGTATGGAATCATTTAATAATGCAGAAAAGAAAAAGTATCATCTCTGCGAAATGCCCATGCGTATCGACAATAAGAAAATGCCTGTCATCCGCATTATCGACATGCGCCAAGAAGCGATGAAACAAAAGGGTATCCATATTTTCTCAGGCAAATTGCGCGATGCGATCCAAGCCCGACTCGACAAGGCTGAACAATCCATCCTTTTCTTGAACCGCCGTGGATTCGCCACCTCCATGGTCTGCCCGAAATGTGGCCATGTCGAAATGTGCCCAAATTGCAGTGTCTCCATGACTTTCCACCGCAAGAGCAATTTGCTCGCCTGCCATGTCTGCGGGCATAAGACCGCCCCGCCCCATGATTGCCCCGAATGTCATGCACCAGACATCCGGTATACGGGTATGGGCACAGAAAAAGTCGAAGATACCTTAGCCAAACTATTTCCAAAAGCACGCATACGACGGATGGACTCGGACACCATGACCCGCAAAGATTCCTACCGCGAAGTCCTCGGTGCCTTCCGTACTGGAAAAATAGATATCCTGCTGGGCACACAAATGATTGCCAAGGGATTAGACTTTCCGAATGTCACCCTCGTTGGCATCCTCAATGCAGACTTGGGCCTACACCTCCCCGATTTCCGGGCAGGTGAACGCACCTTCCAGCTTCTCACGCAAGTCGCCGGACGGGCTGGACGCGGAGATATCGAGGGCGAGGTCATTGTCCAAACCTTTACCCCCTTCCATCCTTCGGTGCAATTTGCACGGCACCACGATTTTGCCGGATTTTATGAACAGGAAATCGGATTCCGTCGCTCACTCTTTTACCCACCCGCCAGCCATGTCATCCTGATTACCATCCGCAGTATTAGTGAAACTAAAGCGGAATTTACAGCCAATGCACTCCACAAGGAACTCAAGCATCTTGCCCCTCCGAAAACATTGATTGGGGAATCCAGTCCGGCACCTATGGCGAAGATGAAAACCTTTTACCGTTTTCAGATTATGCTCCGTGACTCGGCCATCCTCAAACTCATCGGCCATGTCGAAGAAGTCCTTAAAAAATTCACCCCCCCAGATGCAGTCCAGATTACCGTCGATGTCGATCCGTTATATTTGATGTAAGCAGTAAAAACTAAAATCAAAACTTCATTTAAGTATCCGGCCTGCCTAATATCCTTGATCGAAAAAATCCCTTTAATTTCCACCCACTTCAGTCCAACCGGAAGAAGTCTTGCGCCAGTTTTGGAATTTCATCTGAAGGCTGCCTACCTGAGAGACACCCCGGATTTGTTGTTCGATAAAAAGAAGGAGCTTTTTGGCATTACTCTGGGAAGTGCCGGTATCTTGGAGTTCATGCCCTTCCTTATCACTCTGCTGGCGATGGGCATAATCAAACACATGGAAAAAACCGTCCACATAGACATTGCGATTCACTACATCGATATTTACTTTGGCGGTATCGATATGGGCACGGACGAAAATCGCTTCCACCTCCTTTTCAATATGCACATCATCTAAATCCATTAATAAAACCTAGACAGGCAAGCATCAAAAAGCAAGTGGGTTCATATTAGATTATTCTTCAAAAGGACACGTTTGGATTTATTTGCTTATCCCAGCGGTTATTCTAGTCGGAAAAAATATTCTCATGATTGAATGAACCACGGAAACTTGACTTCCCGTAACGGGTAGCAAGAATGCCCGTGGAATCCATGTTTGCATCATTCCTCACCACTGTCTTTTTTACACTTTCTGCCATTTTCGGGCGGAGGATGTCCCTGATCTTTCATTCGGGGAGTGAAGCAAATTTCTGGCGTCTTTGTATCGCTTGGATCATGCTTGCTTTCTGGGCATTTGGTTTCGGGCAAGGCTATACTGGGGCATCCTCCTAACCGGCCTGTTTCTCCTTTGGGTTAACCGCGATCATTTATTGAATGCTATCCAATCGCCCACACTCCGTAACCGTGCCAGTCACGATAAATGGCGAAAGGCAAAATGGCTTCTCATCCTCAATGCATTCTTTGGTCCCGCATTAGGAGTGAGTTGTTATCAATGGGCCTTGCAGAGCACTCTCTCGGGGGATTGTCCTGCCCATTGTCGCACTGACACCCGCAGTGGCTATTCCCTTTGCCGCCTGGATCGAAGGGGAAAAAGATTTCGGCAAGCAACCGTGGCAGGCTCACTTATCGCTGTAGCCGGGGCGATTGTCTTGGCCTTTTACAAATAATACCCTCTTATAAAGAAAAAAAGGATAGGCTCGTCATTGTAATAGCCCACGGCGGGAGGATAGTCATTCAGATAGAGCTCGGTATTTACCCATTTACCCCATGATCGGACGGGACGAGCCTAGAGATTCAAGCTAAAGCCACCATACCATACATTGTCACGTCCACCGCTAATGACAGAGGAAAGATTTTCATTTTCGTAGCGGATATACATCTTGTAGGCGGGGCGTTGGAACCCTACCTCTCCCATATAACCGGGAGACACAGCACCGTATCCGGCTCCACCACGGACATAAGGCACATACCCGTAAACAGTCACTATATTCCATTGAATCCCGATCTCGGCACTAATAGGGCTCTTGGCTCTTACATTCGCCGATTCAACCGTATAACCGATGGACGTACGCCAGTCCAAGGTGTTTACCCAAGCAAGTTTTTCCTTATACATCTCAGTATAAACATAGGGGGAGTCCCATCCGGCCGTGGAAAAAAAGACACGGGGAAATTGATTCATACTTCCCTGCCAAGCATAACGGCTGGAATTGTTAGGGCCTTTGTTGTTATTGGCCACCTGTGTTGCCGATGGATTGATGCTGTGGTCACTGCGGTGGAAGAATTCAAAACCCAACTGCATTGGCATACGGTTGCCAATCACATCCCAACCATTATCCAGCGTGATCGGGGTCATTAATCCGAAACCAACATTATAAAGGGCACTACTGACATCATTTTTACCGCCAGCCCAATAACGGCGGGGCTGGAACCAGACATACGCAGTCCAGGGGATCCCGACGCGGAACTGGTAAAGCTGTGCATTGATTTTGAAATTCGTCACATAATCCCCGCTCCGGCCCCAGCCCATTTCATAATAACCCCAGACCTTCGGTAGCACATCCCCATTTTGCCAGTCCGTAGGCAATGTGCCAAAAGGATATTCCCTCATTGCATCAACAGCAAAACCCAAATAAGCACCCTGATCATTTGTCATTTTAAACTGGTTGCCACCGTTACCCACATAGTGTGCAAAAAAGTCGAGTTTATTCCCGTTAGCCGAAATAAAACTCAGCGTCGGACCGACATTAACATACGGACCAAAACGTGTCAGGTCCATATTGTAACTCTCCATGCGTGCCTCGATATTCAATGACGGGCGTTTGGCCAAATTTTTTGTAGAGGCTAAATAATTAAAATCAAAAATCTGATAGGATCCATATATGTCCATGAACCAATTTGCCTGGGCATTATCCACTCCAAATGCCGGGCCGGCAATAAATGACCATGTCAGTTTATCAGTGTAACGCTTGACGTAGGGGGTTCCAGCACCGACACCAACACGATAGGCCGTATAATCACCTGTGGCATCAATAAAATCGGATTGTTCCCAGCCAAAACCACCCATCAAAGCGATCTGTTCATTCAAATCGTATTCCAGATTCAGCTCTTGGGTCATATCATTACGAGCCACTTGATGCACCCCGTTTTCTTTTTGAAACGGTGTAAATGTGTCGTAACTATAAGACACCATAAAATTCCCTTCACGGAAAAGTGGCACATTCGCCCATTCTTCGACGATGAAAGTATGTTTTTCGGAAGCGTAATATCCTCCGCGGGCCCCGATACTGGGTCCGGGTAATTTGTCATTCGCGTACTTCTCAGTAAGCCAATTTGAACTCTTTAACGAATTTACATCCACCGTTTTTGTAGTATTCGTCGGTGACGACTGTGCAAATAAATTTGCCTGCCCAATCATAACCATGATTGAAGCGGTAAATAATGTTAAAATGATTCTTCTCATGATCATAGTTTCCTAATAAAAAATTCAAGACAGAATTAACCTCTAATTCAAAATGTGTCAAATCAAAACATTTAATGCGAAAATCTTTATTAAAGCATATAATACACGCAATTACAGTGAGTTACAGTTACTTAATCACAGGTCTTGTGCAGGCAATTCGAAATCCTATATCATTTGCGAAATAAGTGGGCATTTGCCCTGCCCTTGCTGTTGTCCTCAAGCTAGTGGCTTTTGACCTCCATGAACCGCCACGGATGATTTTCTGGGATCCCGTCGAAGGAGAGGGATTAGTCTGAGGAGATATTTTGTAATCTGCTAAAACATCTTTACACCATTCCCAGACATTACCGGCCATGTCATCACATCCAAATGGAGAACTCCCCAAGGGAAAACTGCCTATTGGTGAGCTCTGAGCAAACCCATCATTGATCACTGGATCCGACCAGTGGAAATTTGTAGAGGCATCGGCAAAATTTCCCAATGCCGCCGCTATATCACTATCCCCCCAGGGATAACGGCGATTTTGAGGGCCTTTGGCCGCATATTCCCATTCTGCTTCTGTCAGCAACTTATATTTTTTGTTTTCCCTGACACTGAGCCAATCACAAAATTTCCCGGCCTGTTCCCACGACATCATGACCGCCGGATGCGAGTCATCAGCCCAAGCCGGGCGCTTGGATTTGTGGGTCGGCAAAAACTGTTCAAACTGGGCAAATGTCACTGGCGATTTTGAAATGTAATATCCCGTTAATGTGACTTGGAATTCAGGCTCTTCATTATGGGCCGCCTCTGGGGATTTACATCCCATTTTAAAGGTGCAGCTGGGGATATAAATCATTTGCATGCCTAACTCATTGACATACGGCGGATAAAGAGCCTTCTCCTGCTCGGGGGAATAACTTTGTACCGGACTGGCAGCACTGGCTAAAGCCGCCTTCTTCTTTATGCGTTCCTCTTCTGCCGTTTTGGCTTTTGATTCACCGTCGGGATCATATTCTTCATCATCGACGATCGCCTGGGCCCATGGTGCAGTCAGGTTAAAGTTTCCAGCCCATTTCATGAGTTTATCTTTATCTTCGTCCTCTAGTTCACCCCATTCGGAACGTTCTTTCCACTGTTCAACCAAATCCTTAAATCCATCGGGATCCGGTTGTCCAGCGGGAGCAGCCGGTTGCCCTCCATTATCTTTGGCCTTTGCCCCCGCAGGAGCCGATGCGGTTCCCGCCACCAAAGTGGCCTGCTGGACTTTCAAAGCTTCCGTGCGTGCATTGGCCTCAGCAATCGCTTCGACAGCAGCAGCCTCCGGGTCGAATCTAACCGCCCCTAACTCCAATAAATTTGCCTCTATCGTCTGCCCTATCAGTTCATCGGCCAAACCTAAGTTCTGCCCCATTCCATACAATCCGTTTTCCCCGGCCGGTGTGAGTTTTTTATCCGACAAGGCAAAAATGATAAATTTCTGAAACTCCTCCAATGAGCTGTCATTTGCACTTTGCTGGATCTGCCGGTCATGGACGGCGCGTTGGTCGGGATCGAGTAAAATGACCTTGGCTTGGGTGATCAAGCGGGGAGCCTCATCAATGGCGCGTCCCAAGAGCTGGGCTAATGGATTATTCGGCTGGCTTTTGAGCGGAAGCTTTTTTTGCCACCACATCAGTAACTGTCGGCAACACTCCTCAATTAACTGGGCACTGGGAGCCTCTTCATATGATAAACCTAACCGGTCGTAGAGGTTATTTGAATTATAAAGTTTCCAACCATCCCATTTCCGGGGGTCATCTGCTAGAGGATAAGGAAGCGCCATAGAAAACTATTCACCCCTCTCCTTCTAAGCGACATTCAGCAACGTGAGATGTTCGCGTGCCTTACCGACTTCTTTTTCATTCAGGCCCCCGGAGCGGTGGATCTCGGCATGGGCTATTTTATCCTGTGCTTTGACAGTCACTTCAAGAATTTGATTGTTATTATAACGATAAGTCACCTCGACAGGAGTGGCTTTCGGGAGATACTCAGGCAGCTCAATCTCACAATTTCCAAGCTTGGTACATTCCTCTGGCACGGTGCTCTCCCCTTCCACGACTTTGACGACGACCCGTTTCATATTCGCACTGGCCGTCCCGAAAGTATTTTTAATCTCACAAGGCACACTCGTCATTTTCGCAATCATGGGGAATACATATTCCTCATGGTTTACATCATTCCACAAAACGATTCCTAAAGTATGGGAGGTAATATTAGTGACCTGGATCAAACCACCCGATGACCCCGTAAAATGTTTAATAGTTTCAGGAGCGACCTCATTAGACCCCGTGTCCACTGACTCTTTGATGTGGCAAAGCATACTTTGTACGGCCGCACCAAGGGCCACCGCCTCGTCAGGATTGACTTCCTCGGATGGTTCTTTCCCACTGGACTCCCTCACCATATTCCGGACCATTGGGCAACGGGTCATCCCGCCAACGAGCAGAACGGTATCGATATCCTTCCATGTCATTTTTGCTTCCATCAGGACGATATCACAAAGGATGTGGCATTTCTCTACCAAGTCCTGGCACATCTGATTAAATTGATCCAGACTCAGGTCTACCTTTACCGATTTGCCATTATGACTATGGACGACTGTGGTCTTCGAACGGTTAGTGAGCTGGATTTTTGCAGCGATGGAGCGGGACTGTAAATCTTGGTAAGCTTGCAAATCAAGAAGCGGATTTTCCCCGTGCGTTTTATCAAATTCCTCGGCGACATAATTAATAATTTTGTCATCCCAGTCTTTTCCGCCCAGTCGGTGGTCTCCATTGGTCGCGACCATCCGGATTTGTTCGCCATCGATTTTCATGATCGTCACGTCAAAGGTCCCCCCACCAAGGTCAAAAACAAAGACGGTTTGGTCTTTACCCAGCTTATTAATCCCGTAGGCCAAAGCCGCTGCTGTTGGTTCATTAATCACCTGCAATACATTCAATCCGGCAATTTTCCCTGCATTCATCGTCGCATTACGCTCGGCATCATTAAAATAGGCAGGAACCGTAATGACTGCATCGGTCACTGTCACAGCGAGATATTTTTCCGCATCATTCTTCATCTTTTTAAGGATTACGGCAGAAAGTTCATCAGCAGAATATTTGATCGCTCCTACCTCGCGGTTAAATTCCTCACGCGGTTTGCCCATCTCGCGTTTGACAAATTCTACAATCTTTTCCGGTTCAGCGACAGCTAAAGCTTTGGCTGTACTGCCTACAATCACATTACTATCCTCGAAAAGAATAACCGATGGGGTCGTCCGCTCACTTTCAGCATTAGGAATAATCTGCGGCTTGCCATATTCATCAATATGGGCAATCGCGGAGAACGTGGTCCCTAAATCTATTCCTACGACTTTACGCTTAGACATATTTTTTCCCAGAATCTCAAGATAACGAACTTTGGTTCAAATTATCGTATTCATTTCTATATTTATTCCTGTTTAAATACAATGACTTCTTCATGTCGGAGCAATTTGCCCTTCCAACGGAAGCCATGATTGGTAATTTCCGCAATTTTTCCATCCTCTTCAGGGAGTGACGTTTTGCGTGTATTAACCACCTTATGATACTGCTTATCAATGACATCTGATTTATCTTCAATAATCTCGACATCCATACGGTTCAGGCTTTCTAAAAGCAACGCCTTAATATTATCAATATTATTCGCATGATTATTGAATTCCTTGCTTATTTCAAGGTCAGACTCTTTTAATTTACCCTTTAATGACTCTGCATTCTTCTGGAGCCGGTAAAGATCATCGTAAACTAAAACCATATCTTTAAGATACGGTTTATGAAAAATATCAAAAAGGGCGGCATCCTTATAACTCTTTAATTCCGTATGCATAGCGGAAAACATTTCCCGGGAATGATTATCTGCTGCAATCTTTGTATCAAATTTCTCGATCACCTTGGCAATTTCATCTTTTGAAATGCTCACATTCTTATCCAAGGTGCTTATTTTATCACTAATTTCGATGAGTTTTTGGAGTGTTGCTGCTTGGGCAAATTCAATCACTTTTCCGGCCGAAGGAATTTTTGATTTATCATTACTATCATCACCAGGAGAAGAATTTATCGATTTTTCTTTCGAGGGGCTGGATGAAATATTTTTCTGGGTTTCTTCCTTCAAATCCCCTATTTCAATGGTTAATCCATCCGCTGTGAGTGGCTCAATCTCAATTTCCAAGGAGTCGGCAATAGGAGATCTCGGGATTGTTTTTCCCTGAATCTCCACGAGCCCTTCTTGCTTCGATTTAGTCTCTTCACCCATTAATATTATGGAAATTAGATTTTTTAAGGCTGAAAGTCAACGAAAGACCATTGACGAAACCACCGTTTATCGGTTTTCTTATACCTTTCATGGTAATTTTAGGTGTAGACCCCTCTTTGCGAGGTACCGGCTTCGGAATTATCCAAGGTGAACGGAACCGCTGGAAAGCTCTTGCTTATGGGGTCATTAAGAACCCGCAAAACGTCAAGGTTTCTTTATGCTTGTCGAGAATTCATCAACGGATGGAAGAAATCTGTTTGGAATTCAAACCTGATGTTTGTGCGATCGAAGGTATCTTCTACATGCAAAATTTCAAAATCTCTATCACCTTAGGAGCGGCACGCGGGGTCACAATCGCGGCCTGCGCAAGTTGCTCCATTCCGGTTTTTGAGTACGCTCCGAGAAAGGTTAAACAGTCCGTGGTCGGCACGGGAGCTGCTGGCAAAAACCAAGTGGCAGAAATGGTTCGTGCCCTCCTCGGACTGCGGGAAACTCCTCCCCTCGATGCTGCCGATGCCCTAGCCATCGCCCTCACCCACACTAATAACCTCCTCAATCCCACACTTTCGACCTCGACAGAAATTTAACTCTTTCCTCCCTGCGTCTTTTATCCAACGGGGGGAAATCACGCCATGCCGGACAAGCGTCGGGCGGCCCACTCGATAGATAATAATCCCAGCAAGGCACATAATATCCCCCAGTTATCCCAGAGGGACTTTTTCTCGCGTCTTACCGTGTACTCACTACTCCCTGATAAAAGGGAAGGCTCCATCACATAGTCATGATCCAAATCAAGAATCTTCCCACCGGTTTCTTGCGCAATTTGCGCCATCAATTTTGGATTTGCTGGGGATTGCGCCATTTCCTTATTGTCAGTCCTGCAAGCGACTAATACCCGTTTGCCACCAAATATTTTTCCGTCGACGGTGAGATTCGCTTCCACAAAATAATCACCGGTTTGGGGAACTGAAAAATTAGTTTTAAAACATTTTTCAGCCATATCCCACACACCTTCAGACGAAGAAATCACTTGGTCTGCGGCGCTCAGCGAAAACCGGCAACGCATCGAGTCTTTATATTGGCTGGGATCACGGAGGAATAATTGAACAGGAAGGGACTCCCCGGGGGATGGCATTAATTTCTCGCAGACAAGGGTGCAAACAGTTCTTTGATTGTCGAGCTTCGGCGCGGCCAACCACCTCACCACATTGTTCCAGAATTTATTATAATACCTCCGGTCACAGTTTTCCGCGGAGAGTGGTTTGGACGGATCCACCACCTCTCCCCAGACCTGCATAAATCCGATACCCCAATCTCCCATGATCCCCGAAGTCCATGCTATCGTCCGGCCTTTACCGACCTCTTGGACGGCCATAATCAAAGCCGATCCAAATTCATTTTTCACCTGAGGATTATCGGCGATGACAATCGCTCCGGGTTTAGCACGTTTCACTAGGTTAAAGGCCATGAGGGGTGGAAATTTATCCCAAATTTTTTTATTTTTATCCGCATCATCACCTATCTGCATCACTGGATGCCTTAATCCCTCGGCGGTAAAACGGGGAATCGTTTGACCGCCCCAACTATTAATGTCTGCCCTCCCGTCAATCACCACGGGTTGAAGCATTTCCAAAGGAGATCCCATATATCCCCCAGTCCCAAAGCTACAATCACCCCCGCTGATAAAATATCCTCCTCCTCCCTCCTCGACAAAACGCACGAGATTCTTCTGCATCTGCGGACTGAAATGTTTGAGCCACACGGAGCCATTAATGACCACGTCATACTCCATTAGTGCCTCAAATGTCCTTGGGAACCCGTGGACAGGATGCTGCATATTATAGGCCTTATACCCCGTTTCCGGCTCCACACTCACATAATCCACAGGCATATTCGCTGGTGAATACCACCCTTGAATGACCGTGCATTCAACCTCAGGATCCAATTCCAGACTAGCCTTGAGAAATTTAAATTGGAACTCATACCAACCATTTCCCGCGACAGGGGGATGAAGATACAAGACCTTGATTTTAGGTTTACCGGCTTTGTCCGGATCGTTGAGTTCCACACTGAAAGGCACAGAGTTATTCTCCGGGAATGAATCAACTCCCTGCAAATCCACATTTAATGTCAACACATCGGCCCTCGTGGTGGGAGGATTAAACTTTAATGAAAAAGTTTTTTGGGGTGAATCGAGCGTGATTGTTTCCTTGGAAATTACTTCTACCCCCTTGAATATTCTGAGTGTCGCTGTGGAGCCCGCTAATCCTGTTTGTTCTATCGTCGCTTCCACTTCCGCGGGTTGGGTTTCCTTCGACCATTCCTTGACCTTGATATCAGATATTTTCACATCAGCTGGTTTCTCAGGCTTTCCCACAGTCAATGTATGAATCGGAATCCCGTGTGAATGAAATGGCTCGATAACAGCAGCGAGGGCCTCCCCAGAATGATCCGCCCCGTCACTGACGAGAATGACACCGTCCAAACCTTCATCCGGAATCAATCCTGCGAGGGTGGTCAAAGCCCCGATCAAGGAGGTACCCCCCTCAGTCACATTGACCATCCCGTTACCCGCTTCCCTTAAAATATGATTAAACTCATAACTCTGGAGATGCGTACCCGCTGGTAGTCGGGGGATGAACTTTTGATCCCTCCACCCTCTAGCCAAATCAATCCGCTTTTGTACTCCCCCATCGGCTAAACCCATACTGCCCGACACATCCATTAATGATACCATTCTTAAATTCGAGGAACGTTGGACTTGTTTTTTTGTCTCCTGGATGCGGTAGGGCCCCATGAGCACAAAAAACACCACTCCGATGCACAGAAATCTCAAAAAAAGAAAAGCCGCTAAACGCATCCCGGATGCACGGTTCCGCGCGGTCAAATAACTCACGATTAAAAGTGCTGCTGCCAGAAGAATGCCTGACCACAGCCATACGGGTGGAATGTGATGTGAAAATTGAATTTGATTCATATCTTTAGTAATACCTGCAAAAAACCTACTCCTCCCTCGTAAGCTTCCGGAAATAATCCTCTACATAGGGTTGATATTCCTGCGGATACTCATCATTTTGGATCCGGTCAGCTTTGAAATTCTTCTCAATCCTGCCGAGGTCGATAATCATTTTCTCCAATGCATTCTTGAGGTTATTATTCGGCATCGCCATAGCCCCGGAGAGAAGCCCCCCCCCTGCTTGTGGATCATCTGGCGGGGTGACAAATCGACTGATACCACCGAGCAACTGAGCGGCTAGCTCCTTTTTGATTCGGGAATCCTTCTCAGAAAGAGCTTTGATCTTTGCAGCAAGTTGCTCGCCTCTTTCTTTGAGTTCTCTCTCCTGATTCGTCAACCCGTTCCCCTTACCATTCCCGGATCCTTTCTTGCCTCCCTTAAATTTAGGAAGAGGATGCCGTTTGGTGGAGATTTCAGTTTCCAGTTCAGCAAGTTGCTTGGCTTCATCGATTATTTCCCTGAGTGCTTTCTGGACTTTTTTATTTTTAGCCTTTCCATATTGATGGATCGCTTCCAAAAGAATCGCCACATTTTGATCGTCATCTGCTTCACCCATAACACTCGGCCTTTTGCCCGGAGTCAGCTGGACAACTTGATAAAGATTAGCCAAGGCTTTTTGTGCAGGAACCATCGCCTCCTGGATATTACCAGACTGGAGCTTTTCCTCCGAGGCTTTCATATACTCAATTGCTTCACTCATCATTTCTAGAACCGACTCCGGTAGCTTTGTCTTTTTCATGGCATCCAGATATACCTCGGTATATTCACGAATAACTTTTTGACTCACGCTGAGATTTTCCGCCTTTTTTTCTTCTTTCCTTTCGATGAGTTGGTTTGCCGTGGAAATAATATTTTTCTGTGCTTCCAATAGATTAATAGTTTCTATGGATGACTGACTGCTTCCCTTAGATTGATAAAGGGCCACTTTCTCATTGGTGATTTCAATAAAATAAGTCTGGGATTTCCCGATCCCCGGGCCATCCAACGTGTTATTGTCTTCAGCCTCGACAAAATAGGCGACAAGCTCATAGGGTTTAAGCCCCAAGGGCTCGAGCTCGATTTCACCAGACACCATCCATTTTGACCCCTCTTTTGAAATATTCTGGAGATTATTTGTCCGGGGTGCATCCCCGAGTTTATTATAGATCAATCTCATTTTCACAATCTCGTAATCATCTTTTGCAGTTGCTTTGACCTGGATTTTCATATTCGGATTCGCCGCGATATCCTTCCCGGGTTCGGTAATCTCGACTTTCGGTACGCGATCAGCGGCAAATGAAAATCGGTAGGGCGCACTATTGGTCACTGTTTGATCGAGATGATCCGTGAGAATGATCGCATACGCGAATTCCGCCGGTTTATCCGAAGTCCAGGCAGTCCACCAATACTGATCACCATCGGCAAAGAACTTTTGGTCGAAACGCCCCAAGGAAACCACTTGTCCTTCCTCAGGAAATTCTAATTTTTCCCGCATCTGTATGACGTGATTGAGTCGGGGGGATGTTTTTATCCGGTAATCCACTCCACTCCCACGCAGGACACTCACATCTGGGGCTGCCAGAGTATAAGGGGCCTGCCCAGTATAAGCAGGCGGGGTGACACGGATGATGAATTCATCAATGCGCGGAGGCTCAAAAGCCTGGACATTTTGCACGGGCATCTCCCCGTCTGCGGCTGTCAGATAATAATCAAATGACTTTTCCACAAGGGGGATTTCATAGGAGAAAATCCCGGGCTGAATTTCATCCATTATGATTTGCTGGAATAGGTCAGTACCTTGGGGTTTATAATGAAGGATCACCGCTTCGGGTTTTCGTCCGGTTATCTCCGTCTGGATAAGATAAGGGCTGCCTTTGGGGACTTTGACCGCATCTGTCATCATCCCTATGCGTGTGTAAGAAAGTTTTGTTCCTGGAATGATCCGCGCGAGTGAAATCAATCCCTCAGGTAAGAGCGTCATATAAAGGATTAATGCCACGAACGCGCAGCCAAAAACAAAACCGGCTATCCCCAGTTGTTTCACATAAGGCGGACGGTAACGGGCAAGCATTTCCCCGGCGCGGACCTGCATGATTTTGACCCAGTCTTTGGCCACATGATCCTGAGAGGTCCTCCCCGGGTTTTGCTCATACTCGGCCGTGGTGGAAACCACTGTCGAAAACGACGGATTAATCCCCTCGGCATCTAAGGCAGCCTCCTTATCATCCACGCGACGCCTCATGACACTCACCCAGCACCAGGTCATATAAGTCAATAGTCCGACTATCATTATAAAACCAAATGCACGAAGGCCGTCCTTCAAGACAAATAACCAGTCGGCTCCCCCCCAACACAAGGCTAACAAGATGACACCTGCCAGCCCCATTGCTGGAATGCGGACACGGATACTCAGCCTTTTCCAACGGGCTAATCCCTGGAGACGATTCAGTAAAGTAGAATGGATTGGGTTTGGTTTCATGTTCGATTGGCAATGAGGGGTTCGATCATCACGAGACAAAGTGCAGCCATCAATATCCACGGCCAGTACTCACGACGCCCGGGCTCACTTGAAATAGCAGTGGGAGACAATAATGCAACCGACGGCTCATTTACCCTTTTCATGTCCGCCATGAGCACATCCGGATTTACGACTTTCATATCAGATTCAGCACGCGCAATATTCACGGCTATGAGATCAATCACCTGTCCCTCTCCATGAGTGATTGGATAAAAACCTGTTTCCATCAGTTTGACTCCGTGCCAGCGAGTATCATTTCCTATTTTTAATTCCATTTCCTGTCCTCCTGGCGTTGTAATCTTGGCAACCTGCGCAATAGCCCCCGGCACCGGAATATCCGTATAGGCAGACACCTGATAGGGTTTCCTGATATGGTCGGAGGGGGTACCTCCTATTCCTAGACTCGCATCCGCCAAGGCATGGAGCCAAGGGAGGAATGTTTTGAGCTTAGGCCAATTGCTCCAAGTAGCGTCCGCGCTGGTATTCACAAAATAAACCCTCCCCTGACCGAGGGTCCTTTCCACGAGGAATGGCACCCCATCATCATAACTCGCCAGCACGCGACTGCCTTCTACCGGCTCAAGCAAATATCGCCCGGTGAATTCCGCCATCTCCAAATCTCCGCTGTGGGGTTTTTCAAATAGACTGAACGCTGGGAAATCCCGGTCATAATGACCAAGATACTTGGGATTATCCTGATTATATTCTTCCTTTCGTAATTTAACCGGCATCCAGGATGCTGCACTGTGATATTGATTTATGTCCATATCTGGCCCGGCAAAAACAATCATGGCCCCACCCTTTTTCAAATGTTTCTCCAGCTCTTTTTCTGAATCAGAGGACCATTTCTCTACGGCAGGAATCAAAATCAAATCATAATTGTCGGAACGCAATTTGATGCCCAATCCCTCGAGAGGGTACGTATCGATCTTGAACCGGGCCGCCTCGGGGGAACCGTCCGGGGAACTCATCAAGGCCCGTGAAATAAAATAAGACTTCTGTTTCCATACCGTTTCCGACCGGGTTGGCTCGACGACCATGACCTTTTTTACGCTGGGGACTGATACGACCTGGCGAAAAATATTATCCAAGGAAAATCCGTCTTCACTCTCCATTTTCACCTCCACGCCATGGAGACCCGTAGTAAGTTCCGGGAGATTGAACTCAGCTTTTTTCGATCCCCCAGCAGGGAGGTCCACTGTCTGACTCGATCGTAAAATACCGTCCACAAAGAGCTGTATTTTCCGTGCCGGTAAAACTTCATTTTCAGATTCATTTTTGACCAATACCGCGGCATTAAGCCTCCGGACCCCTGACCAATCGATACCGGTAATGGAGGCATTAGCCAGGCTGAATTCTGAAAGCCCCATGATTTTAATCTTAATATCAGAGGGCACTGGTTTGCTCTTCCATTCCCCGAGAGTGGAAGCCTGAAGATCGCTGATAATCCTGATTTCTTTTTGAGCAGAGGCATTTCCCACAGCGAGGAGTTTGACCGCGTGATCAAGGGCCATCGACAATTCCCCGGTCGTCGGCCCGGCCTCCAGTGAATCCAGCATGCTGGCGACTTTTTCCGGCGCGCCCATAGGCACCTTTGTCTCAGGAGGGTCTCCGGGCAGGACTAATGCCATTGAGTCCTTTGGGGATAAACCCTTCACAGCATTTTGTGCAAGGGCCCGAGCTTGATGCCAACGTGAGCCCACCCGGCTTTCCATGGTCATACTGGCCGTCGTATCGAGAATTAAAACAATCTGGCGCGGTTTTTCCTCCTCATGCTGCGGTTGGCCAGGGACCGGCAGGAATGGCCTGGTAAATGCCGCCACGATCAAACCAAAAAGAATCAGACGTAATAACAACAAAAGGAGATTCGAGGGCGAACGGTGTCGCAGCTTTGGATCCCGGTCGAGGAAAAATCGCAGTGTGCTAAAGGGCATTTTTTTGAAACGGCGGCGGATCAAAAGATGGATAATCACCGGGATGGATAAGGCCAAAAGCCCCAAGAGGAAAGCAGCATTAACCAGTGTCAAAGATCCCCACACGGTTAGAGAATCTCCACACGTCTACTAAAATACTCCAGGAGTGCTTTCTCCAAGGAATCATCCGTCCTGATAAAATGATACCCAGCTTCCTCCTCCTGACAGAGGGTCGCGAATTCCTCACGGAAATCGCGGACGATTTTAGCATACCGTTTCCGGTAAGCATGAGCATCCACCAGTAACTCCTCGCCAGTTTCCCGATCCTGCATGACAAAGGCCCCATTGTATTCCCCGAGATCACACTCGGACGGGCTCATGATATGGAAAAGAATCACTTCCTGTCTTTGGGCTCTTAACCCTTTGAGAAAGGCGCGCAGGTGCGCAGCGGGAGCGAGACAATCCGAGATGACCACACTGATCCCTTTGCGTCGAATCATCGGGAGTAATGACATTAGGACTCCTGTCTCATCCTTATTGCCCGTGATCTTTTCACGGGCCAATGCGAGAAAAAGATCATTCAAGTGATCCCGCGTCGTGGCAGGAGGGACAGTAACAGGCCTCGTCCCCCCGTAAATCACCAGTCCCGCAGCATCATGCTGGCGATTCATCAGATAAGCTAAGGCTGCAGCTATTTGGCAGGCACGTGTGAATTTATTTCCCGTTCCTTTGCCGAAATCCATCGATGCTGAACCGTCGAGGAATATCCAAACCGGCATATTCGTCTGGTCTTCAAATTGTTTCACGTAGAGTTTATCTGTCCTTGCCCAGACTTTCCAATCCACCTGCCGCAAGCCATCCCCCTGTATGTACGGGCGATAAGAGTCAAACTCTGTGCTAAATCCTGTAAAAGGACTACGGTGCAGCCCGGTCAAAAAACCTTCCACCGTGGACTCTGCCAGAAAGGCAAGACTCTCGACGATTGCGAAAATACTTTTATCTATTGTCGAGGGTTGATTCATGAAATTACCGGGCTAGTGAGAATGGCTACTTGGCTGTGATCAGGACTTTACCTGATGAGGTCTTTACCGTTTTTAAGATACCGTTAATGATATTTTCCGATGTGATTTTTTGTGCGCGCGCATTGAAATTCATCAAGATTCGATGCCCGAGGACTTGCTGGGCCACGTAACGGACTCCTTCATAATCGGCGCAGGGCTGCCCGGTAATCGCCGCATAACCTTTTGCACCCAGGACGAGATATTGTGATGCCCGGGGGGAAGCTCCCCATCGGACGAATTCTTTGACATCAGCGCCCGCCATATCATGATCCGGACGAGAGGCCCCCACTAACCGGACTGCATAATCAATCACCTCGTCGGAGACGGGTACAGCCCGGACGATTCTTTGAATATGAGAAAGCTCTTCCGCATTTAATACAGGGGTGAGGGCGACCTCCTCATTCCCCGTGGTCTGACGCACAATCCGGTGTTCTTCCTCAGGGGTGGGATATGTCGCTCGGATACAGAACATAAAACGGTCGGCCTGTGCCTCGGGCAATTCATAGGTCCCCTCCATTTCGATCGGGTTTTGTGTCGCAAAAATATGGAAGGGCCGGGGTAACTCATATGTTTTATTGCCAATACTTACTTCCATTTCCTGCATCGCCTGGAGCATGGCTGCCTGAGTCTTTGGCGGTGTGCGGTTGATTTCATCCGCGAGCACGAGATTCGCAAAAAGGGGACCGGGTAGAAAGGCCAACCGGCGTTTACTCGTCTCATGATCTTCTTCGATAATGTCTGTGCCGGTGATGTCCGAAGGCATCAGGTCGGGTGTGAATTGAATCCGGTTAAATGATAGATCCAAAATTTGCGAAAGTGAACGGATCATCCGTGTCTTCGCCAGTCCCGGCACCCCCAGAATCAGAGCATGCCCCCCACAAAAGAGAGTTAATAATAGATTTTCAATCACCCATTCTTGGCCAACGATTGCCTTGGCCATTTGAGTCGTGATCGCTTGTCGTCTCGATGCGACTTCATCATTTAAAGAGGGGGATGTTTGCATATATGCAATTTATTAACAACATCCCCACTAAAAGCGAATGATTATTACGCGTAATAAAAGCCTATTTTACCATATAAATACTAACGTTTGGCGTTCACTAAAAAAGGGAAATCACTCTATATTTCCGCCTCTTGCACTCCCTTAATTCTCAATTCTCGCGGACACCCATCGGGGTTTCAATCGGTTTCTCGCGTTTGATTTTTTTCCCGGTCATGTCAGTATCGACGATCGTGAGCGGTTTACGTTCATAAACCTGTTTAAAATCATAAGGGCCGTTTTTCTGGTAATCACGGCAGACCTCGATCCACCAGGTCTCGTGGTCTAAATCGGATGTGTAAAGCGATTTCATTTTCATCTCTACGGTCTTTTTTGCCGGCAAAAGTTGCGGCGGGGTTTTTTTGAGTTTCGCCGCCCACTCTGCATAACGTTTGCCCCACGGCTTTACACGGTTCCCATCCGCTGCATAAAGCCCGCTCAGACGACTGAGGTCGGCAGCCTTAGGCATATCCCGCCAGAGCCAATTCATCCATCCTGAATAAGTATGCTGCGAAGTCTCCATGATCCGATCACAATAACGGAGCTGATCTTCCTCGGAGCGGTGTTTCATCGTGACGCCCAGGCCCGGGGCCTCACCACCACCATACCAGCCCCATTCCTCCAGGATGACAGGTTTGCCTAAGCTTGTACAAATACGTCCCATCGCGTCATTGGCACTGAGCCAAGATTGCATGGCCTCCTCGCTGTCGAGGGGATCACCACTGGCCCCATCGAGACATTGAGGCATCGGGTAATTATGCAGGCAGAGGTAATCCACATAATCTATATAGAAATAGGGATTATATCCTGTCGCCATTTGCCCGGCAGGCAGGTTAGGAAAGGTCCAGCTATTATTCCCTACCGTAATCATTTGTTTCGCGCCGCAGGAGCGTAACATGCGCACCTCTCGGGCTACCCTGCTTGAACCAATCTCGTCCATGAAAAGACGCCAGTCATAACGCCAGGTGGAATTCGCCCACTCGTCTTTTGGTAATTGATCGAGT
>Ga0163153_10001816_pt1 | contig 32851 bp, 24 predicted proteins | sample OliLakLV19MP6IB1_FD_148629 | JGI IMG/M metagenome (GOLD analysis project Ga0163153, IMG submission 148629) | Freshwater microbial mat bacterial communities from Lake Vanda, McMurdo Dry Valleys, Antarctica - Oligotrophic Lake LV.19.MP6.IB-1 | ecosystem: Environmental > Aquatic > Freshwater >... | reverse complement strand
CAGCGAGGAACCTCATTTGTACATCCGGATACTCAATTCGATGAAGTGTTTACGGGAGCTTTTGCGGGCTGGCAAGTCAAAATCTGCCGGGAAATCACCGTCCATTGAGGCTGTTATTTACCCCTGAAAACGACTGTGCCCGGCGGGTTGGCCGGGCACAGCGTGCAGAAATAATCTTGGACCGGCTTCGCGTTACAGAACCTTCTTCAGGAACTGGATGCCCTTCGTGGCGATCTCGTTGCGCGTGGGTTCGATGCGGCGCCAGATGGCGGCCGCGCGGGCGATGACCTTCACGTCCGTGGTGAAGCTCTCGATCACGACGTCGCCCTTGTAGCCGATGTCCTTTAGCGCCTTTGCGATGGGCTTCCAATCGATGTGATCGTTGCCGGGGGTGCCGCGATCACTTCCGCAGGCGTGGAAATGCCCGAGGAGTTTTCCGGCCTTGCGAATGGCTTGGCCCTGGTTCTTCTCCTCGATGTTCATGTGGAACGTGTCGAGGTGCAGCTTGACGTTCTTGGCTCCGACAGCCTTCAGCAATTGCAGTCCCTTGTCGCAAGTGTTGAGGAAGTCCGTCTCGAAACGGTTCAACGGCTCGATGCACAGGTCCACGCCCTTCTTGGCGGCGTAAGCGGCGAGCACCTTCAGGTTTTTCACCACCAGCGCGAACTCCACCTTCTGCTGCGCGGGTTCGACCGCATCGGCTTTTCCCACCACAGAATAAATCGGCCCGATGATGCGCGGACAGCCCATGATTGCCGCCTGATCGATGATGGCCTTGCAATAGGTCATCGCCGTCTTTTGGTCCGCAGCGGAGCCGCGGAAATCCCGGCCAGGCCCCATGCAGGCGCAGAGCGAGCCAATCGCCAGCCCGTGCTTGTCCGCAGCGGCTTTGACTTTCGCGGCGTCGATGTGCTCCGGGGATTCCACCGGGATTTCGATTGTTTCAAAGCCCCACTTCTTGAAGGTGGCGAAGAGCTTGACGCTGTCCGTGGTGAAGGGAGAGGTGAACAGAAACGTGTTAATGCCAATTCTCATAAGTGCAGGTGGCGTGAGGCTAGTTAAACCGGCGTGCGTGTCAAAAGAAAATCCCGGTGTAAAAAGCTTTCTGTAAATTGTTCTGCGCGGGAAAAACGGGCCGAGGGCGGGCCACGCGGGTTTTGCTGCTGATGTTGTCATCACTGAGGAAAACGCGTCAGGCCGAGCATCGCGTGCAAGACGAGGTGGGCACGCAGCCAGCCGCAGTGCGTGAAGCGTTGCGCGCCGACCACGACGGACATGAGGAACGCGGTCAGCGAATGCGCCAGCGGGATGGCGTTGATGAAAGCGGGTTCGGGGACAGGCGTCTGGCGCTGCACCTCCGAGGCGAAGCCGGTCTGGCCGAGGAAGGAGATGAAGCTGGCCAGGCCGCCGAAGGGGGAGATGGCCTTTGGGGTTTCGTCGAGAACGAGCTTGGCGTCGCCAAAGAGGGAGGTGATTTCGGTGGGGGTCGTTTGTGCGGGGTCAGGCCGGCTTGTTTAAGCATCCATCCCTATGCTCAATGCGACCCTTTTTCCTGCTTCGGAGTTCGGGTTAAGTCAGGAACGCAAACTCGCTCTTGGCCAACGTGAAGAAGCGCCGAGCATACTCAAGTGTGATGGGTGTTGGCTTGGTCATGCGCGCAGTGACACCTAACAGTTGTTAAGCCGCTCCAACCGGTTCCGGATCCACCCATTTGCCATGTTCCTTGATCAGGTCCACGAGCCGCTCGACGGCTTCCGCCTCCGGGATGTTGAACTTGATCGGCTGCTTGCCGACGTAGAGGTTGATCTTGTTTGGAGCGCCGCCCACATAGCCGAAGTCCGCATCCGCCATCTCGCCTGGCCCATTCACGATGCAGCCCATGATGGCGATCTTCACGCCCTTGAGATGTTCCGTGCGCGCCTTGATGCGCGCGGTGACGGTCTGGAGATTGAACAGCGTCCGTCCACAGCTCGGGCACGCCACATAATCCGTCTTGAATGAACGGCAGCCGGCCGCTTGAAGAATGTTGTAGGCGAGACGCAGCGACTGGCCGCCGCCCGCTTCACCGCGCACCAGAACGGCGTCACCTATGCCATCCGCGAGCAGCGAGCCGATGACTGCCGAAGCGCGCAGGAGCGCGATCTTGGGCTCCAACACCTCGTAGCCGCCGACGTAAGGAGGAGGATTGGTCGGAGCAACGTGACGGTCCGCCTCGTCACCTCGGCGGCTACTTTCAAATCCGAGGCAGTCCTTGAGCAGGATGGGATTCCTGCGGCCGAGCTGCTTGAGCTTCAGCGCGAGCAGACGAAACGCGGCGATGGCCGGCAGCTTCACGCCGTCCTGCACGGTGACCAACTGGGTGTCGCAGTTGATGCTGAAGTCCTGGGTCGGATCGATCTCGTGGATGTTCAGGTCTTCGTAAACCGCCTCCGGCTTCACGTCGTCCTTGGGGCGAATCTTCGGCGCGACCTTGTCCCACGTCGCGCGGGTGACGACGACGCGGACGGTCTGCTCGCCGCCGCATTTCATTCCATCCAGACCGAGATCGATCTCCGGAGTGGAGCGGCGCCCGTAGTGAAACGGGTCGAAGGGAAATTGATTTGGCAAGGACGCGTTCCACCGCGTCCCATACTGATCCGTGGAGTTTGGGGACGAGGTGGAACTCGTCCCTGCCGTCAAGATGGGAATCTGCGCGATCAAATCCCGGCAGACATCGATCTCTCTCGGCGAATCTTCCGTGAGCGAAACGCGGATGGTGTCGCCCAGTCCATCGCAGAGCAGGGAACCGATGCCGATGGCGCTCTTGATGCGGCCGTCCTCGCCTTCGCCAGCCTCGGTGACGCCGAGATGGATTGCGTAATTCCAGTCCGGGCCGAGTTCGTTCAGGCGTGCAACGAGCAGCCGGTAGCATTCGATCATCACCTTCGGGTTGCTCGATTTCATCGAGAACTTGAAGTTGTGAAAATCATTCGCGCGGGCGATGCGGGCGAATTCCAGCGCGCTCTCCACCATGCCGAGCGGCGTGTCGCCGTAGCGGTTCATGATGCGGTCGGAAAGCGATCCGTGGTTCGTGCCGATGCGGATGGCACGGCCGAGCTCCTTGCAGAGCTTCACCAGCGGCGTGAACTTTCCGTCGATGCGCCGGAGTTCCTCGACGTATTGCTCGTCGGTGTATTCCTTGACGGCAAATTTCTTGGAGTCGGCGTAGTTGCCAGGATTGATGCGAACCATCTCCACCCATTTGGCGGCTTCCATGGCGGCGTCAGGCTTGAAGTGGATGTCGGCCACAATCGGCACCAGGCAGCCGCGCCGACGAAGTTCCGTGACGATGTTCTGCAGGTTCGCCGCGTCCTTCACTGTGGGCGCAGTGATGCGGACGATCTGGCAGCCGACGGCGACAAGGTCGAGCGTCTGCTGGACGGAAGCCGCCGTGTCCATCGTGTCGCAGGTGAGCATGGACTGCATGACGACCGGGCGGCCGCCCCCGAGAATCACGCCGCCGCGCGCGGGATCGCCCACGACGACTTCGCGGGTCTGGCGCCGATGAATCACAAAGGGTGAATCGCAGTAGTTCATGTGCTGTAAGTCCGGGTTCCGGCCGTTATTGGCCGTCGGGAAGATTAGGAGGCGCGAAAATGCGGGTCAACCGCTTTGCAGCGGCACCAAGGATGGGGCGCGAGGCGTGCCGGTCGCGGTCCAGAAGTGCGCCCCATGTTCGCCTTGCCACGGATGCCTGATTCCCCTACTGCTACCGCTGATCGGTTTAACCAATAACGAATCAACGAACCCATGTCATTGCTCGCAGGAAAAATCGGAATCGTCTTCGGCGTCGCCAACAAACGCTCCATCGCCTGGGCCATCGCCCAGGCCTGGCACAAGGCCGGAGCCACGCTCGCCTTCACCTATCAGGGCGAACGCCTGAAGGAGAATGTCGAGGAGCTTGCCGGCACGTTCGGCGCGGACACCCTGCTCATGGCCTGCGACGTGACCAAGGACGAGGACATCGCGAACGTCTTCAAGACCGTGGGTGAAAAGTTCGGCAAGCTTCACCTGCTCCTGCACTCCGTGGCGTTCGCGCCGAAGGACGCCCTCGAAGGCGAGTTCGTCAACACCAGCCGCGAAGCCTACCGCGTCGCGCACGACATCAGCGCCTACTCGCTCGTCGCCCTCGCCCGGGGCGCGATGCCGCTGATGACCGAAGGCGGCAGCATCGTGGCCATGAGCTATTACGGTGCGGAGAAAGTCGTCCCGCACTACAACGTCATGGGCGTGGCGAAAGCTTCCCTCGAAGCCAGCACGCGTTATCTCGCCTACGATCTGGGTCCGAAGAAGATTCGCGTGAACTGCATCAGCGCCGGCCCGGTGAACACTCTGGCCGCGCGCGGCATCGCCGGGTTCACGGACATGCTCAAGCACTACGAGGCGCACTCGCCGCTCAAGCGCAACGTCCTCCCCGATGAGCTCGGCGCCACCGGCACCTTCCTCGCCAGCGACGGCGCGGCAGCCATCACCGGCCAGGTGCTCTACGTGGATTGCGGCTACCAGATCATGGGGATGTAATCCGGCTTCCAGTTCCGAAAACAAAAACGAGCCGCTCCGGAAACGGGGCGGCTCGTTTCGCGTTTACATCGGGCCGGTGGGATTGAAGATGGTGCCGATGGAGCAACGCTAGACAGCGGCGGGTCGTCTCTGGCTGTTACCTCTGCCCGAAATCTTTGGCCGCACCACGGAGAAGTTATGATCTCGCTGTGGCCTGCTACTGTGTCCCGGCCACGTCAGATCATTACCAGGGTGCGACTGTCTGGCGGGAAGGCTGTGCCGATTCCGCTGCATCCCACGCCAGCCCGAAGTCAGCCAGACTCTGCTGCACTTCACGCATGTTCCAGATGGCCAGCCGCCCTTCAGCCCCCAGTCCGGCCAGTTGTGATCCGTCCGGGGAATAGACGAGCGACATCATCTGGATGGGACTCGGAGGGCGGAGTACGCCGAGAGACTCGAAGGTGCGCAGGTCGAACAACCGGACTTCAAAGCGGTTGACCACCAGCGCGAGGATGCGGCTGTCGGGCGAGAACGTCGCGGCTCCGAGAACGGGCCGGCTTTCGTTGAATGGAAGTGGCGGCGCCGCCTGCCAGGAAGGAGTCTTCCGCAGTTCTAACCGGTCGCCCGTCGCCACAAACCAACGTCCGTCCGCGCTGAAGGCTCCGCGGGGCAGTTGTCCCACCTTCAAGTTGTGGAGCGTCTTGCCGGCCGTGACGTCCAAGAGGCGCACGGAACGTTCCGCCCCACTGCCCGCCGCCAGCCAGTGACCGTCCGGGCTGAAGGCGAGCGCTTCCGTCCCCGCATGCGTCTGGAACGACGTGATCGAATTGGTGAGGGTTTGATCGAAGACGAAGACCATATTGCTCTGGTGATGGAAGGCGGCGAACCGCTCTCCATCCGGCGTGATGGCCAGCGCTCGCCAGTGCGCTCCCGGATGGATCATTTCCAGAGGCGAAACCGAAAGGCGGACGCCACCGAGTTCGCAGGCGTTTCGCCAGATCCCTTTCGCGCTGCTGGCTATCAGGTGATTACTCCGTGGATCGAACACACACGCCGCGCCTCTCCAGTCATTCCTGACGCTGGCCACCCTTCCCAACCGCGGATTGCAGACCACCACCGAGCCGGCGTGGCCCACCGCAAGCACGCGACCATCCGGACTAAACGCACCGTCCGTCAGCCGCTGTGTCGCGGACGCGGCACCAAACGAAACGAACGCTTCGGTGCGGTTTAACTGCAACCACCCGAGGCGACCCTCTGACCACACCGGCCCCAGCCGAATTCCGTGTGGCGAGAACGCCAGACGCCGGCTGTCCCCCTCATGCTCGTAAATGAACCGCTTCTGATGCGTGTCGATGAAGCGGATCTTTCCGTCACGGCAGCCTGCCACCAGCCAGTCCCGGTGCGGACGAAACGCGAGGCTGGTCGCCGGCGCAATCATGACCGGCGAGGTCCATTCCAGCACACCTCTGGCGGGATTCCAGATCAGCACCCGGCTGTCTCCCGTGGCGGCGGCGAGCATGTCTGCGTTCGCGCTCCAGTTCATCGCGATGACGCCGGCAGTATTTGTCAGCAAGCGGATCTGCTGCCCGGTGTCCGGGTTCAGAAGCTCGATCAACACGGTGCCCGCAGAAGTGCCGGCCAGCCATCGGCCGTCGGGCGAGAAGGACAACGTGTGCCATCCGGACGCGCGACCCGCGGGACGCTGAACCGGTGCCGTCCAGCGGAAGCGCTCCGTGCCGGATGGCAGGTCCAGCCACACCGCTTCGTTGGGCGATTCCTGGAACACGATGGCTTCCTCCGTCGGATGAAACGCGAAGACGAGATTGGTTCCCGCCCGCTTGAGACTTTGGCGGCCGGTCCGCAAATCCCACACGCTCACCAGTCCGGGATGGCGCAGTGCGAGGTAGTATCCGTTCGGGCTGAAGAGGTCCACCCGCGTCACTTGGCCGTCGTGCGAAACCAAGCGCCCGTTGTATTTGTCTTCCTCCAGCGTGCAGAATACCACGTTGGTTTCGTCCTCGACGCTCGCAGCCATCTGGAACCGGGGGTGAATGCCATTCAAGTCGGGTCTGGGATTGGCGTTGGTTGCCTGTGTCGGCAGGAACTTCGGCTCGGTTCGCGCCAGAGTGGCAAGAAGTTCATCGCGCAGCCGGCGCCGAAACTCCAGACTGCCGCCCAAGGTCCCCGCTTCACGGATCAAACGCAATCCCTCGTCGCGATTGCCGACTTCGCTCATCAGCCGCAACGAGCTCGCTTCCTTAAGAAGCGATCCCCGCAGGTGCGCCGATGATCGTTCCTCCGCGTCGCGAATGCGAACGAGGCCGAAGGCCATTCCCACCACGATGACCAACAGCGCCAGCGTCAGCGCCGAGGCCAGTGCCGTCGCGACCGGATGCCGCCGGCTCCAGCGCCACGCCGTGGCCAGCGGTCCCAGCGGGCGCGCGAGAATCGGTCCGCCCGCAAGCCACCGTTCGAGGTCTTGGGCAAGTTCCTCCGCGCTGCCGTAGCGGGCGACGGGTTCTTTGCGCAGACATTTCAGCGCGATGGTTTCGAGGTCACGATCCGTTTGCGGTTCGATCGTGCGCGGCGGGGCCGGATCGTGGTCCACGACCTGGCGCAGTGTATCAATCGGTGTGCCGGCTTGAAACGGCGGCCGACCCGCGAGCAGGTGATAGAGCACGGCGCCTATCCCATACACATCCACCGCCGTGGTGAGTTGGCGGGATTGGCCGGCCGCCTGTTCCGGGGCCATGTAGTTCGGCGAACCGAGGACGGATGAGGTGAAGGTGAAGCCCGTGTCGTGATCCAGTGACTTGGCCAGGCCGAAGTCCGCAACGTGCGGCTCGCCTTGTTCATCCACGAGAATGTTCGAGGGCTTGAGGTCGCGGTGGAGGATGCCACGCTGATGGGCGTAGTGAATGGCGCGGCAGACTTTAACGAGGAGTTGAATGCGCTCCCTCACGGGCTGGTCCTGCTTGAGATGCGCCGCGAAGTCGCCGCCTTCAACCAGCCGCATGGTGAAGAAGTGGGCACCGTCGTGCTCGCCGCTTTCGTAGAGGGAGACAATGTGCGGATGGTGCAGTTGAGCGACGGCTTCGATCTCGACGCGGAAGCGCAGGCGGGCCTCGTCGGAGAGAAGGTGGTGCGACTGGATCATCTTTAGCGCGACGAGGCGGTTCAGACTCAGTTGCCGCGCGCGATAGACCACGCCCATGCCGCCGCGGGCGATTTCGTTCAGGATCTCGTAGTCGCCAAAGAAGTGCGACTTCAGCCCTGACAGCGTTGGGCGTTTGGCCAGCAGCGGTGTCACCGACTCGGGCGAAAGTGCCAACCGGAGGGAGCAGCCCGGGCAACCCATGTCTCCCGCGCCTGAGGGAAGCCCCAGGCCACATTCCGGGCAGAGTTGTTTCGATGCGGACTCGTTCACAAAAGAGCGTCTCTCCAGATAGATTAAGCAAACGCACCGGGAGGTTAACAGTTTGTAACAGTTTGCGCGGCTTCCGCCAATCCTGGCGTGACCGCATTACGAGTGCGGCGCTGTTGCGCGGTTCACCGGGTTTCAATAGCTTAACCGCGTGGCCAGCATTCACGACGATCCCGCCGCGCTGAAGGCGCTGCAAGACGACATCTATCGGGAAAGAGTGTTGCGCGCGCGCAAGATGACCGCCGAGCAACGGCTGGCTGAGGCATTGGAGCTGACGAACAGCGTGTTCGTTCGAATGCACGAGGGAGCAATGTGGCAGTTGGGCACCACTGACGCGGCACTCGGTTGGCAGGAAGTCCGGCGCCGTTTAACGCGATTGGGCCGTGTGCATGACGAGGGGCGCTTTGTCCTGGAAAAACCCACGCCGCCATGACCGTTGAAGAACTCGCCGCCGCCGTCCTCGATGCGTGTGATGCCGAAAAGGTGGACCACATGGTCACTGGCGCCTTCGCCGTCAGCTTCTATGGAATTCCAAGATCCACCAAGGATGTGGATGTCCTCATCAGTCTGATGGGTGGCGACCCGATTCAGCCGGTCGTTTCACGGCTCGAATCGATTGTGGATTTCGACCCGCAGGTTCAGTTCGACACGCTCACCTGGGGCAAGCGCCTGGTGGGCGTCACCCGCCAAAGCCCGCCGCTTAAAGTCGAACTGTTCGAAATGTTCAACGACCCGTTTGTGTTGTCGCAATTCGCGCGCAAGCGGCAACGCTTCTCGGAACAAATTGGCCGCGCCACCTGGCTGCCTACGCCGGAAGATGTGGTCGTGCAAAAGCTGCGCTGGGGTCGCAACAAGGATTTGGATGACGCGCGCGACGTGCTCGCCGTGCAGGGACCGGAAACGCTCGACATGGTTTACATCGAGAAGTGGTGCGCGCAGCACGGCACGACGGAACGGCTGCGCGCCGCGCTGGCCGGCATCCCGCCGCTGTAAACGACCTTTAGGATTCAGGCGATGTTTCGGGAGGAGGCGGATCACCGCCGGCACACCACGTCGATCAAGTAACTGATCTCGTCATCCACCTCATCCGGATGCGCCACGGTCTGGGCCACCGCTTCGCGCAGCAACTCTCCGAATCGCCGGCGCACTTTGAAGACTTCCTGCTTTACCGTGCCTTCGGTCAAACCCAGTGCCGCGCCGACTTCGGCCTGGCTCAAGGTCGTTTGTCCGCCCGGCAGATACGCTTCCAGATACTTGAACCGATCGACCCGATCCGCCTCGGCATATTCCGCACGCAGTTTCGTCCCCGCGCCTTCGAGCAGATCGGCGGCCCACCGGCGGTCGTAGAGTTGGTCCGCGCTGGCGGTGTCCTCCGGTTCGTGGCGGTAGCGTTCCTCGGCGGACATGCCGTCGAAGGAAACGATTTGTTGATCGCCGCCGCGCTTCTGGGCTTGTGAGCGATCCCATTCGTTGGCGAGAAAACACTTGAAGGCCGTGAGCAGGAACCAGCGGAAGCGCCCGCGCCGCCGATCCGCCAGGCTCAGATAATTCTTCTCCAGCAGTTTGGCGAAAAACCCCTGGGTCAAGTCCTGCGCCTGATGAAGGTCGCAGCCCTGGCGTCGCGCGTAGGCGTAGAGCGGGAACCAGTAGTGCCGGCACAACTCCGCCAACGCCGCCAGCGCCTCGGGTGAATCAGGCCGTCCCGCGCGCAGCACCACGCTCCAGTGCGTGCTGACAAATACCGGGTCGGCGGCGGGTTTGTTTTCGGAATCGCTCATGGCTTCAGCTGAACGGCGCGAGCGTTCACTAACGTCGGTCGGGAAATTCTTAATGACATGGGAGAGCCGGTTCAACAGGCAAAACTGTCAAGAGCCGTCATCTCACGAACGTTACGAATAGAAATCAACGCCCAAACATCATGCATCGATCCAGTCTGATCCCCCTCCACACCGGTTTGTTCCGGTCCACCGTCCTGCGCCTGGCCCTCCTCCTGATGACCGGCCTGGGCATCCACTCCACCCAGGCCGCCACGCGCATCTGGAGCGGCGGGCACGCTTCCAGCGCCAACTGGAACTTGCGCGACAACTGGGGCGGCGTGGCCGTGCCGGTCAATGGCGACACGCTGGTCTTCCCGTCCGGCGCGGCGCGGATCGTGAACACCAACAACATCGCAGGAATGCGGCTGCACCAGATTCAGTTCCTCGGCTTGGGTGGCGGCTACAGCCTGCGCGGCAACAGTGTGTCCGTGACGAACGGCCTCAGCTTGCCGGCGGACGCTGCCAATGCCATCAGCCTCGCCTCCATCGCGTTCCAAGGAGAGCAGGCCATCAGCGTGAGCGCGGGCGGCGTGTTGACCGTGAATTCCGATCTCGTGCTCAACGGTTCCATTCTTTATCTGCAAACCTTTGGCGACTTGACCCTGTCGGGAGCGATCAGCGGACAAGGGCAACTGGTCAAGCTGGGTAACGGCTTGTTGACCTTCTCCGGGCCGCAGGACAACACGTTCACCGGTACGGTCACCATCAATGGCGGCATGCTGGCGATGAACAAGCGCGAAACCATCAGCATCGTGCCGCTGGTCCAAGTCAGCCGCATCGCCGTGCCCGGAAACCTGGCGGTCGGCAACGGCGCCAATGCTGCCACGGTGCGGCTCAACTTCGATGACCAGATCGCCAACACCAGCACGGTCACGGTCGCCGAAAGCTCCACTTTGGAATTCAACGGCAACCACGACGCGTTCAACAACCTCGTGCTGCGTGGCGGCGCGGTGACGATGGGTGTGGGCACTCTTATCCTCAATGGCGACATCGCCTCCCAAGCGTCGGACACCGCTTCGACCATCTCGGGGCAGATCATGCTGAACTCCGCCAGCACGTTCACCGTCGCGGATGGCCCGGCGAACAACGACCTCGAGATCGCGGCCCGCATCGGGAGCTCGGGCGGCTGGGGTTTCACGAAGAGCGGTCCGGGCACGCTGCGGCTCGGCGGCACCAACATTTACAGCGGAGCTACGTTCATCAACGAAGGGTTGGTGCGTGCGGCGAGCGACTCCCCGTTCGGCGCGGCGAACAACGGCACGACCATCGCCGCCGGTGCGGAACTGTTCATCGAGCCGACCGTGGACACCTTGCGCGAGCCGCTCACCATCGCGGGCGCGGGCATCGGTGGCACGAGCGGAGCGATTCGCCTCGGCAGCGGTGCGACCATTGCCACCAACATCGTCCTCAGCGCGCCGGCCACCATCAACACGATGGGCGGCGGCAGTTTGACCATCGACGGCGTAATCAGCGGCACGGGACCATTCACGAAGATCGGCCCCGGCACGCTGACACTCGGCGGCAGCGCGGTGAACACGTTCTCCGGATACCTGGTTGCCGAGGCGGGCCTGTTGCAGTTGAGCAAGCTGGCGGGCAGCGCGGTGCAAGGCGATCTCATCATCGGCACGACCAATACCACGGCCATCGCGCGCCACACGCGTAGCGCGAATCTTGGTGGGGCGGTAACAGTGAATTCGGAGAGTCTCTATGATCTCAACGGCAACAACGAATCCATCGACGCGTTGACCTTGTACGGTGGCGGCGACGTTCAGACTGGGACGGGTCAGTTGACCCTGAACGGCGACGTGGTTTACACCGTTAACACCGGCCTTCCCAAACCGAGCATTGTTGAGGGGCGGCTTCATGTGGACATCGGTGAGAGACATTTTGTGGTCGGGGGCGACAATGAGGATCACGTCGTCAGGAATGATCTCGTCATCCGGGCCCATGTCACCGGCAGCGCGAACATCGTCAAGAGCGGCTCCGGCAACCTCGGGCTTAGTGCGTCCAACAGTTTTACCGGCACCCTGACGGTGGAGGGGGGTGATCTCAGCTTTGGGGACGCTCACTCGCTGGGGACATCCGGCAATCAGACGATACTCACAGGAAACTCGAGCATCAGGATTTACACCGGTCTTGATGCAGGCGACGGCATCATCGTGGATGAACCGCTGTTCCTGAATACATCCCGGCAAGCAGGCGGTGGCTTTTTCAACTACGGTTCCAACATCTGGTCCGGCTCCATTTTCCTCGGCCAGACCGCCGTAGTAAACGTGACGACCAACAGCACGCTCAACATCAGCGGCGTCATCAACGGTCTGGCCGGCCTTACGAAAACCGGTCTCGGCCTCCTGCTCTACTCCGGCACCGCATTGAACACCTACATCGGCGCCACGCGCGTCAATGAAGGCACGCTGCGACTCGAACGAACCGGAGGCGCGAATCGTTCGATTCCAGGAACACTCATCGTTGGAGATGGTCTGGGCGGGCCGGATGCCGATGTGGTGGAGGTCGCTGGGGGTGAGACCCAGATCAGCAATTTGGCCGCAGTGGTGGTGAATGGTTCTGGATTGCTCGTTATCACTGATAACTTGTTTGCGGAGGGGATTGGATCTCTGTCGGGCTCCGGACGGGTGGAGTTGGCGGGTGGGATTGGTGGCTCATTGCAGGTGGGATTGAACGGCGATTCAACCCTTTTCGAAGGCGTCATTTCAGGCTCCGGCCGGCTGTGGAAGCACGGTGCCGGCACCTTCACGCTCAACGGTGCCAACACGTACACGGGCGATACCGACATCGCAGAAGGCACCCTTGTCGTCAATGGCTTTCAGGCATCCAGCGATGTGTATGTGGAGGTGGGCGCCACCCTGAAGGGAATCGGCAACGTGGGTGAACTCTCCATCGGCGGCACACTGGATCCGGGAGATCTCTTCGGCGAGTTTGGCGCCCAGACCGTCAATTTCCTCCCCGGTTCCACCATGATCGAACGGATTGACGGCCCGCCGCAATCCGGGGCCTTCACGCCCTACGGCAACAATTGGTTTCGAAGCCAAGGCGTGCTGGACGTGACCGGTGCCACATTGGATGTGACGCTGGGTTTCCCTCCATCCCAAGGTCAGGAGTTCTTCATCGGAAGAAAGTCGGGCGCAGCCCTGCCGAGCGGAACCTTTGTCGGCAAACCGGAAGGCTCGATCATCGTCTTGAACCAGATTCCGTTTCACCTGAGCTACCAGGGAGGCAGTGGCAACGACATCACGCTCACCGTTGGCGAACTCGTCTTGCGGCTCGACTCCGTGCGCGTGGAAGCCGGCAACGGCAATGGGCGCATCGAACCCGACGAGTGCAATGACCTCTTCGTGAGCATCGAGAATCCCACCGCCGCTGGCGTGACCGTGCTCGACGCGCACCTGCAATCGCTGGACAACCGCATCGTCGTGACCCAGGGCGAGACGGTGTATGGAGTCGTCCCCGCGTCCGGCGTCCGCACCAACCGCGCGGCCTTCCAGATTCGCACCGCGCCGAACTATCCGTGCGGCGAGAACGCTGTGTTCCACCTCGTGCTCAGCACTGTCGGCCACGGTCGTTTCGCGATTCCGATCACGCTGCCCACCGGCACTCCCGGCTCCTACCGCGAATTCCCGAACCCGGCGGGGCCGGCGATCATTCCCGATGCGGGCGCCCTCAGCTCGCAAGTCGTCGTCGCCACTCCGTTCAAGGTCGGCAAGGCGCGGGTGTCCCTGCACGCCACGCATCCATCCGCCGGCCAGTTGCGCTTCAAGCTCATCTCGCCCCAAGGCGTGGAAGTCCTGCTTGCGGAAGGCGAGGGTGGCGCAGGCAACAACTACGGTCAGGACTGCGACCGGCGCACCACCTTTGATGACGCCGCACTCGTCAGCATCACCACGGCGGATGCACCGTTCAGTGGACGTTTTGCGCCGGAAGGAAACCTCCGCGACTTCGTCGGCCTGGATTCCGCAGGCATCTGGACTTTGCTCGCCGAAGACACGGTTGCTGGCGGACTCGGCGCGCTGCAATGCTGGACGCTCGAACTCGCGCCCGCCGAATGTGCGCCGGGCGGTGGCGGATGCGCCAGTTGTCTGACTACGGTGAACGGCGCGCTCGATGCCGGCCAGACGATGCCGGAACGCCTGCTGGGTGGTTATCCCTCCGGCTGCGGTGACGCGGCGGATTGTCCCGGCGTCACGTCCATCTGGGAATCCCCCTATCGCTACGCCACCCATAGTTTCACCAACACCGGTCTCGACGCCTGCGTCGCCGTAATGCTCACCGTGCCGTGCATGGAGGCCAACAAAGGTCTCACTGCCTCCGCCTACCTGGGCGACTTCAATCCCGGAAATCTCTGCGCGAACTTTCTCGGCCACTCAGGCTATCAGGTCGAAAAAGGTTCGGGCGGTTTCTCCTTCCGCGTGCCCGCTGGCGAGCGCTTCACCGTGGTCGTGAATGAACGGAACATCTACGAGGACTTCCAGGGCTGTGACACCTACGCGCTGCAAGTCTTCGGCCTGCCGTGTCCGCAGGAACAGCCGCGCCTGCACATCGCCAACGACGCCGGGCCGGACAACGTGCGCCTGCACTGGTCCACCGCGTATCCGGGATTCCAGTTGCAAGGCACGCCGAACCTCGGCGGTGTGGCGCTGTGGGCCTTCACCAACATGACAACCACACCCACCGTCGTCGGCGGTCACTACAGCGTGACGAACAACCATTCGCTGACGAACCACGGCTTCTTCCGCCTGCGCAAGCCTTGAACCTGGACTGAACCGCCGCTCTCCCTTCTGCCCAGAAGGGAGAGCGGCTTTGTTTTGTCCCGGCTTTCCTGCGTGCGGAGCCGCTGGATCGACACGCAACTGGAAACGTCCGGACATGCATGTGAGATTGTCGGCTCAGGTCTCCTCACCGCCGCTGCGCCGGAGCCGCTGCGGGCATCATGCTGTTCGGCGTCCCCCGTCGAGGATCTGGCGGTCGGCCAGCAGGCGGGCGCGAAGTTTGGGATAATCCACCTTCTGCATCGGCACTCCATCGTCAATGGCCAGTGCGGCTGGCCTCCAACCGGTGGCGGATCAGCGCTTCACGCACGCCGGCCTGGTCATCTACGTCGATTCCGGCTACCATATCATGGGGATGTAATCCGGTTCAGACTTTCGACAACAAAAACGAGCCGCCCCGATTACGGGCGGCTCGTTTTGCGTTTGAGCATATCGAGGCGGACTACCTCTTCGTCTTCGCCGGAGCCGCAGCCTTGCCGGACTTCGCGTCTGCCGGCTTCGTCGCCAAGGCATCGATCTTCTTCTTCAAGTCGTCGAATTCCTTGCGCAGATCGCGGTTCGCCTTCTGGAGCGTGAGCACTTCGTTGCGGAGGGAGCTGGCCTCGGCGGCGGGTTTCCTCGTGTCATTGATCGCACCGACGGCGCGTTCCGCCGTGGCGCGCAGCGGACTCTCCTTCGGTGCTGATGTGAACTTCTCCAGCGGACCAACCGCCTTCACGTCGCCCAAAGTTCCCAGGCCCACGATGGCGGCGAGCTGCACGCGGCGCTTCGGGCTGTCGAGATGCTTGAGCAGGAATTCCCGGACCGAATCCTTCTTCTCCTCGTCCTTCGTGAGACGGGCGAGCGTGTCGAGGCCGCGGGCGAAACCGCCGCTGGTGAACGCCGCCTCGCTCTTCTGCAACACGTCGAGCAACGGGGCGATGTAGCTGGCGTCCGCCTGCGCGCGGATGGCGTTGATCGCTGAGTCGGCGAGGCCGTTGCGATAGGAAGTCGAGTTCAGTGCCTTGAGGATCTGCTCGCGCACTTCCGGCTTCGCGTAGGAACCGACGGACATCAATGCGAATCCCTGGATGTCCGGGTTCTTCTCATCCTTGAGGATCTTCTGCGCAGCCGCATAGCTCGCTTCGCGATAGAAGCCGCCGATGTCCATCACCACCTGACGGCGCACGCGGGCGTCGCTTTGCTTCGTGGAGGCCGTCAACGCGTCGAGCGCTTCGTCCGTCTGAATGGCGCGAATGGCTTGCGCTGCGGCGAGACGGACGCCGTAGAACGAATCGTTGTTAAGCACGTCCTTCAGCTTGGCGAGCGCCTCGGTTTTTCCGCTGAGCTGTTCGACAGCGAGAATACGCCCGAGCAGGTCGTTCTTGTCCGCGAGTTGTGCGTGGAGCATCGCAGTCGGAACGTTGAACGTAATCTTCGCGAGCAGCGTGTAGTTCGGATCGATGCGGACGACTTCGGGCACTTCCGTCAGCGGCACGTAGAAGTCTTCCGCCTTCTCCTTCACCGTGAGCGTGCGTTCGGTGACGACGCCGGACTTGCTCTTGAAGCGCACCGGGAGCGGGACGCTGAAGAGCAGGACGTCGTCGCTGAGTTTCTGCACCTGTTGGATGGAGAGTTTCGCCAGCTTGGTGCGCTCGTCCCAGATGTAGCTGATGTTCAGTTCCGGATGATGCGCGTGGTAAACATATTGGTTGAAGAACTGATCGAACGAGCGGCCGGAGAGTTCCTCGATGACTTTGTTGAAGTCCTCGGTGACGACGTTGCCGTAGGCGTGGCGTTCCAGATAGGTCTTCACGATGCGGCGGTAAAGTTCTTCGCCGAGCTGGCTGCGGAGCATGTGGAGAATCCAACTGCCCTTCGGATACGCGTGGAAGCCGAACTGATCGTTGGGGCTGTTGAAGTCGCGGCGGACGATGGCGTTGGTGTCGTTCGGCTGGTTCAGGACGCCGTTGGCGTTGCCGCGCATCTGGTAGAGGAAATGTTCGTGGCCGTCTTTGTGGCCTTCATAGAGCGCGTCGTAGTAGGTGGCGAAGCCTTCGTTCAGCCAGAGATGCGACCAGTCCTTGCAGGTGACGAGATCGCCGAACCATTGGTGCGCGAGCTCATGCGCGACGAGGCCGGTGCTGTCGCGCAGGTTTTCAGTGGCGTCGGTGAAGAGCGTGCGGTCGGTCAGAATCGTCAGCGAGGTGTTCTCCATGCCGCCGGCGGTGAAATCCTCGACGCAGACTTGATCATACTTCGCCCACGGATAGTTCACGCCGATCTCCTTTTCGAAGAACGCCATCATCTCCTTCGTGCCGCGGAAGGAGCTTTCCGCCTGGGCGATTTGCGAGGCGGGAGTCCAGAACGCCATCGGGATGTCGCGATACTTGTCCTCGATCTTCTTGAAATGACCGGCACAGAGCGCGATGAGGTAGTTCACGTGCGGCTTGTCCTGCAGCCAGCGCACGGCGACGAGGCCGGTGGCGGCGTTCTTTTCCTCGGACATCTTTTTGCCGTTCGAGATCACGACCATGCCTTCGGGGACGTGGCAGGTGACTTCGCTGGTGAACTTCTCGTTTGGCGCGTCGAAGCTCGGGAACCAATGGCGCGCCTCGAACGGCTCGCCCTGCGTCCAGAGATGCGAGTCGCCGGCCGGATAGCCCATCTCCGTCGTGCGGAAGTAGAGGCCCTGGTCCGGCACGGCGCTGTAGTGAATGGTCACGTTCGCCTCCTTGCCGGCGGGAATCGGTTCCGCGAAGGTCACGATGACGTGCTCGCCTGTCGCCTGGTAACCGAGAATTTTCTCGCTCGATTCCACGGCGGAGACGGCGAGGTCGATGCCGTTGAGCTTCAGTTCGGCAAACGGCTTCGCGATGGGCGTGAAGCGGAGCGTGACTTTGCCGGCGACGGAGCGCGCCTTGAAGTCCGGCGTCACGTCGATGGCGAGATGCAACAGGTCGATCTCGCGGCTCGGCGCGTATTTGAGAAATTCTGCGGTGTCCGCGCCCGCCGCCAGCCAGCCGTGGCCGTGCGTGCAATAAAGATGTTCCGCCTCCGCCCGCGCCGTGCGGTGCGAGACGAGAAGGAAGACAAAACAAAGGAGGAAGGCGAATCGGGTTTTCATGATGATGCTCAACGCAAGTTTCTTAACACGGGCCCTGCGCGCAGCGGAAGCGTGAATGCGAAGAACGGATGCAGAGGCGTGTTCTGAACATCGGACCGTGGCGTCAGGCATCCTGCCGAACGCCACGACCGCGATGAAACGATGCGCAGTTCGGGCTTCGGCTCCCAATTATCTGCCGTGGAGAATTTTTCTTGGAGTCCGAACGGTGTTCTGACAAAACGAACGCGATGTCAGGAGTTGAAGCCATCTAAACATCCGGCCCGCCCCGCTATGGAATGGTATTACGCTATTGGAGCTGATCGCAAAGGACCGGTCGGCGAAGCAGAGTTTCAACTGCTGGCGCAGCAGGGAGTCATTACCTCAAAGACACTTGTCTGGCGCGAGGGAATGGCGAACTGGCAGCCGCACGGTGGCGGGTCGTCACCGCCCATCTCTGCCCATCCGACCAGTGGCGGCGGGACTTGCAGCGGCTGCGGAAAAAACTTCCCCAGCACGGAAATTATCTCGCTGGCCGGCGGTGTTTATTGCGCCGCCTGCAAGCCGCTGGCCTTGCAACGGCTGCGGGAAGGCGCGCCCACCAACAGCGCCGCCGAACAGATCCGCACGGAGCATCTCAAGCACGAGGCGTCCGTGAAATCCATCGGTCTGCTGTATTATCTGGGTGGTGTGGGCGTGACTTTGGCGGCCATCGTCACCCTCTCCATGATTGATCAGGGCCAGGGAGGCGCACTGGCTGTCGGCCCCGCCATATTCTTAATCCTGCTGGGCATCTTCCAGTTTTGGGCGGGCACCGGACTGCGGCGTCTGCGTCCGTGGGCCCGCATTCCCACCGGGATTCTTTCCGTCATCGGACTGATCGGCTTTCCCCTCGGAACGATCATCAACGGCTACATCCTGTTTCTCGTCTTCGGCAAGAAGGGGAAGATGGTGTTCTCAGAGGAATACCGCGCCGTGATCGAACAGACGCCGCACATCAAATACCGGACTTCCATCGTCGTGTGGGTGCTTCTGGGACTCGTGCTGCTTTTCATCGCGATAGCCCTGCTCGGCGCGTTCTTCTCCCGACGCTGAGGTGGATGCGGGTCGTTTGGGGCGGGATACGGTGCAGTAAAGGAACGACGGAAGCGGCGTTGTCTCCAGCAGGACAGCGCTTCCAGCCTCTCCACCACTTTTGGGTCCGTGGCGTGAGGTTTCTTCCAAGGCATTTCAACTACGCCCCGAGGTGCTGATGCACTGCGGTCAGGAGCGCTTCGGCTTCGTAAGGCTTCTCGAAGTAACCGGCCGCGCCGAGTTCCAGCGCACGCTCGCGGAAGCCGGGCTGCTTGCTGGCGGTGAGGAAGATGATGGGAATTTTGGTGTCGCCCTGGCGGCCGACGCGTTCCGCCACGGCGAATCCGTTGCCCGCCGGCATCGAGATGTCCAGCAGCATGAGATCGGGCCGGGCTGACAGCGCGGAATACACGCCCGAGATCGCGTCGCCCGCAATGCTGGTTTCGTAACCGGCAGATTGCAGTCGCAGGGAAAGCGCGAGCGCGATCTTTTCGTCGTCCTCCACGATGAGAACTTTTTTTGCCCGGCCACGGTCCGGCTGGACGGCGGAAGGTTCGGTGGTCGGGGTGTAGCGCGCGATGGGGCGGCGGAACATTCCAGTTTCGCCCAGCGCATGGCCGATGACGGCCAGCAGTTCGTCCGCCTGATATGGCTTTTCAAACAGGCCGGCGGCTCCAAGGTCCATGACCCGCTCGCGCAGTTCCGGGTTCTTGTTGCCTGTCACGAAGACAATCGCAATCCCGCGCGTGAGCTGATGGGAACGAAGTTTCTGGGCGACCTGCAGGCCGTCGCCGGCGGGCATGGAGATGTCCAGCACGATGAGCTCGGGCAGATGTTCAAGTGCCTTGGCGAAGCCGGACACCGCATCGTTCGCGCTCAGCGTGGCGTAGCCGGAATGCTTCAGGCGGATCTCCAGGGCCGCAACGATGTTCGGATCGTCTTCGATGATAAGAATGGTCTTCATGGGTTCAGACGGGGCAGGGCGGGCGGCGGGGTTTGCATGGCGGCCGCCGGCGGGACGGGACCGAGGATGAGTTGAATCGCGGCGAGCAGTTGATCCGCGTCGTAAGGCTTCTCGAAGAATCCGGCGGCGCCGAGCTGCTGGGCGGTCTTGCGCAGGCCGGACCGTTTGCTGGCGGTGATGAAGATGATCGGGATGTCGCCGAGGCCGAGATCCTTCAGGCGTTCCGCGACCGAGAAGCCCATGCCCACGGGCATCATGATGTCGAGCAGGATGAGGTTGGGCCGATGCGTCATCGTCATCTTCAGCCCGCTGAAACCATCGGCGGCGGCCACGACCTGGTAACCGCCAGACTCGAGACGAATCCGAAGCGCGGCGGCGATCTTCTCGTCATCTTCCACGATCAGTATTTTGTTCATGCAGAAACCGGATCCTTTCCTTTTCCTTTGGGCACCGGTGCCGGCTTGGCGGGATTCACCTGATGCTTCGTGTCGCGGGTGCGACGGCGGTCCAGCCCGCAAATGGTCTGGACCAGTTGATCCATCGGGCAAGGCTTTGAAAGCACGGTGAAAGGCGCCCATTCAAGCGCGCGGCTGAGCAGCGGACCATCGACGTGGCCGGTGTGCAGCACGACGGGCAGCGGCCCCCATTCGCGCCGGATTTCCTGAAGCGTCGTCGGGCCGTCCATGCCAGGCATTTCCAAGTCCAGCAAGATCACGTCCGGGACATGGCGGCGAATTTGCAGCAACGCCTGGGTGCCGTCCTCCGCCGTGGAAACATCAAACTGCGCACGCTCCAGAATGGTGCTGAGAATCTCTCGCATCGCCGGATCGTCATCGACCAGCAGCAGGTTGGATCGTTCCTCCACCGGAGCCTTCGCCGGCAGATCAAAAGTGAAGGTGGTGCCGCTGCCAAACCGGCTCTCGACGCGGATGTCGCCATGGTGCAGACGAATCAGCTCGCGGCAGATGAAGAGGCCGAGACCGACGCCATGTTCCGTCGAGGCATCGCCGTTTTTCACCTGAAACAGCCGGTCAAAGATGCGATCCATCTGCCCTTCAGGAATGCCGCGCCCCGTGTCGCTCACGGAGACTTCCATGAAATCTTTCTTCTCCGCCGAGGCCGCGACGTTGACCTTGATCTCACCGCCAGCCGCCGTGAATTTCAGCGCGTTGTTCACGAGGTTCATGATCACCTGCGTGATGCGGCTTTCGTCGATCTCCACCGGCGGCAGGCCGTGCTCGGCATTGCACGTCAGGCGAATCCTCTTGCCGGTGGCCGCCGGGTTCATCGTGGTGACGACGCGCAGGGCCAGCTCGCCGAGGGCCACGGGCTTGAGCTCGACGCTCAGCTTGCCAGTCTCCAGCCGAGTGGCGTCGAGCAGGTCATTGATGCAGACGCGAAGCTGGTTGCAGCTCTCCATCGCGATCCGGAGATACTCGCGCTGCTTGTCGTTCAGCCCGCCTGCCAGACCGTCCATGACGATGGAGACAAATTCCCGCGCCGAGGTGAGCGGCGTCTTCAGCTCGTGCGAAAGGGTGTGATAGAAATTCTGGATCTCGTCGTTCTTGCGGCGCAAGTCGGCGTTCGTGCGCTCGACCTGGGCTTGAATGCGGCGCATGTCCTCCTCCGCGCGCCGGCGTTCCGTAACGTCCCAACTGATGCCCTGAATGCCGAGCATGCGGCCTTCCGCATCGTGAAACGGCGTCTTGAGAATCTGTTCGTAACCGCTCCGGCCCGCCTTGGTTTCAAACTCTTCAATGCCTTCAAAGGCACGATCGCTTTCCACGACCTGCCGGTCCGTTTTCGCGGAGCGTTCTGCCGTCGCAGTGGTGTAGAAATCAGACGCAGATTTACCCAGCGCCTCTTCCTCGGCGACGCAGAGGAGGTTGCAGAGATGCCCGTTGACGAACGTGAACCGCCCGGCGGCGTCCGTGCGCCAGATGTTCACCGGCAGATTTTCGACGAGTGAATGGTAGAGCGTGCGCGAGTTCTTGAGCGCCTCGGCGGTGCGACGGCGCTCGATGATTTCGCGATGGAGAACTTCATTCGCGTCCGCCAAAGCCCGGGTCCGTTCCGCCACGCGGATTTCCAGTTCATCATGGGCTTGACGAAGCTCGGTTTCCACCCGCTGCCGCTCCTGCACCTCCGCCTGCAACGCGACATTCGCGGTGTTGAGTTCGGCGGTGCGCGCGATGACGCGGTCTTCCAGCTCATCCTGCGCCTGGAGAAGTTCGAGTTCGGCGCGGTGGCGACCGTTCATTTCGCGCTGGATGACGAGCGCGACCAGTCCCGTGCTCAGAACGGTGATGGTCGCCGCCATTTCGCCCAGCCGATGGTAGGAGAGGAGTGCGACGACGATGAGGAGTCCCAGCGCGACCGTGGCGCCGAGGGCCGACTTGTTGGTGTTCATACCATTCATGCCCATTTCAACAAATGACTGTAAGCAGAGGCAGGGCCGAAGTGTGCAGATTTTTCTACGCAGGAATACGGAGAAGCAGGAACTCCCGATTTTCCAGCCAAAAGCGGGGTTTCACGCGACCAGGACACAGCCGCCAAGGCTTGCCCGTGCGAGATCGGCGCCGAGATGGCAGGAATTTTCCGCCGTGCAAACCGGCAGAACCTCCCCGGTGTCAGGCGAAGGTGCGCCGGAGGTAATCGATGCTCTTGGTGGCGATGACTTCCGCACCTTCCTCGAACTTGAAGACCTCGACTGACACCGTTCCGTCGTAGCCGACTTCCTTCAGCGCGGCGGCGATGGGCTTGAAATCCACGTCGCCGAAGCCCGGGCCTTTGAGGTTGCTGTCATTCGCGTGGAAGTAGGCGAAGTGCGGCCAGCTCTCGCGGATGATTTGCGGGATGGACTTCGACTCGGAACTCATCGCCTTCACGTCGAGGATGATTTTGAAGTTCGGCGAGCTGTGTTCCTGGACGAATCGGATGCCGTCGGCAGCGGTGTTGATGAAGTTCGTCTCGGTTGGCGCGAGCGGCTCGAAGCAAATCGTGATGCCGCGATCCTCAGCGAGTTTCACCGAGTCGCGGAAGGTGGCTGAAGCCCAGTCCCATGCTTGCTGCGGGGAGACGCCGTCCATGATGTTCCGCTGCTTCGGCGAACCGACCACGATGGTTTTGCCGCCGAGGTCCGCGCAGAAATCAACGAGCTCGCAGAAATACTTCGCCGTGCGCGTGCGGACGGAAGTGTCGGGATGATTCAGATACATGCCTTCGGCCTGCACGAGCACCCAGTGAATGCCGGAGATGGCAATGCCGGCGCGCGCCGCAGCCTCGCGAATCTCCGTCCGTCGCGCCGCCGAGATGTCGGTGACGTAGTTGGCGATGGTGAACGGGGCGATCTCGATGGCGTCGTAGCCGGCCTTCCGGGCGTAAACCATCGCGTCCTCCAGCTTCCAGTCCTTGAAGATCTCGTTGCAGATGCCGAATTGCATGGGCGGGAGAATTGGGTGTGAGCAGGGGAAGTTCAAGTCTGGGGTGAGTGGTGGAGTGGGCGCATCAAAACGGCGGGCCTTAGGAGGGCGGATGCGCTTGCATCGTGGAATGGGATCTTGCTGGTCAGGCGTCGCTCCGCGACGCGGGCAACGTGTCGCCAACCCGTGAGCTGAAGCCCACGGCTACCGTCAAACGTCGCTCCGCGACGGGTGCGATGGCTGAAGCCGTGGGTCCATTTCGATTCTCATGCGTGAGGTCCACCCGGCGTGCGTGAGAATCGCTCACTTTGGCTCACCTGCTGGGATTGAAACTCTAGGAAAAGGCTGAAAATCCAGTTCGGCATTGAGCCTGCTAGGTATAAAGCGTCACCAAACAACACGCATGAAACCACACCATGCCAGACCACGAATCGGAGGATTCACGATCATCGAAGGACTGGTTTGTGCGGTGGTGCTCTTCATCTTGGCGGGGTTGTTATTGCCCGCATTGTCCAAATCAAGAGCCCCACGGCATCGCATCAACTGCATCTCGAACCTCAAGCAAATCGGCCTGGCGTTCCGCATGTGGTCGAACGACCACGGCGAGAAGTTTCCGTGGGACGTAACTTCGGAAGGCCCCAACGGCGGCACACAAGAGTACGCGCTTACCAGTCAGGTGTGGCGGCACTTTCAGGCCATTTCCAATGAACTGAACACTCCAAAGGTCTTGGTTTGTGGTGATGACAGAGAGCGGCAACGGACGGCTAGTTGGGATTCGTTCACCAATAACTCTTACCTTAGTTATTTCGTCGGACTGGATGCCAATTCATCGCGCCCTCAGACCATTCTGTCCGGAGACCGAAACATCGCCATCTCCAACAAGCTGCTCAAAGGCGACATCATCCTGACCCCGGACACGAGCCTCGAATGGACGACTTCGATTCACAATAAGCAAGGCAACCTCGGCCTTGCCGATGGCAGCGCGCAGCAGGCAACGACGTTGATATTGAACAAACAGCTCCAAGCCGCGTTCCTATCCACCACTCAGACCACGCTTCGTTTCGTTTTCCCTCAGTAACCCAAACCTCACCCCAACAAAACCTATGCAACTCAGAATGCTCTTCCGCCCGATGGTCTCGCCCTTCATGCCCGTGCGCGTTTCCAACGTCACTCCTTCTCGTCGCGGCGGCCTGTTCGCTGCCAAGACCCCCTCGGCCAGCCGCAGCATGGCCGCCAGCAAGGGCCGCCGCTACACGGCTTGAACCGTCTGCGGACGCCCCAGCAATTGGGGGGCGTTCGCCGCCGTTCAACCTCCGCTGGCTGCCGGCCACGAACGCCAAATCGTGGCCGGCGCCAGCGGAATCGTGTGACTTAACGCCCCAATCAGAATTCTGAAATTTGTCCGCTAAACACGCGAACAGACGCGAAAGCCAGACAGGGAAAGACCGACATCGGGACAAAGGATTTTATGCAGAGGGCGATATCCCACCTCTTTCCCTTTCGCGCTCTTTCGCGTGTTTAGCGGATGGTTATTCCCCGTTCACTGCCCGCCAAACAGCTTCAGCAATGCCTCCGTCACCAGGATGCCGACGAAGGTTCCGATGACGTAACCCCAGATCCCGCCCAGCAGACCCGGCAGCACCAGATTCGACCAGCCGCGCGAGATGGCCATCGCCGCAGCGGACGGCGCACCGCCCAGCGTGGCGTTCACGCTGAGGAGAAGTTCTTCGAGATTCAGGCGGAACAGTTTCCCGACCACCAGCGTGAAGACGAGATTCGTCACCGCCATGACGAGACAGAAGCCGAACAGCACGGGAACCTTTTGGACCACTTCGATCAGATCGGCCTTCAGACCGATCACGAAGAAGAACAGGTAGAGCAGATACATCCCGATCTCCTCCGCACCCTGGATCTTTTCCATCCACCGATGCCCGAGCGTAGCGACGCCGACGGTCAAAAAGGTGATCAGCACGAAGGGATTGGCGAAGATGGACTGGATGATCCGCGACTCGACGTGGCCCTTCCACGCGCTGGTGAGCAGCATCGACACGGCGGTCACGGCGAAGGCGATGGCCAGCGCCTGGGCCAGGTCGAGCAGCGAAATGTCCTTCCGCTTCCAGTGCCGGGCGGCGAGCGCGGCCACGTCCTCCTTGTCGCCCTGCAGCGAGTGCGGATGCGGATACCAGCGGCGAAAGGGCCTGCTGCCGGCGATGATGAGCAGCACCGCAAACATCCCGGCCATGATGAAGTTGTCCGCGACGAGGAGCGGATTGGTGAGCTGTTCGCTGATTTGATAGGAGTTCTTGATCGCGACGAAGTTCACTCCACCGCCGATGTAGCTGCCGGTCATGATGCCCGCCACTTCCGGCAGGCGATCAAACATCCCGCGAAAGGCATACGCCGCGATGAACGCGCCGATTACCGACCCGACGCCGGCGATGTGAAACGCGAGAAACATCGATCCGGTCCCGCGCAGGATCTTCAGAATGTTCGCGCGAAACAGCAGGAGCGGGATGGCGATGGGAACCAGGTAATCCTCCACGACATCATGCGACGGCGAGCTGAGCGGCAGGATGCGCAGATTCGAGAGGAACATGCCGACCAGCAGGGCGAGCACGGGACCACTGAGCTTGGCCGCCCAGCGCCGGGTTTGCTCCAGGTAAATGCAGAGCGCGGTGCCCACGATAACGAACGCCCAAATCGGCCAGGCGTTGCCGGGTTGAATCAATGGATAATCCATAAGCGAAAGGGAATGGAGCGTCAGCGAAGCATGGAGTGGAAGGATCGTGAAGGGCGGTCATGGCGACGAAATCCGCGCATGAACCGCACGGTAACGAAGGGGCGAGGCGTTACAAGGTTCCCTTCCTGTGGCGCTGTTCCGCTCTGGAAACCATTGTCGGTCCGCCGCCAATAAAATCGTTGCGCCGCCGGCTGAAATTGTGGCTTTATCAACCGACGATCACGCCGATGATGCGCTGTCTTTGTGAGCTTCGATGCCGCCGTGAACATCGGCCGGGCTGGGGCAAATGAGTCGCCAACGACTGCATGTCCTCTACACCGGACGGGTGCAGGGAGTCGGGTTTCGCTACACGACAAAAACCGTGGCCTGTGGATTTGATGTCACCGGCACGGTTCGGAATTTGTCTGATGGCCGCGTGGAGCTGATCGTGGAAGGCGCACGGCTGGAGCTGGAAGAGTTCCAGAAGGCGATTCAGGATTCGGAAGCCGGGCGGTTCGTGCGGCAGGAGGAAGCCTCCTGGTCGGCCGCCAAAAATGAATTTCGCGGATTTGAAATAGTTCGATAACGTAGCAAGACATGAGATACGCGGTCATCGCAGACATTCACGCCAACCTTGAGGCTCTCGAGGTGGTGCTGGCGGATTCCAAGGAGCAAAAGTGCACCCATTACTGCTGCGTCGGGGACGTCGTCGGCTACAATGCGAACCCCAAGGAGTGCCTCGACATCGTCCGCGCCATGGGCATGCCGGTGGTGAAGGGCAATCACGACGAATACTGTTCGAGCGAGGAGGACTTGGAGGGCTTCAACCCGCACGCAGCGGAAGCCGTCAACTGGACGCGCAAGCAGTTGAGCACGGAAGACCGCCAATGGCTTCGTGATCTCAAATACGTCCGGCTCGTGGCCAGCTTCTCGATGGTTCACGCCACGCTCGACGGCCCGCAGCGCTGGGGCTACGTCTTCGACAAGCTCGCGGCCGCCGCCAGCTTCACCTACCAGAACACCGCCGTCTGCTTCTTCGGCCACACCCACGTTCCGGTCGCCTTCATCCGCGACAGCGTGGTGCGCGGCGGCACCTACTCGAAGTTTAAGACCGAGCCGGGCAAGAAATATTTCGTGAACGTCGGCGCCGTTGGCCAGCCCCGCGATGGCAACCCCAAGTCCGGCTACGTCATTTACGATCTGAACGAAGGCACGGTGGAGCTTCGCCGTCTCGATTACGACATCGAGAAGGCCCAGAAGAAGATCATCGCGGCCGGACTGCCGCAGCGGCTGTCGGATCGATTGACGCTCGGCAAGTAGGGCCAAGGCGGGGTTCGCAAACCGTGATGCGCAGCAACACTGCGCGGGCTGGTGCGGGCCGGAACCTCGGTTCTCACGCAGCGGCCATCACGATTCACGGTGAACATCTTCATCCTCAAACCAAGCTCGCTGGGTGACGTGATCCAGGCGCTGCCCGTCCTGCGCCTGATCAAGCTCCACCATCCGGACAGCAGCATCTTCTGGTGGCTGGACGAAGGCCTCACTCCGCTGCTCGCCGGAGATCCGGATCTCGCCGGCATCATCCCCTTCAACCGCAAACGCTGGTCCTCGCCTTGGCGCTGGCATGAGGTCTGGAACAGCGTCCGGCAAATCCGCGCCCATCGCTTCGACTGGGTCATCGATCTGCAAAGCCTCATGCGCAGCGGCGCGATGGCGTGGGTCGCCAACGGAAAGTTCACGGTCGGCCTGGACGATGCGAGGGAAGGCGCGCGCGGCTTCTACGATGTCAGCATCCCGCGCCGCAGCCACGCCACTCACGCCGTCGATTGGTATCTGGACGTCCTCCCGGCATTGAACGTCCCGGTGCATCGCAACTTCACCTGGCTGCCGGAACGTGCGACCGCCGCTCAGGCCGTGCGCGACAAGTGGCGTCCTGAAGGCGCGCGCTGGATCGCGCTGCAACCCGGTGCGCGCTGGTTGAACAAGCGCTGGCCGGCGGAATATTTCGCGGCGTTCGCCAGGGAACTTGCCGCTGAGTTCAGCAATGTCCGCTTCGCCATCTTTGGCAGCGCCGCCGATCAGCCGCTCGGCGAAACGATTGTTCGCGCGCTCCCGGATCGCTGCCTTGATTTGACGGGCCGCACGTCGCTCGCCGAGATGATCGAGTGGACGCGTCTGTGCGAGGTGATGGTCACGAATGACACCGGGCCGATGCACGTCGCCGCTGCACTGGGCAAACCGGTCGTGGCCGTTTTTGGACCCACTGATCCACGGCGCACCGGGCCTTATGGGCAGACCGGACGTGCGTTGCAGCATTCGCTTCCGTGCGTGCCGTGCATGAAGGATTTCTGCCGGAACCTGACGCCGCTCGAATGCCTGCACGCGATCCGTCCGGGTGAAGTTGTGAGCCGCGTCGCCGCGCTTCTCACCAATGGATCGGCTCAGGCGCGATGAATAGGGCGCGCGGAGGCCGCGTCGATTTCAGCGCGCGGATGAGGGCGGACGAACCACCAGCCCTCTCTGCGGGTTTTGCGGCTTGCCACCCAAAGGCTCAACCCTAGATTGCTCGAATGAGATTTCATCTTTTGGCTGTTCTCCTGTTCGCAGCGGCGATTCTCCCGGTGACGGCGCAACTGGACGTGGAGATCCTCGTGGAGCAGGAGCAGTATCTGCGCGATGAAGCGGTGCCCGTCAAAGTGCGGGTGACGAACCGTTCCGGGCAGGCCTTGCGGCTGGGCTTGGACAACGAATGGCTGCGCTTCTCCTTGGAGGGCACCGACAGCGGTTCGGTGACGAAGATTGCCGAGGTGCCGGTGACCGGCGAGTTCACGCTCGAATCTGCACAGGTGGCCACGCGGCAGGTGAACCTGTCCCCCTGCTATGATCTCAGCCAGCCCGGGCGTTACCTCATCACGGCCACAGTGCGCATCAAGGAATGGGCCAATGAAACGTCGAGCAAACCGCGCCGCATCGAGGTCGTGCGGGGCACCAAGCTGTGGGAGCAGGAGTTTGGAGTGCCCACCGATTCGGGCGAACCGGAAATCCGGCGCTACATTCTCCAGCAGGCAAATTATCAGAAGCAGTTGAAGCTCTATTTGCGCCTGGCGGACCTGAGCGACAACAATGCCTTCCGCGTCTTCCAGATGGGACCGCTGGTTTCCTTCAGCCCGCCGGAGGCACAACTGGATCGCGGCAGTGAACTGAACACGCTGTTTCAAACGGGCGCACGCTCCTTCCTCTTCTATGTGATCCGCCCGAATGGCGATGTCGCGATTCGTCAGACTTACGATTACACGTCTTCACGCCCCACGCTGCGCTCCAATGACGAAGGCAGAATCTACGTCGCCGGTGGAGTCCGTCGCGTGATGCCGCACGACATTCCCGTCTCCATCCCGGTGACAGCCGCACTGACATCCGTGACAAATTCCACGGCGAACCCGCTTCCTGGCAGCAGCGCTGCAGAGCGGGCGAAGAACCATGGCAAGGCTGCGAAGTAAAGGCATGCGAACACTTCGCCGCCTTGTTCTGGCGGGGTGGGCCTGCCTGCTCATCAACGCGCAGGCCGGAGCGCAGCCGGTCATTCTCCATCTCCGCAATGGCGACCGGGTCAGCGGCGAGCTGGTCACAGAAGATCCCGGCCGTGTCACGCTCACCAACGCGATTCTCGGACGCATGTCCATTCCACTCACCGCCGTTGCGCGGCGTGAAGGCGTCACCAATGTCGCCGTGGTCAAGGGCGCGCCGCCGGTTGTCACCAACGCGCCTCCGGCTCTCCCGCCTGCGCTGCAAGGCAAGTTGAACGATCTCCAGACAGTTTACGCGACCGGCAACATCTCCACGGAGGAATATCAGCGGCAGAGGACAAAACTGCTGGCCCCGCCCAAGCCTCCCGGACCGAAGCGCTGGTCCGCAGAACTGTACGCCGGACTGGATTTGGTTTACTCGGAGAAGGACCGCCAGCTCTACACCGGCCGGGCGAAGCTCACTTACGCGCGGGCGCCGGTGCGGAACAACATTGATTATCTGTTCTCCTATGGCTGGGCCGATGGCGAGCTTTCAGCCAATCGAATGGACGGCTGGATGAAGACGGACTTTGACCTGACGCCGCGCGCCTATCTTTACAGCCTGGAGGGCGCGGGCTATGACGAAATTCGACGCGTCAACTGGCGTTTTGAAGTGGGTCCTGGCGTGGGCTACCACTTGATCAAGAAAACCAATCTCGTGCTCCGGGTTGAGGCAGGCTTCAACTATCAGGTCCAGAACATCCAAGAAATCCCGGAAGGCGCGCCGGCTTTTGACCACACGGAGAGGAATTATTCCCAGCGTCTGGCTCAGGACATCCGCTGGAACATCGGAAGCCAGTTTACGTTCGACGAGAAGGCCGAATACTTCCCGGATTTGGGCAACTTCCGCGCTTATCGCCTCCGCGTGGAGGCGAACCTCCGCTACTGGCTGAAGAGCAATCTGTCGCTGAACTTCACCATCATCGACACCTACGACACGAAGACCTCCATCGGAGTTGGACAAAACGACCTCCAGCTAAGGTCGTCCATCGGGGTGAAGTTCTGAAGCGGAAGGACGGAGTGAAGTCCGCCAAACACACGAACAAACGCGAAAACGAGACGGGAAGGGGCTTGCTTCAGGTAAAGGATTCCGCGCGGCGGACATTGTCTGAACCTGATTTTTGGCGTCCTTCCGCCTGTTTAGCGGACGCTGCCTCGGAGCTCAGGCTAAACGCACTCGACCTGGTTCTTCAGCGTCAGGATCTTCTCCACGATGGAATCAATGTCCTTCATCACGAAATCATGATGGACGTTTCCGATCCATGGCGAGTCCAGCAGCAGGGACGTGCAGCCGGCCGTGCGGGCCGCCTCCGCATCCTGCCACTTGTCGCTGATGACAAAGGAGTGATCGAGATTGAGATGCCACTTGAACGCGGCCTCGATGAAGAGGCCGGGGCGTGGCTTGTGGCAGGGACAATGATCCGACTCATCGTGCGGACACACCATCAGGTCATCGATGGCAAAGCTGCGCCGCACGACATCGTGCATGCGGTCCAGCTCGCGGCGGTTCAGGTAACCGCGTGACAGCCCTGGCTGGTTCGTGGTGACAATCAGGACAAAGCCCGCCTGCTTCAGCTTGCGCAGCGCCGGGTCGGCCTCCTTCTTCAGTTTGAACTCCTCAAGAGTCAAAGGAATGATCTGATTCTTCGGTCCGGCCTGAACTTCGTTCAGGATTCCGTCGCGTTCGATGAATACGGCTTTCTTCATAACATGGCTTGCAACTTTACTTGCCTAGTTCATCGGCAGGACGCGGAAATAGAAAAGCTCCGTAGAAACAAGGATGCCTCTCCTTCGCAGAACACGGGACGGCAGACCCCGGCCCGGACTGGGCTGACGTCGCCGTGCTGCAATCTGCGGTTTTCATGTGGACTGCCGAAACTTCAGACCCGCACGGCAACATCCATCGCCCTGCGAATGCACTTGAGTGTGTCCACTGAACGTCCCTTCCAAACCTGCATTCACAGGTGGACGAACATCCAGCCGCGCCTTCCTTGCGACTTTTTCTGAAAAATTCCAATGCCGTCGCGCACGAGGCGCCACGGGCTACTGAAGCAAATCCTTCAGCGTCTGAATCCGCATCTCCATGCTCTTCACCACCGGCAAGGCCCGCGCCAGCGCGTTGTTCTCCGTCTGGCCGAGGAAAGACTTCATCACCAGCCGGACGGCGGCGATCTTCTCTCCGTTGTTGTCATGCAGCGGCAGCGTCAACACCACGTCGCCGCTGGCCTTGCCGTAGAAAAAACCGCGCTTCGTAAGAACTTCTGCCGCCTCTGCCGGCGCAGGCTGGCCCACTTCTTTGGAATCCAGACTGGCCACGATGCGCATGTCCTCCGGTCCGTTCACCGGCGCGTAAATCTTCAACTGCTCCAGGCGCGAATACTTCTTGAACGCGTCCTTCACCAGAACCTGCGCCAGCGTTTCGCGCGGCCGGTAGTTGATCACCGTGTCGCCGAAGTACGAGACTGAGTCTGACTTCGTCCAGAACCCGATCTTCCCGCTCGTAAAGCTCTTGTCGTCGAGCTGCGGAATCGCCGGCTTGTTGTTCAGCAGCGCGCGAATGGTTGTCCCCTTGCACTCGATGGTCAGGTCATGCCAGACGCCGCGCCTGATCTCCATCTTGTTCCCGATGGGCTCGCTGCGGACGCCGTTCACGATCTTGAAAAAATAAAAGCTGTTCCCCAGTCCGCTCGCCCGGATGTAATAATAATTCTTCTCGTCCTGAACCCGGAACGCGATGCCTGCCATCTGTTCCGCCGTGCCGGACACCAGCTTGAACCGCGTGGTCAGCGTGAAATCGCCGAACGTCTCCTCCGAATAAACCAGCATGGGGAACCGCTCATCCGTCGTGTCCTTTGAGAGCTGCGCGAGCACTCCTTGTTTGCCGCCGCGCGGCGCGTTGGGAGACAGCGGTGCCAGCAGGGACGGCACCTCGTCTTCGACGATTTTCCATTCCCCAGGCGACCCGCTGCCGGCGAGCAAAGGGGTGAAGCCGCGCGGAATTTCGCCGGCCTTCCCCTGACGGAAATCAAGCACCAGCTCCGCGCCGCTGAGGGCGTGGCAGGTCAAAAGCGCGGCCAGTGCGATGATACGTCGTAACATGCGAGGCTGGAGAGTAACAAACGACCTCCCTTCGACAAGAGGCGAATGTCCGCCTCCAGACGAGAGAGCTCACAGTTGGGCCGGGGTGAGGGGCGAGCATTTTCCAATCACTGTCTTCTCACACAGCTTTGGATCGACTTTCGTGGGGCATAAAACAAACTCCGCACCATGTTGGAACTGGAAGAGGCGCGGGCACGTTTGCTGGCTGGCATCACACCGCTCGGGACGGAATGTGTCACTTTGAACACGGCGGCATTTCGTATCGCCGCGAGCGCTGTGAGTTCGTCTGTTGATTTGCCGCCGTTCGATAATTCAGCGATGGACGGCTACGCGGTTCGCGCCGCCGATGTCATCTCCGCAAAGG
>Ga0163153_10001815_pt1 | contig 32853 bp, 52 predicted proteins | sample OliLakLV19MP6IB1_FD_148629 | JGI IMG/M metagenome (GOLD analysis project Ga0163153, IMG submission 148629) | Freshwater microbial mat bacterial communities from Lake Vanda, McMurdo Dry Valleys, Antarctica - Oligotrophic Lake LV.19.MP6.IB-1 | ecosystem: Environmental > Aquatic > Freshwater >... | reverse complement strand
CGTTAGCGAGTGACGCCAAAGTAATTGTGAAGTTTGCTTTTGTTATTGGTTTTGTTCGTATTTCGTTTGGCATAATTCACCTCCTTTGTAGATATTGAGGAAATTGTCCTGATTTGAAAATTGCTATGTTTGCCATATCACTCCTGATAATAAACTATATTACCTGCTATTTGAGCAGATGTTGCTGTTAAGTCAAACTTCTCTACAACTAAAGCTCCTGATGGTAGTCCTATCCAAGATGGAGAGTCTGGAGATCCTGTCATTACCAGCCCACCCCCAGGATTAAGAGTTACTCCGATAGAAGCATTACCAGTTAAGTAAGTAACTCCTGACTTTAGAGTTATTCTCACTGTCGCATTTGAATTAAGCAATAAGTTGGTTACATACACACTATTTACATTAGTAGGAACAGCGATTGTAGTTATAGAAGCCACAGAGAAGCCAACTGGAAGATTAATTAAAGTTTTAGTAGTTCCTGCGTTTCTAGTCCAAGCTGTAACTAGTCCAATAAATTGAGTTCCTGCTCCATTAACTGTAGTTGCTAACCCTATGAAAGTTTTTGGGTCAGGCCATGAAACAGCGTTGGCTATTGTAGCAAAGCCGATGTTATTAACACCTGCATTAAGTGCAATACCGCCACCAAGTACTGAGACTGAGCCAATATTAACCGTACTTGCCACCAGTGCAGGAAGAGTACCACCTATATTAACTGAGGCAAGACCAATGTAATTAGTAGAAGAGGAAAGCGTTACTACACTATTTAATGTTATTGGATTAGATACTGTTACCGAACCTATCTGATTAGGGCCAGGATTAATTGTACTATTACCGGTATTAGCTTCACCAGTATTAACAACCGCAAACAATGTAGGAGTTGAGATAGCGGCTGTGACAAATCCCAACTTAACAGTTGAATCGCTTGCTGATCCAGTATTGACGACTGCATACAGCGTAGAGTTTCCCACATATACAGTCGAAGCGCTCAGCGATGCAGTTGTTTTAAGTGAATGAAGGCTAGCATCATGTACGTCTCTAATTACATCCTGAAAATTTAAGTTCCCCATATTATCCTGCCATATTTAATCTTGCGTACATATATAATTGATCTATCCTCTTGTGATTCATTCCAAAACTCGGAGCAGCGTTTAATGCACCATTCAAAAAGTTCATAACCGAGTTTAAATCTTTAGCTCCGCTTTTCTTTTGTGCCCAATCAACTAATGTTTTAACTTTATCGTAGTGTTGATTCCATTCATGTCTGGTATCTATTCCTAAAAACTTGCCTACATGATTATATATGGGAGTAGTAATCATCTCATCAGCTGTTGGAGTATACTCCGTTTTTTTCGCTAATGAAATGGAATTGTAATCATAAGGACTAGCTGTATGTTTTTTATTATCGAACTTTTGGATATTTTTTGACAATTCAAGTTTTTCAGCCACAATTTCAGGCCTCTTTTCTTTTGGCTTGTCTTTCAGTGACCCCAAGCTGATATTCTCCCTTGGTGTTTCTTCTGATGGTATGATTGTTAGTTCCATGAAAAAAACGCCCTCTAAGGCGCCATGATCAATAAGATTTGACTAAAACCATTATACACTCTCATGCAATGTATTTCAACAAATTGTCAACATTAAGCGTTCTTGTGCCTGCTGAACGTTCTTTCATGTGTTTTATGAATAACGGAGTAGATTTCTCACGATACACTCTCTCCCAGTCATCATTGAGCCTCGGATGGTGGATAGCTTTATACTCAATCGTGTGATCAATGTAGAAATCCCAGCCTAGTTCATTCAACCGCCAGCACATCTCCTTTTCACAAACCGCAGCGCAAGTATCATATTCCTCATCGATTCCTCCACATTCAATAAGCGCTTGTCTAGGTATAGAGCAAAGAACCATCTCTATTTCACTTGGTGCAACTTCTTCAAACGATATGTCTGATTTAGACCTTGGATCATGCCACATTTTGTTTGTCGGTACACCGAGATCATCAAAGCTATCGTATTGATGACCTATCGCTGAGAGCAACGCCCGAGGCTTATTCTGATAGTGAAACCAAAACTTCGATAGGATATCAGGAGGAAACCAAATGCCATCCTGAATATTAACAATTAATTCACCCTTTGCATGAGCATATGCTTGATTCCAGCCTTTGCACAGTGTATAGAAGTCACCAGGAAGCTTTGGAGGATCTTTGAGAAGTAGCGTAGGCATAACCGAGGCAATTTCAATTGGACTAGTTATAATCCACTCAAAATCATCAAAGTCCTGACGCTTTAGGCACTTCTCAATAATCGGAAGCATCTCATCTCTTACTGATGGAGTAATAACTGAAATCATGGAAAAGGAATATAGGGTAAGGTAATCTGCTCAGGAAACGCTTTGTTGAACTGGATATCAGGATATTCTCCAAACTTAGTTTTGTAATACTCTTTATTCTTAAGATCCCTTATTGACCTGTCCTCCTTACTCTCCATTGTTCGATAGGTAATCGAGTCAACATGCTGGAATGATACCTTATTGGTGTATGCCTGCCTCCAACCCTTACTACGGAGCCTAAAATGATGATCGTAGTCATCAAAGCCACCCTTTGAGTAATTCTCGTCGTACACTTGAAATGCCTCTTTTCGTATTACATAAAAAGAAGAATGACACCATCGCTCCTTACCAGTGATCCAGATATCAGATCCTTCAATAATTGGATGATCGTACCCAATCATTCGAAAATGCACAGATCCCACCTTTGGATGCTCATTAAAGATACTCTTTGATACATTAACCCAATTAGGAGACACCCTGATGTCGTTGTTTGCTATTGCGATAAACTCAGTTCTTGCAAGTGATACCCCTTGATTGACGGCTGTGGGATATCCGAGATTTGTTTTATTGCGCACATACACGTCAGCAAGATCCCGCAGCATCCCCGCCCTAATCTCAGAAGCATTGTCAATAATTAGCAATCTGCCCATTGGAGACTGTTTGACTGAATGAATAGCAGACTCCGTAAGTCGTGCTAACTCCTCATTGAAATTAAACGCAAGCATCACTACATCAATCATAGGTAAGGTTTAATACTCTCCTCATTGAGTGGTATTTCGTAGGTGTATTTGAAGGCATCTTTTGCTGGGATAGGATCTTGTGAGACACTAAGATGTTTTGCATCCCCTAATTGATCTGCAATATAATCAATCGGACAATCAAAATATTTGGCTATGGTATTCATACTTGTCTGTACTCCCGTACATATATCAAACACCCCCTCTGCTGTAGATTCTGCTGCCAATAAATTAGCTCTTGCGATATCCGTTACATGAGTCCAGTCCCTCGTTTGCTTACCATCTCCCGTAAGCCAGATTCTTCCTATGGCACGTTTGCTTTTATGCAGCGATGCTAGGGCGTTTATGTGCGATCCTTTCTCCGACTGCCTCAGAGATCCATAAACATTTGAATATCGAAGCGAGATTGTCTTTACTCCGTAGAGACTAGAAAACACCTTCATATATTCCTCTCCTGTTAATTTGCTCACATAATAGGGAGTATTCGGAGAATAAAGGATACAGCTTGAGGCAAAGATAACCTTTTTTACATTTGCCTCTCTTGCAGCTAACAGAACATTTAATGTCCCATCAATGTTAATCGTATGATTAAGGAGAGGATCTTCAACAGATAAAAATGTTCTTGGATTTGCTGCGAGATGGAATACCCAATCAGGCTTTTCACGATTAAAGATAATCTTCATCGTATCCAAAGACCGAATATCAGTAAAGTAAAAATTGACTCTCTCCTGTACGTTTTTTAAGTCTCCAGTGAGAAAATTATCAACACCAATAACTTCATGCCCAAGATCAAGAAGGTAATCAGTCAGATGACTCCCTATAAATCCTCCATTACCTGTAACTAAACACTTCATAAGATTCCCCTTAATAACGCCTTGGCATACTTCTCAGATGAATAATTAAGTACAACGAAATCACGCGGTGATAGTCCTGACTCCTCAAGTTCTTTGATATATGAGTACGCCCTAGTATTATCCGGATTGACATCAGGCTCAATCCCACAAGCCATAGCCTCGAGTACCGTTCGCTCTGAGCCGTGAACTGCTGGGATTACAACATTATTCGCTCTTCTGTAAAGGTCTCTAATATGCTCAGGAGGAAAGTAACCAACCTCAACAGTTGCTCCTGAGTTACAGACTGCTTGATAGTCTTCTTGACCGTCTGGCTGAATTGTTCCGACACAATATAATGACCCTCCAAGTTCAGCAAGATCCCGTTGTCTTTTCCACGGACTAAATGTTGCGGGGTAGAAGTTCTCTATGTCTTTATTGGTGTTATTTGGAGTATAGAAATTAGTATCTGTTCCGAACGCTTTAAGCGCCCACATGCCATGAGATCGAACCTGATCATATACTGGTCCACTTTCAACATAAACAACGTCAAGTTTGTTGAGATTCTCAAAGTTTTGCGGATTTGTTGTTAAGCAAAGCCCTATCTTCTCTTTTTTGTAGTCTCCAAAGTGTTTGAAAAAGTCACTGTTGCTGTCATCCCAGAAGATGATCGCATCGTACTTTCCCGCCTCAGGTAACTTGTCCTGCCCAATAATCCAGTCCACTTCGTGTTCTTTGGCAATGATCTCAATTGCAGCACGAAGTCCATCCCGCCAGTTGTCAAATACTTTATTTGCATGAATAAAAGGCCAGTAGAAAGCAATGTTCATTTCTCAAATCTCTTGTCAAATCTCTTGTCATATTTTGCATTTGCTTCACAGACCTTGCCGCAATATGCTTTGGGGAGATTTCCCATGCGATCCATTGCAAACACCCAAACGTCATTCTCCTTGCAGTGATCACATTTCTTTTTATATTTTCCGTCGCTCATTTATGCCTCACCTCACTCATAAAACACCCTTGTTCGTCTATTAGGAATTGCTCAACTTTATACTTAGACAATAAACTCCGTAGTTCTTCTTCACTGAATATCTGGAGATGGCCGCTTGGAAGTCCGTCATCCCAATCTCCGCTTAGTCTTCCGGCTTCTTTCTTATGATCTTTGATACCTATATGCTCCGGCGATGGAGTGGTAATGTAGAAGCTGCCGCCTTTATTAACTAAGCTCATACAATGATCAATAACAAGTTGGGGATTGGGCATGTGTTCCAGAACCTCAGAAAGGATTACAGCGTCATATTTACGCTTCTGATCCATAAGATCCCCAACTTCAAACTTCGCGGGTACGTTGTGTTTTTTCGCTCTTTCCTTAGCAATTACAATTGATGGCTCATAGAGGTTAACACCAAAACAGTCATATCCGCGCTTCGCTAAGGTTAAACAGACATACCCATCAGCACAACCGAGATCCAACACGCTAGAGGGCTTTTGCTTCTCGATGCTCGCAACTAACCACTTGAATCTCGGGTAAAGCATTGTACAATCCAGTGCCTGCTCCTCAGTCACAGGATGCTCAACAAGCTGCTCTGAGTAGTACTTCTTATACGCCTCAGGTTCAAATGCGTGTTTGACCCGAAGCCATAACCTATCCTTCTTCGGCCAATCGGTATCCTTGACAATATCCCACGCCTGTAGCGTTTGATTATTCTCAAGTAACTCGACTACCATCTTATCGAGGTTACGCTTAAATTTTATTGTTATATCTTTTGCTGTCTCTGTAAATGAGGCGTTGCATCCCGCTAATAGTATCTCAAGATTCTGTCTATCAATAATTCGAAGCCGATCAATCCTTCCTTCTCCCTCCCATAGCTTTTTATTCAAGGCTACGTCCAATTTAGGAGTTGTTATTTCACATTCTTTCCCTGTAGTGAGCATCTCATTGATTAGTGTCTGAGGATCTAGCACACACTCAATTAGTTGCGGTATATCGTACTTAGCAGGACTAAATAGTTGATCGAGCTTTTTAACCAGCTTTTCCCGCATCGGAGTATTATTCGTAAGTAGTTTAAGTGCTTGTACTGGTTCTCCTGCGTAGATTAGTTGCAGTGCTTTCTCCTCAGCTGTGATCTCATGCCGAAACTCTTGATCCCATTGTTTCGCAACGTTTCCCCATGCAAACCTCTTTGCCCACTCCATCATCTCTGGTCTGATAGCCTCTTGATGCTTCTCATCGTTGAGGAGGGCTATTAGTGCGCTTTTATAAAGATCCTTCGTTTCTTTGTCGTAGATATCCCCTTTTACCTTAACCCCATACTGTACAGTCTCTTTTAAGGCCGCGTAGTCAACGACAACAGGGATAGCACCATATCTCTGTGCCTTCATAGCTGTCATGCACGAAATCTCTCCAAAGTGCGTTGGAAACGCCCACACGCCAGCTAGCTCAAACTCCTTCTCAACTGCGCGATGAGATATCCTGCCCAGATGCTGTATACCGTCTTGCTTCATCGAAGCATTTATTTTCTCTTTCCACGCCATGCGCTCAGGATTGTCACGGTAGCCTAGGTCAAACATATCCCAACCATAGAAGACTCTGAGTCGGGCATCGGGTACTACTTCCCTAATCTCAGGCCACATCTTAAGAAGATGCTCAAGGCCACGATCATACGAAGATCCATAAACAATTAAATGAGGATCGCGCTTTTCCTCTACCTGCTTCCCGACAACAACAATCCCGTAGCCTGAATAGTGAAGATCTGACTCATATTTTGATCCATGAATTTCTTGTTTAATCTCCTCCCATACACGAGCAAGCCCATCATTGATGTGTATATCATCAAAAAGTATAATTGCTCCTTCTTTGAAAAATGGCTTGTACAAATCAATTTCAGCCCTGACTTGTTCATAGGAGTGTTCAGAGTCAATAAACCAGAGATCAGTTTTTGAGAGATCAAGATCTTTCGGCCAGTTAGCAAGATTAAGGTCATCTCCTACTATCTTGACAAGGTTTGAATATTCTTTATCCATGTACGCAAACTCAAGCCCATGCTCCTCAAGTGTAATTGAGTAGAGCTTTGAGTTTTCAGGAAGTGTCTGTAGCATGGCAATACACGCAACTCCCATAGCGCCACCGAGTTCAATGACCTGCTTTGGCTTATTGAGTTTAATGAGTTTAGGTAGCCACTGATAGTAATCTGATCGTCCATCTTTTGACTCTACATCGCGTACAGCACCATCAGCACATTTATAAAACGGCTTCATGTCAATCGTGAAGTCTACCTCTTTTACTTTGTTATACAGTTCTTCCGCTGTCATATACCATTACCCGTGTACATTACCTTCATCTCATCTAGCTGCGGTACGTTCTCCCGATGCCATTTGCTCAAAAACATTGCCTTCGTTATCTTATTCACCCTCTCAGGGGTATACGTTAATCCGTTCTGGATGTCATGATTCCAGAGGTACGATTTTTTCGCTTTCAGAGTAGGAACATCAAATAATCCAATATTCCTCCAGCCAATTAGAATATTAAATTGATCTCTCCAGTTGATTTGATGGTAAGGAATCCACACTACGCCGTCATGTACTCCTGCATCCTGCTGTGGATCTGCATAGATGTATACTTTCCACCCTAGCTTTGCTAACTCATGGCTCATGTAAATGACAGCCTCCTCAGATCCGCCGATGCCCCTTGCTACCGATTTCCAGCTCCATTGTTCAAATCCAGGACCGCAGAAGATTGCTATCTCATCATCTGCCCATATTCGTGGCTTAGTAAATTGATTTCTAAGATCAACCATCGCCGGCTCGTTAGCTATTTCAAGTGGAATTGAGACTACTAAGTTCTCCAATTGCTCGACCTGTCCTGTCTTGCTGAGATGATGAGCAAGCTTAACAATATAATGCGCGAGATCGTTTCTCCCCTTAAGATCTATGACATCCTTCACCCGATTTGCATTGAGATCGTTAGGAAGCATCTCATTCAGGTCTGTTGCTACCTTAACTACTTCGTCTAACTTCCCTGTATTTAAGTAGATGTGGAACAACGCCTCAAGAATCATCACCTTGTAGTCTTTAGGATTAATAACAAGCGTAGTTTTAGGAATATCAACATTTCCAGCCATTTTGACCCAATGCATTGCCTTCTCCCAATCCTTCATCAGAACATAACAGAGGGCGAGTTGAATATATGCTGAGGTAAATTTAGGATCTTCTTTGAGCGCATTCATGAGGCAGTTAATGCCCTCCTTAAAGTCCTGACGCTCCCGATATACCATTGACATATACTCCCACGCCTGCGCGCGCTCCTCAGCCCATCCTGATGTAGCAAGGTATACCTTAACCAGCTCAATCATCAAAGAATCCAGTCCTTCTCCAATTGGCTCACTTAAAACCTCGGGAATCCGTGTATCAAAATACGCTTTAGCTAGGTAGTAGACAGGGCGGGGATCAGCAGGATTATCAATGATGTTCTGCTCAAGAATGGCAATATTTCTCCACATAGATTTTTCCATCTGATCAGCAGCCATCAAGTGAACAACACAGAAGCCTTGAAAGTCAGTTTTTCCTGCGGGTACTTTCTCAATGAGTGTCTCATGAATAGGTGCTACCCATTCATATGTACCATCATTTCTTATCAATCTCTCTCTGAGGTGTTCAATGAGAATATTCTTGATCTTTCCCTTCCCATCAAGTTCTACCTGATACAGATAACGGGCGAAGACTGCTTTGATGTTATTAGCCTCAGCAATAGTGATGGCATCCCTGAAGGTCTCAGCACCCTGTACAACGTCATCAGTATCCATCCAGAAGTACCACTCATACTCAGCGGGGATCTGCGCCATATTGAAATTACGCGCTTTTGAGAAGTCATTGACCCACGGAAAGAAAGAGTACTGAGCTCCTATTTCCTTACAGAACTTTTCTATTTTATAGTTTGGTGTCGAAGTAGAGGTTATGTAGATTGCATCAACGTCTTTGATGATTGATCCTACTGCTCTTTTGAGGATTTCCAGCTCTGAGTCGTTCTTTATTATTAAACCAGCGGCAATTTTAGCCATAAAAAAAGACACCCGAGCTATCGCTGAAGGTGTCTGGCCGTAGGACAGTAAGTCTGTACTAGACTAAATCAATATATCATGGATTTGTTTCGCTTGCAACTGTAAACTTTCAGGGTAGTATCTTATGGGGAGAGGATAAATATAGGAAAGTAAAAAAACTCATTACTGTAAGTCAATACTTTATCCCACCTTAAACATAGGAAGTCTCTTTACAAATTTATTGACAAATTTCTTGTCCCACTGCTGCATGGGAAAAATAACCCTAATCATTCTCTCTAAGCGTGGAGGAACAGCCATAACATACTTAATCTCTTTACTCTTTGAATACCCACCATCATTTCTCGTACTTCGTATATCAGGGATTGATGCCTTAAACTCATTAAACTCATGAGGCCATTGATTAGCAAAGAACTTCAATAACTCCTCAACAATTCCCCAATCATTCTCAGTGGAAACAACGTCACGATCCCCATGTGCTAGCTCAACGATGTGATCAATCGTACTGACAACCCGTTTCTGATACGAGCGCATGACAATACGAGCATCAGGGTTCGTCTGCTTCTCGTAAATATAGTGCGCAAGAAATTGATCTGGTTTGATTAGTTTAGTCATTTCATTCGTACCTACTGAAAGGGCAGTAGGTACTATCAAACGACTATTAGCCGTTTACTGCGTAACCACTTCGGTTAACACTCGACTTTTCACCGAGATATTCAAGAGTAAACTCCCCAACGATTTGACCGTTCTCACGATCTCCATCTTTGGCGAGCATTTCCTTAAATGGCTTACGGAGGTAAGCGATTCGGAATTTGTCCTCTTTGATACCTAGGAATCGAGGACCAGGACTCGCTGCTGCACTAGCAACATACCTGTGCTGCATGATTCTGGCTACACCAGCTGATGTTTCGTATATGGCGACTGGCTGCGTCAATCTCTTGTCGCTTTGGTCAACATACTTTGTCGCACCTGCTGTAAATCCGTCGATTTTTCTCTTAAGACCAAACGGTACTAAGACTAAATCAAACGAATTATCTGTGCCTCCCTTATCCCATGAATGCTGATGCATATCTTGGAACTCAGTCTCAGAAAGTGATGTGCCTGAATTGCGTGCAGTGTAAAGCGTGGTAATGACGTTAATCAAACCAGCCATGCTTGCAGCAGTTCCGGAAACACCAGAAGTAAGTGCACCATTGACGATGGCATACTCCTGTTTCATTTTCCAAACTCTAAGGGCTTTTCCCGATTGGTAATCCATTGGATTTCCACCTGCTGGCGTGACTGCCATTTCAGTACCTGAAACACGGAATGTTTCAGTTAGAGTAGCGGTAATATTTGTTACTCTGTTTGGCTGTGTGAGCGCTGTATATGTAGCAGCAGCACCTTCAGCGGCAAAAGTTACAGATGATGGAGGAGTAACATAATCCTCGAGCCACTGATGGATCGTGTCTTTAGCTGTAGACGTTTTAAGCATCGTCGCTAAAGGCGTGTCATCAGGAGTCAAATCCGCAACAATATCCAAAAGATCTTCTCTTCGACTTGTATCGTAAAATGAAGTTAACATAATAAATTCACCTCTTCTTTCCCCCGTGAGTTTTTCCCTATCTACCCACGGGGGAATAGACTAGGTTACTTGTTTGCCCAAGGGATCTGTGAGATTCTTGCAGTTACTGCGTCAAGGCTTCCTTGTCTCGTATTAAGACGTAATTTATCGCTGTCCTCTTGCGAGATTGCGAGTTTTGCGCCTTGAGACGATTGGCCTTGTGCCGTTAGTCCTGCGTTTTCCTTGTCAGATACCTCATTCAGGATTCTCTCCGCGCCTACTTTTTCGGCTTTGGAAGCGGTCTGCTTGAGCTTTCTTGCGAAACCATCAGCAATTTGAGTAATAGAAGCATTCTGCCCCCTTAGCTTTGCTGCTAGCCACTTATCGGCTATATCCTGCTCTACTTCTGGGTCAGCAAACAGTGCCGGAAACTTCTGGCGAGCGTTATTCTCATCCAAAAGTTCTTGCGTCGTCTGCTGTGCTTCGAACTTCGCCTGCTGGATTATCTGCTGCTCTCTCTGTTGTTGGGCTTGATTGTACCCGTACCAGTTAGTCTCGCCTGTAAGTTGGTCAGTAAATTGCTGCACATCTACAGGAGCTTGACTCGCTGGAGGAGTCGTCACCCTAAACTGATTGAACGCAGACTCACCTGTTGGGCGAGCCTCCATTTTCTCTTTTAACCGTTTATTCTCCTGCCGCATCTCTTGGAACGCCCTTCGCTGCTCCTCGTTCATGGCAGGATCTTTAGCATCCTCTACAACAGGAGGTTGTACAGTCTCCCCTTGTACCGTTTTGCCCTCAGTAATCGGGCTTTCAACCTGTGGCGAACTGGTTTGGGTAGTATCTGTTTCTACCACGTTTTCTTCAGCCACGTTATTTGTATCCATTCATATCACCTCCATTTCTGCAACCTGGTAACGCTGGTGAAGCGGAATGGTCAAAACATTCGGACAACTTATAAGGAAGTCCTTACGAAGTACATTCATACTCCCTAAGCACTTTCTTAAATAACTACCTCATTCTTCTTGTTGTATAAATGACCGTTTACTATCCTATCTCCAGGATCTAACTGAAACCCCCAATCACAGTGAGTACACTGCGCTTGATGACCCGCAATCCTTCGTAGCGTATGCTTCTGGTCAAAAAGATTCTTCGGTTGTATGTTTGTATGAACGTCTGCCTCTGCCCAAAACTCTGCATCGTCTGAGGGAGGCAGCTCGTCCAACTGTTTCTTTTCCATTAACTAGCACCCCCTGAAGCTAAACCATCTCTGGCGTCTGCTACTCTGAGCCTTGCGTCTGCTGCAACAACTGCTGCGGCAATTCCGGCGTCTGAAAAGTTTTTTGAATCTCCTGGTCCAAATACGTATTCAATCCCCTGATACACAACCCGTACTGTTCCTTGGTTAGATATTGTCTTTGTAATGTTTGTTGTTCTTGCGCCACTTGCATCACGTTCAAACATTCCAACATTAACTACTTGAATTGGCATAAATAATCACCTCCTTAAGCAGAAGTCTTTTTCCCTCCGTTAGGAACCTTACTAGCTTTGTTAGTAATTGAAAGCTTTGCTCTCCCTGCACTTTCTGCTTTCTTTTGAAACGCATCACCGTTTCCAGGCTTGCGCACTTTAAATAAACTTCTAAATCCTCCCATATACTCACCTCCTTTAACTCATAGCCTCAGCTAATTTGTCCGTATGCTTGCCTTGTTCTTTTTCTGTTAAGAACTCAGCGTCTTTGACTTTGTTTTCAATCATGTCTAAGACATCGCTTCCATGCTGACCGTAAGCCCATGCAGTCTTTGCTGCAAATACATACTCAGACTCCGACTGGAACTTGCGCGGGTCCACCACTGCTGATTTGATTTGCGATTCCAGTAGCGGGAACAGCACTAGGCTCCATCCCTCCGATTGACACATCTCCTTGAGGCGAAACCCCTCCTGCTGCCGCAGGGACTCCTCCACCGTTAATTTGACCTTCATTAATACCTCCTCCCATTTGAGTGTTCTTGATGTCTTCAAAGTACGCATCAGCGTCTTTGACTACGTTTGTTGCTTCAATTGCTTTTGTGAGTAATTCCTTATACTTTGGCCTCACTCCCTCCTGCATCAGCCCCTGTACAATTGCAGGATTTGTCATTGTTGTTAGCAGTGCCATAAGCTTCTGCTCGATGTCCTGATCAGAAGGCGCAGCCATTGACTCAATATCAGGGATATAGTTATAGTTACCTTGAAGATCACCAGGCTCTATAATGAGATTACCGCCACCACCTGATTCATCAGGCATATACTTCGGTACTTCCATAGGCATACCCATTTCGTCATCTCCCACATTAACTGCAAAGCGTGGCCCAGGAGCAATCGAATCAGAATCCATTTGACCCGTAGCAATTTGCTCTGCATCCTCCTGCGTTGGTCTGATATCTGACAATCCCTGTCTCGTGAAGAACTCAACTGCGTCACGTCCTGCAATTCTTATAATCTTTAACTTATCCGTTTTAGCAGTAAACATAAACTGTTGATTCATTGAATGCCACAACATGATCTGTTTTTTTAGTGCCTCTGCAAGAAAGACCTTATTCATGTTGTCGCGTACATTTCTCGTCGTGGCGGTATCGCGTATTTCTGTTGCTGTTACATTCCCCGCCTGTTGGAAGGGATTAGAACTACTCATCTGCTGTGATTGTTCTCCGAGTGCATTCATAAGACTTCCGACGAGTACCTGATAGATAGATTGAAAGTTAGCTGTAACTGATGTGTCAATTCTCATCAACTGAACGTCTACGTTAGGTGTATTCATCAACCACTTTGCCTCAGGGTCCCATGAGAGGGTATGAAGACGTACGTTCATCGGATTAACGTGAATAGGAGGGCGCAGCGCAAGGGCAATAGTGTCTGAGTAGGCTGACAAATGAGCATTTATGGCTCTGATTTGCTTCGCTACAGGCTCCAGCTCATTTACTCCGTACAAATCATCAGGGAGAGGATAGTATTTCAAGTGATTGACGTGTAGATCACGATCCTTGTATGGATTGGGGATATCTCGTACCACGACACCATGCTTTATGGCAACCGAGATCCATCTATCTGGCCTTCTCTCATGAATAATCAGAAGAGGTTTGTTGTATTCATCTCTCCCCATATAGTCCTGTAAGCCTTTCATTTGCTTATTTTTACTCTGAATGTTTGGCGTATCTCCATTTGTCTTTGTTGAGTCATCAACTGAATCCCGTAGAAGATCAAGATTCTTGTATTGAGGTTTAGTTCTACCGGCATCATTCACAGTTTCCAGATCCTTTATGGTCAAAAATTCCCCATATGCAAACCACTTGTTAATATACTCATATGATGGATTAGCGAAAACAAGTCTATTATTCAGTACCTTCATATTGGGTCCATCATAAAATACCTCCTTCTTTCCATCCTTCGTGTAACATTCATAATGCCAATCATCTAAAGCAAATGAAGATCCGTACTTTCGTACATTTTGATCCATCATGATCCACTTTGATATCATTGACTGGCCTAACCTCACATTGTCTTCCCATTGATAATCAAGCAACTCGTTATTGATGTACGCTCCGAGAGAGTCTCCACCCTCACGCGGCACAAGGCGGCCTTTAGGCTTACTTCCGATGAGTCGTGCTGATTTCTCGAGGATTACTGTGTAAGGGCGGGGATCAAACATCAGTGACCTATACGGCCATGAGTTCTCGTCTATATGCGATGCAAACATCTTGTCCGCGTCATCAAATCCATTCTTGCGATAGATTCTTTGCTCCAAGTCCTGTCGGGAGAGTTCGTAGTGAGTGGATACCTCAGTAAACGCCTCAACCTCATCAGGCGTTCCTTTTCCAACAATAGGTTGCTTCTTTGCCATTTTATCAACAAAAAAAGACGAGTCTTTCGACCCGTCTTAGATACAATCTTGACGATTTCCTACATTTTATACTCTTTTTATCTAAATATCAATTACTTTTCCTCATCTTCCGATAAGGTACTCATTGTTTCACTATTCTCCCTTATCTGAATATTTGTAAGCTCACGTGAAACATGAACAATTACCTGCCCTTTCCTATTATGACTATTGAGATTGTATATTCCCCTTATCACCTCAGGAAGGATTCTGGCGTTAACCTTAGTGCTTTCTAAAAGCCTCACTACATCAAAGATATACTCATAAGGCACAGCAGTCTCAGGAAAGAGTGAGGCAAAAAGAACCGAGACTTTCTTATCATTATTCTCCCTTTCGATCTTATATGGATCTTGCTCTATTGTAGGCAGTGACTTGTTCATAGTCTCCACTTGTTGGCTAGCCCTTCGTTTACTTTCTGATAGTTATCACCGTAGAGCTCAAGATCCTTTTGATCAATTGGTCGCAAGCTTTCCATTCCATATCTCCCCGCGTCCATCAAATGATTTAAGAAGGGAGAAGGTTCATTAATGATCTTGCCGTCTTTATCAATTAACCATAAGTAATTACGCTGCTCACGCCATATATTTGTGCTTCCCTTGGTAACATATATCTTCTGATCCTGAACATACTGTATGCCCTGTAGCACGCTCCCTGGCCCCTTCTGAGAGGGGATAATATTTATTCCGTAATTCTTTATCTCATCAATTGATTTAGGCTCGGCTGAGTCTGCAACTACTAATGCCTTTGGTAAGTTCATAAGCACATCCGCAATGTCTCTGTTGCTGAGTCCCTTACGATAGAGCACCTCATCCCAAACATACGCATTGTTCCACTCATAAATATCAAGAACTGCTGTAGGATCAGCTGTATATCCAAAATCCATTCCACGTCTTACAAGCCTTGCATCGGGAGGAATATCATCAAGTGGAAGAAAATGAGGATACACTACGCCCTCAGTCATCCCCAACTCTCCTAAACCGTAAACCTTCCACCAGTTCTTGTTCCCCTTTCGTGATTCAATAGCCTCAACAATAGCCGGATCAAGTGCCTCATTGTCCTTGTACGTTAGCGTTAAAAAGTCATGATCCATATTTGGGATAAGCTCTGTATACACCCAAAACTCTTGAACAGGATTAAAATCCATCCAGATAATTTTCTTCGTTCTGATTTCAAGTTGGGTATATGTTTCATAGGAAATATTGTTGCACTCGTTAATAAACAAGATGTCACGCCTTGGACCGCGTACTTTCCCAGGTTGATCAGCCGAAAAGAACTCAATCTTTGATCCTGATTCAAATGTATAAATACAATCAGTCTTGTTCCATTGTGCGTCTTTGAATACTTTATGCTCCTCCATGATGAGAAGAAAATCCCTCATTGATCCCCGCCTTAGATGTGGAAACGTCTCTGATACGATTGAAATTAGCTCAGGGGTCTTGTCTGGAGGAAACTGCGCTCTTTTGATACACCAAATCAGGACGGATATTGTTTTTGAAGCAGAAGATCCTCCGGAAATAACTCTAATACGCCTCCTCAGTTCAAATATCTTCTTCGTGGCAGTTGTTTTGATCATTTCGCTTCAAGATCAACAATCGGTGTTACATTTACCTGAATATTCACCTGTCCTTCATTATCTTTAAGCCCGTGATTTGCCTTAAGTAAGAATATAGCCATTGCCGCATTTACTTCTTTGCCTCCGTACATCCCATCATTCATCAATTGCTCTTTCTGTCTATTAGCTATTCTTTTAATAGTATCAGAAAACTCAAGGTGTTCTTTCGTCCATTGATAAATCGTTTCAGTTGTTACGTCAAGCGAAATTGCAAGTCCTTCAACTGTTGGAAGTGCAGTATTTTCTCTACCACATGAGGTTATGTATTCTTCTACCTTTGGAAATATAATCTCAGGTATATATTTCGTTGGTCTTCCTGTCTTTTTGATGTAGTTATATTTCTTTGTCATAGTACTTCGTAGTTTTCATATAAGTAAAGGTTTAGTCTGAAAAGGATTTGATAAATGCCTCTACGCACTTTTTACGTGGACAATAAATCTGCCAGTTTTCATTACTCTCATCTTCCATCGGCTTAAGACAATTAGTACATTTTCCTTTTAATTTAGCCTTTTCTTTTTGTTCTTCTTTAGTTAGTTTTTTCATATAAGTAAAGGTTTAGTTAAGTATTAGCTGTACAATATCGCAAGGCTCGCCACACTTAACGCATCTATTAAGATTTTCTCCTTCTTCTAAAGCTATATCGGTTGCTATTGTGCCATCAGCTTTATAAACAGGAATAATCCTGACCTGTGCTTGACAACAATTACTGACTGGATTATTAATATACATTTTTATTTATCTCCTTTCAGTATTTTACAGAGATCTTTAATTTGTTTAACTTTGCCATTAATCTCTGTCTCTGTAAATCCTTCAACAAAGACAAGCATTACTCCGCCAATCTTTCCATTTGAAACAAGGTTCTCTTGCCATCTATAAGGTAAGTTTTTATTGTCAATTTGTATTTTGTTGAACCATCTTGTTTTCATATAAGTAAAGGTTTAATTAACTCTCACTCACCCGAAGGCAAGTGGCAATCAACTAATCGTTTTTAGTTATAGCTTTGTTAAGCCACATTGCACTTTCTTCTAGTTTAGTTAAAGCTAAAGACATTCCCCGACTAGCTGGTAATGCTTTTAGTTCATTAAATAATGCTTCATATTTATTTCTAAATGTTTGCATTGTTGCTTTTTGCTCGTCTGTTGGTTCAACATAGTGTAAAGTTGCCATATTTATTTCACCTCCTTCTTTAGTTAGTTTTTTCATATAGTTTTCTGCCATACTTTTTAATAAATAACTTGGTACAACTTAGTTCCTGCTCCATACTCAGACCGCTAAAGAAATCCATCCATAAGCAAGTTACATTCTTGCCATTAAAGAAGAAGTCGTACATTCCTGTCTTTTTATTTAACCTGCTTGTTATAAAGTATTGTTTTTTCATATTTACTCCTTCGCCTTCTCTTTAAATTTATAGGTTATTTCCTTCAATACTTCTAACTCCTGGATATCATTCTCCCAATCATTTCCCAGCATATCCTCTGGTAATTCTCCAAATATTTCAATAAATTCTTTTCTTTTCATATATGTTACTTCTCCTAGGCTAATAACTCAGGATTTTCATAAATGTTTCCAATGACTTCCCACTTAAATCCTCCCGCTGTTTTTCTTTTACCGTGAAGTACTGAAGATATGTTATTTCGATTTATTCCTGTCATTTCCATAGCTTTTTTAATGTTAGGGTACTTCGCAACCACGTTTCCTGAAAGAGAAACCTGATGTATAGGCTTACCCCATAGAATAATTTTTTCTTCATCACCCTTCTTGCGATTTTCTTGAGCTGTAATAACTTGCATATTGTCAAAGGTGTACCCCAGTAAGCAATCAATTCTGTCCACGGATGGTCTTCCCTTATTGCTCCAATTACCCCTCTCCCATCTCCGAAAGAGTCTACGTATATCAGTGGCTTCGAGGAAAGCTCTAAATTCTGCAAGAGTAAATTCATCGTTCTGTCTATTATTTCTTTTTGAGCGTTCTCGTATCTTTGCATATAGATTTGCTGTTAGTCCTTTATAAGTCAGACGCCACCGCCTTGTGTTCTCTAGGATTTTCGTATCGGTTGCCACCGCCTTCTTTTTTGTTTGTGTTTGTTTCATTACAATCAAGTATATCACCAGTTGAGATATTTTGCAAGATATATTTACCACTACCCCAGAACACACACCAAGTTTTTGAATTATCACTTACTTCTGGTATTTCCAAGTAGTCATTTTCGTAAATCTCTTTTCCGTCTTTATCAAGCAAGCCTGTAAATTGCATAAGTTCAACTTGATCTAAAGGAAAAACACAATCTTTCTCTTGGGTATCTACACTTTCATTAAATCCATCCTCCCAAGAACAAGCACACCACCCATTTGGTTGACTCTCTTGTTTAGTCCAATCAATACAGGTTATATCAACCATACTATTTTCTTTTTTTACCCACGCTCTGAATTTAATTTCTCTTTTCATATAAGTAAAGGTTTATTTACTCTCCTTGTCTGATAACTTATAAAATATCTCAAACAACTCACTCTCTGTAATTACTCTTTCTGGGCTTGGATCAAGATCACTGTTCTCAAGATACCCTAGACTTCGTGCTATTGTTTTCCTCACCTCAATAATCGTGTCCTCCCTCGTCTTTTCTGCTATGGCTGTGAGGATGGGGGTTATTCTGTCCAATCTAGCGTTTACTCTTACGGCACCTAGTAGAGCGTTGGTATCCCCCTCCCACTCAGTTAGGATGAACTCAAGATCCTTGATACTCTCAGCTATTAAGTTATTCATCACAATGGCCTTTCTACCCACCCTCTTTGTCTTTTTCCATATACTTTTGCTGGTCTGCCAAGCCTTTTAATTCTCCTAAACTTTATGTTTATACCCATTTTCTTTGCCTCTGCTGGGCTTATAAAGTTATTCATCTTGGCCTTTCTTCTCGTATGATTCCTGCTCTCTAAATACTAGCTTTCTCATATCTTCTAGATGGTATTTGGTGGCGCTAAGTTCAGCGATTGTTTCTACCTGTATAGTGGTTGGCAAAACTGCTTTGTCTGTTAGTGCATCAATAAGTTCTTGGATAGGGAACATACGTGGAATAACCATAAATGGCGTGTAGTCTCTCCACTCCGCACCCTCTTTAATATCCTCCCAAACAATGTGTCCTTTTTCTAAATATCCGTTAAATGACTTACCCAGTTCACACTTAACAAGCATTATATCTAGGTAATCCCCTATTTTGGGTGCTTTATAAAATTTGATTGTTGTTTGGTGGATCATTTACTCTCCTTGTCTGATAACTTATCCCTAATCTTTATAAATAACACTGTTGCACCCTCAGAACTATCATCTGTACCGTGATATGCTGTCGCTATATCTTTTAGTATTTCCTTTTTTGTATCCTCCCTCGTTTTTTCTGCTATGGCTTGGAGTTTTTGCTTGATAAACTTATCAACGTCACAAGCACAAAAGCCATCCATGTGAATAGTCTCTCCAAAATGACAACCACAAGGATAATTGCTTTTACATATAGGCTTATTGCTAAAATTCACTGAGCACTTGATACTCTCAGCTATTAAGTTATTCATGCCGTACTCTCCTCCTGGTAAAGCTCACGTAACCGCTTCACTTTAATTTTATTTTCATGTGCCACAAAAGAAAAGTTACCATTGATCAAGCCTCCATTTTTTTTCTCAATCTCTTTCAATCGACGTAACGCTACTAACTCTGAATATGTTTTTCTTATATAGTTATTCATCTTGCTCCTTTCTTTCTTGTTCTCTTTCAAATCTTTCGCTACTGCTTTCATTTGCGTACCACGCTTTCCATTCTTCATCAGTATATGGTGTTCCGTTGTTATTCATCTTGTCCTTTCTCCTTGTCTGAGTACTTCTCTTTAAGCCTCTTTGCTTCGTCTACCAATTGCTCTATTGCTTTCATAGGATCAAACTGTTCATCAAATGCTTGTTCTTCTTTAGTTAGTTTTTTCATATAAGTAAAGGTTTAGTTAAGTATTAGCTTTATAAAATGCTTGTGCAAAACCTTGTGGGGTAATTGCCCTAGCTGTCTGTTGCTTGCTTCCTGTTATCATTGAGATACTTGGAAGTTTACGATTATTGATTGAACACTTGAGTTTTTGGTCTTCAGTCATTACCTGGTCGATATTTGTAAACTTTTTAATAGGGAAGTTGAAGTATCCCCAAATATCAGTCCCTTTAGTGTAAGCATCTCCAAATTCCCAGGGGTTAAAATGAAATGGTGGTTTACCTAAAAATTGTCTTAAATATCCCATTGGATTTTCTAACGCCCAGAAGGCTAGCTTGTTTTGTTTTCTACATTTCCATATAATCTGTAAACATACTTCTACAGTTTCCATTCCCTCATTAAAATCTCTTGGCTTTTTAGCTCTTGTTCTCGCTAACGAAAACATAGTGCAAGGCGGAGCTGCTAAAATCCCGTATACATTTTCAGGTGGCTCATAAGTTCTAACGTCATTATCCGGTAACGTAATTAGTCTCACATCATAGCCAGCATCTTTATATGGTTTTGACCATGCGCCAGTACCACCACATAAGTCCAATATTATTTTGGTTGAATCAGTTTTCATATAAGTAAAGGTTTAGTTAAGTGTCTTTTTATAAATTGGTTTTGTTCCCTTTAATGGTAAAATAACTGTATATTCCGAAGTAAATCCCATCTTTCTATTTTGTTTATTTATTTTCCAAAGTACATCAACCATCTCACCAAAAGTTTTATATCCTTTACGTTTTTTTAGAAAGCCTTGATCTGTAATCACTGCATTAAGAGCCTTCTCGACAGTTCCACCATTCCATCCAATTGTAGCCATAAATTTTATTTTTTCCTTTTTATAGTAATTTTTCATATTATTTACTCTCCTTGTATATCTCCCTGAGTTTTACACTGTAGGCTTCATATGCTAAGTCTTGTGTTGCTAGGTAGGCTTTCCATGCTAATTCTGTTATTGCATTGCAGACCTCCCATGCCTCGGCTCTTTGTTCTTCTTTAGTTAGTTTTTTCATATTATTTATCCAACCCATTCTCTTCAGTAAAGATAGTTTCTCCGTTCCACCCACATCCACATTCTTTTTTATGTAACTTCTCAAGAGCTGGCATGTTATCTTCTCGTGCTTTATCCCATGCTTGGTCTGCTTTATCCGCTGCTTGGTTTGCTTTACCCCATGCTTGGTTTGCTTTACCCCTTGCTTGGTCTGCTTTAATGAATGCTTGGTTTGCTTTACCCCTTGCTTGGTATGCTTTATCCCATGCTTGGTATGCTTTATCCCATGTTTGGTGTGCTTTACCCCTTGCTTGGTATGCTTTATCCCGTGCTTGGTATGCTTTATCCCATGTTTGGTCTGCTTCAATAAACTCACTAGGTAACTTACCCTTGACAGGTTTGATAAGTTTTAGCCTTAACTCAATCTCATCCTTTGGTTTATTCTCCTTAATGTATTTAATCCTATTTTTTAAAGGTTCAGTCAATGCCTCTACCAGTATTCCATGGTGAATATGGAAGTAGTATTTAAGTGTTAGTTTTTTCATAACAATACCCAAACTACAGCCAAGCTAAAAAGAATAACAAAAAACATAATTACATTTAAAATACACCTCATAGCTTATCCTTATACGAATTTTTCCAATCGAATAATTCTTCTTCTCGCTCCCTATCCTCAACACTACTGATTGCTCCTAATAAGATACTCAGCCCAACGAGTATTGCCGGAAAAGTTAAAAGTCCTGCCATGTAACTAACTATATCTAAATTCATTTTGTAAACTCCCAATAGATTCTATAGCAGAGATCTCTACACATCTGACTGTTATATCTTTTCGCAAGATACTCAAGTACCCTGTACACAGCTTTTGCTGTTCGATTGTTTTTCATAGGACAGTATGAAAATTATCTCTGCGTTATATCTATCTCAACTCTTGGTTTCTTAGCGTCAACATCGAATATATGCACAATCGAGCCTGTATACTTCCTGCTATCGTCCGGCAACACTTTCGCAAGCACCATGCCATCTAATATGTATTTGAGAGCAAATGCTACATTGTCGCTATCCTTCTTGAGATCCTTGGTATACCATGTACAGATCATCTCAACTATTCCCTTAATCGGTTTTACCTTCTGATTCTCTAACTCTCCCCAAACTCGCTGCGTTTCAGCTTTCTTGATACTCGCTGCCTTATAACGATTTGTTCTCTCAGCGTTTATATACGTATTCAGATCAGTTAATTCTCCAGGGATGATAAAAATACAATTTTTCATTTACTTTTTGAGTACTCTCTTGCTTTCTGCTCCCTATGGTCTTCTGAGCAGGGCTTGCATCTATCCGCGTTCATATGAACTAGGGCTTTGCAATCAAAACACTTATGCAATTTCTTTTCCTTCATACTTTTCCAACAAGGTTTTTAGTATCTTCGCCCGTTTCTCAGTAAGACTTCTCATTGCAGGACGATCTACCCATTTCTTCCTTAACTTCTCTAATCTTTCTTTTAAATCATTGATAATATTCATGTACTTAAATAATATTTACTGTATCAATCAACTAAGGCTCACGCCCTCTCTCCCTCAAGTCATACTCAGGTTTAATTGAGTAGGCTTCATTTGAGATCTAGAAACGCGACGAGCAGAGTTTTCTTCGTATATCCAAACATATTCTTCATCAGTTTCTTTGTTCTTGGTGGTGGGGACAAAGTTGCTTTGTAAAATGTAGGTAACGCTTCTATTCTTCTCTGTGCGTGAAAATATCCGATGATTTTGTTCTTTTAATTCGGAGATTCGAGTCGGTGCTTGTTTAATTGCGTGGAGATATGTAAGGTCGTAGGAATTAACACCCCTAGATCCTGATGCTTTTAGTAACTGTAAAACTTTATCTTGTTGTGTTTTCATAGTCCAACTCTATGTTTGCTAGGGGAGAAAAATGTTTCTGCCCATTTCGAGGATCTCCCCTAGCGTAAATCCCTGTCTTTTCAGACCACACCACTACTCACTCGTCCACATTGCTGCAACCAATGAGAGTCATTGAAGTCCTTTCCCAAAACAAATTTGCCCATTCTCTCTGTGTGACCAGTAGGCTTTATCTGTCTTTACTGATATCTTCCGCTCCATCTCTACTTGATGCTCAGAGCATGTCCTTGGTTGATGCCTCGCATCAATTGTTGCCCTGTCCTCGTATACTTCCCTCACTAATCCGTCATCCTCTTCCTGAACTGCCTGAGCCTTTACGATTTCATCAGCTGATGCAATGCTGTCGATTACTCCGTATCCTGCGAACCCCAAGGCTCTACCTACTGCTGATGTCTCAGCGACTTCATAAGGGGATTGCTTCTCAATTGACTTATTTGGGTTCGCTGCTGAGATACCTGTGAAAGTACCTTTTTTTGTCACGACTGTTGCCTTGATAACAACTGATCCACCATTAGGGATGACCTCAGTGTTTATCGAGACTAAATCCTCTCGTGCTTCCGCAAGTCTCTCTGCTACTGTGATGTATTGTTTTCCGTGTATATTAACTGGCATAATTTTCCTCCTTAGATTCCAAACTTTCTTCCACATGTCCAACGATCAAATGAATAGCCGTTATCTTTAAAGATGATGTAAGCGATTTTGATATTTACCTCAGGATCGAATAAGAACTTTCCCTGTGTTTTCTGCCAATATTCGTTGATTTGAAATACTCCGATGTCGCGACTGCCTGCCGGCTCGTTTCCTGCTGTATTCACTGCGTTAGGATTAAGTGCTGCATTCTCACAAGAGAGGACCTTGAACGCTTTATCAGCATGATCTCCGAATACCTCACGGATTTTATTTCTTATTGATATCGACTGTTTATCAGTGGCCTCTTTAACCTTTGGCTCGTCAGCGAGTGGGGAGATGATGTTTTCTGCTGTATAAACTTCCTCAGCGTAAACCTTGGCAGCACCTTCATTCTTGTAATACTGAGCCGTCAGGATGAAAAGAAGCACAACGATGATGTATCCGAAAGTGTAGATCTTCCACGATGAACGCCTCTTGTTTCGATATTGATTGCTACCCTGTCTGTTTAATCTGCTTCTCATATCGTTCCTCCGTGTAACTCGATTAGGTCTATCTCTTTGCTTTGATCTGCTAATGTCAGCCACTCTATCTGTGAGGTATATTCTTTCTCCGAGTCATAGTTATCCTGCATAGCTTGGAGTATTTCCGCGCCTACTTTTTCAGAGTAAAAATGCGTTTGAGAATTAGCTATCTTTGCAACGCTGAGGTGTCTTTCTGCCGATGCGATGAATAATTCCGATAGATCGTATGCTGTGAGCTTCATGTGATGGTAGTGTATCACAAACTGTTTGTCTTGTCAAGTCCTGTAAGAGTTTTGCTATTTAGCTTCCTTTTTACCTGCTCTAACCCTTTTCATGTAATCGCTTATTTGCTTAGGGGTCATTCCTTCTAAGCGTTTCTTTCTGGAGACTCTTCCCATCTCTGCGAAGATTTCCTTGTGGTCTTTGAAGTCCATACAGATAATTATACACGGACTGTTAGTTGCTTGTCAAGCGCAGCGTTTTTATCCAGCTTTACCTTCAACCTAGCCAACTCTTCTTTTGAAACCTTCGCCACAGATACTATATACCTCTTTTGTCCGGGAGATGCCTTTACCCAGGCCACACGAAGTAGTGCCAGCCTATCTTCTATTTGTTGTATGTCTTGCCGAAGGTGCTGTAAGTGTTCTAAGGTAGTCTTATTCATACTAATTTATGGAAAATTTATTTTTTAATCTCACCCTAATCTCCTGCAGCTTCTTTTTACCAGCCGCTTCTTCTTCAGGAGAAATCAAGGGAGCGATTACCTTAGCAGTTTCTACGTCAATGGATATCTTGGTTGTCTTTTCGCTCATATGGGTTCTTAACCATCCTCGGAAGAATAGACCGGGGTTGGTATAATTCTTCGATGACATGGTCATATAGGCATTACATTTCTCTTTTTGCTCAACTAATTCTGACGTTGCAAGTCCGGGAAACTCTTTTAAGAACATCATTTGTTGGGATTTGTTTAGTAAGAGCTTATTGGGATGTTTTTCTTTTTCTGTATTATCAGCAGATAATATTCTTAATTCTATATTCTCTACTTCTTGTATAGTGTTACTTTGTTGTTCCCTTGTTGTTACTTTGTTGTTACCATCGCTGTTACCAGATTGATACTTTTCCCAATTTATGAGGCTACATTCTGTAAATTTGTTGTTACTGCTTAGTGTTACCATTTGCCACTTTTTTGATAATCTTAAGAGAGCTTTATAAAATGTGTTGCTGTTAAGCCCTAAACTCTTACTAGCCCAAAACCTACCAAAATTTGCTTTTCCGGTCTTTCTGTCAACCATTAAAAGAAGCCAGCTAAAAACCTGCCAAGCAGTGGCATCTTTCATTATTCCATTGTCAAGAATTTTGCGGTGTAATTTAACCCAACCAGTATTGTCCATGCTCTTTCTCCTTGGTATTTACTGCCTTAATAGAAACCATAAACGCTGCGACTGGATTATTCTCCCACCAATAAAGCTTCTTTGCTTCTTTCATAATTTCTCCCATCTTCTCAGGAGAATATAATTTGGCAAATCGCATAATCATTCCCGACCCTTTTTTGTCCATGATATGCAATTCGTCTATAACTCTTAATGCAACACTTACAAATGGCAACATATTACCTCCTTTCCATAAAAAACCCCGACGCCTACTTGTGGTAAACATCGGGGATTTTCTGATTAATCAACAAAAAAAATCTGTTCCCACAAACTGATCTAAATCCATATTACATTCTCTATGATAAAGAAGCAACTACATCTTTGTGGCACTTACGTATTTTTCCTGTCATCGCTGAGATTATGGATAGGTTTAAGCCATTGTGCTTCGGTTTCAAATGATGCAGCAGGTACTGGTTGCGCTATCTCAAGAGGAAAAACAGCCCCCCTTGCCGCTAATTGGGATGCCTCCTCAGCGTCACAGTTCACACCAGGAACGATGAAAGCCTCTCCATGATGGTTTGTATGCCTAAAGCCCCCAGATCCTTCTCCTAGTCCATAAACAAACACTACTGCTGCGTCTGGTTGCCCGAACTGGTTAGGCATACGATTCTCTCTACCACTCAACGCATGCCACTCCTCATTGCGGAAAGGCACTCTAGTTCTATCCTCTGGTGTATATCGCTCGTGACTCATATATTCCTTTAATTGATTGTTGCTCTCTGCCAGCCGTCTTACTTCTGAACGTCTGCCGTGGTGAGAGCAATCATCCTTTTTACCACGGATATATTTCTCGACTGCCATTAGCTAACAAATTTACGAAGTATATCTGTCAGTCTATTTAGAACGAAAAGCACCATGCTTCCCTGTGTAAAAGTAGAGGGAATAAAATCTCTCACTGAGAAGGCATGACCCTCAACTGATAATGCTCCTGTGACTTGTGCAAAATAAATTAAGATAACAGGCGCAACAAAGATAACACCACCGCGAAGAATATTTTTCCAGTCGGTATGATTAAGTGACATTGACTTACTAGGTCTCATATACTCACCTCCTTTAGAGGGTAAAATTTCCCCCTCGGATAATATATATTCCAGCTCCTAAGAAAACGACTCCTACAATCAATGCGAGAAACCAAGGCTGAAGTGATACTCCAAACCCTAGTCCTACAATTGAAAGAATAAGAAGAAGTCCCACAATCGCAAGAATAATACCGATAACCTTAATAATGGTATTTGAAAGACTCATAAATAACTCACCTCCTTTATATAACTCCTAAGTATCGCTAATATGGTTAATAATATTCCCATAGCATCACCCCTTTATTAACAGGTCATAGATTAGTTTCTTATAACCTGTCAGAACAGTCATACTGCATTGTTTTTTCAACTGATCTAGCTGCTCTGAGACTGTGTTGATCTGCCCTTCCTGCTTGCTGATACGGTCACTCTGTCTCCTAGCTTCTTCGACAAGGCTTGTATTCTCGGCTACTGTCTTATCGTGTTCCTTTGTTATCTTCACTAGGTCTATCTGAAGATCTGAGATTTTCTTATCAGCATCTTTCAGTTGCGATTCCTTATGAAACAATACATCCTGAAAGCTAACAAGCTTCTTTAACTCTCCCGCTGCAATATCGTAGTTAGGCTGTACTTGCATGATGTCGCAAAGTCCGGCAAAGTAGGTCCAATTACGATCTCGCTCTGTGCGAAGTTTATCCAGCTCAATCTGCGGATCGACTCCCATAAACGTCTTAGCTACCCGAATGAGCTTATCAATATCCATCGTGCCGGGGCATTGTGTGTTGCGTACCTCTTTATGACCCTTGATATGCTCACGATTTAACGGAATGTGGTATTTGGTACATATCTCGGCAATAAGCTGTCCCGATGTCTTGTAGGTCTTCTCAGAGGCTAATCTATCTGGTGCTGCTGAATGTTCAATGCCAATGCTTTTTTGATTCCACGAATATACCCCTGCATGATAAGCAACTGCATCATCTTTAACGTATTGGTGTATTGTGTCATCCTCTATCCCATAATGGGCTGAGGTTCCTGGGGTAGTTTTCTTGAACTGTGCATCAGCAGCAGCAAGATTTCCTACAATCCAATGAATGAAGATGTGCGTAATAGGCAGTCTATTCTTATCGAAGTTTGGGCTTGGAACCCATTGTATGTTCATTTTACGAAAAACTTTAGGAAAAAAGTTATAACAGTAAGTCCACCCACACCTAGCCAAAGATACTTCTGCATTGTCTCAACCTTATTCTCAGCTTGTTTTACTCGATCCTCTATCTGCGTAAAATCCCGTACCGAGACATACGCATTCGAGAAGCTATCGACTTTCATATTCAAAATATCAAATCCTTTGACAAGATATGTTATTTGTTCACCCATCTTTGCGTTACTGGTTGCTGAGTCTATAGCTGCTTTGACTGTGATTTCATTAGCGTCTGCTGCTGAATATCTTTCTTTCATATTTATAGAAATGTAAATGATCCTATTGCTGATGATGGAAGTGTATAGTCGATAACATACTGCATGGGATTTGTGCCGTTATATGGATCAACTGTCAATCCTGCAATTACACCTGATGACCAGGAAGGCTCTGCATTATCTGCATCCGCTGCTATCCGAAGTCCCAACCTCGTTACCCCTGTTTTGCTGATATTTCCAACACCTGTACTATTAAGGGTAAAGTCATTGAATGCGCTCGTTGTAATGCCTGCTAGTGTTAGGTCGGTAGCCTGCCTTGTACTACCCCAACCTGCCACGTCGTAATCGCCATTAGCTAACGCAGTAAGGCTAGCAGGGCCAGTTGTTGTAACCAAGGCGAGGCTTTGACTTGCAAGGGTTGTTGTTTTTGTATTGACGTAAACACGGAATTTCGAAGTATTTTGAATGGTTGCAGTATCAGGTAGAGCAGAGGTGTCGGCTGGTTCAGGTCTCCTGAATAACTCACCCCACGGATTCCCTACATCTGTACTTGCGTTTATCTGTGGACCGGAACCTGAAGCGGTCTGCGCTATATCTCCCGCATTGCCTCGCTTATTAGCCCATGATTCATTCCCCGCTGACCTTCCTACACGGCCATCAACGTTACTTGCATTAGGCGTAAAAGTTGATTGCGCAAAGTGGAATTGCTTTACGAGTGTAGGAAGAAATGAGTTGTTGCGTAATCCTAGTCCCCAGAGAAAAATATCCTTTGCCTCATTGAAGTCATTAAGACGCATCGAGACAGCATCTATTGTTCTAAGTGCTGGAAATAGCTTCTTCTCCATATGAAGACTGTCAGTCGACGCTACATGGCGATATTCACCCTTTCCTTCGCGCGATGTATAGCCGTTTGAATGAATGATGAGTTGTTTTTTGGGTAATATAATACCTCTGTGAGAGAGGTAGTCTTTTCCAATCTCAGTATTGGCAAACCAGTTTACGAGGTATGAGTATTTGCTAACGAGCGATGTATTCATTTTATCCGCTTGCTTTTTATTCGTGGAAGACGCGGAATCTTCACTACCCCCCTTCGTACTGAGAGGGATTTTAGCTTAAATATTTTTCTGACTGGAGCTTTTGCTTTTCTAGCCATAAAAAAAGACACCTACCTGGTGCCGTGATCAGTAAGATCTGACTAGATACATTATAATCCCCTAATTGTTAAATTACAATCTATTTTTGCTCATTGTATGCGTTAGAAAGCCCGTTGAGCTTATTTTCAATTAAAATTAGTACCTTATTCTTCTGCTCCTGAGTAAGCCTTGTATCATCGCGGACTCTCTTTTTATATTTCTGATATGTATCTACTTGTGATTTAATTGTTTTAATAGTATTAGCTCGCCTCAATAGATCTTTATTTTGCCGAATTAACTGTATGGCATCCTCACGTCTTCCTGCCTCGGCAAGATCCCTGACCTGACTTTCCACTGCTTGAACCTGAGCTGAATCTGAATATACTTTATCGAGCAGTACGCCTCCAGATGCCTTTCCGAATCTTCTCTCCAAATTACTCACAGGGTTTTCTTTGCCTAAAAGCTGTGAACCTAAACCGCCCAATTGAGTCTGGGCAAAGTTTTCAACCATGAGAGGAGACACATTTAGCATCTTACCTATTCCTGTTGCCACACCTGATACGCCTGATCTAGTCTGCGCCTCAGGTAGTTTGTTTTTCATATAGTCAGGAATAATTCTGCGACCCGTAAAGAGGTTAGTGTTTGTTGTTGCCTCAACAATCGGTTTAGCAATTTGAGGAGTGAATGTAGAAGCTAGCTTATTACCGCTAGTTATATCCACCGAGGTTCCAGCGGTTATTAAATTAGTTGCTAACTCACTAAACCTAACAGGATCTAATCCTTCTGCGGACTCCATCTGCCTTCTAACGATAGTTCCCAGGTTAGACAATCCAGGGGGGAGAGGAATCTTGATAACATTCCATCTGCCCTTAGCATCCTGTGTAGGTTCGGGAGGAATGAGAATAATGTTGTTTTCTTTCTCGTATTGAGGGATATCTTGATAAATCTGCTTCCTTTGAGGGTCTGACAGATTCCACGCTGTGGATACTGCAATAGGAGTAAAAATAGTTATCGCGACCTTCGCTGAGGTTTGCGCTGGAGCATTTTGAAAACTTCTAACTAATTGCCGTGATCCCTGAATGCCTGCATTAAAGAAGGGAATTGTCCAGTTTATTACCCTACCAAAAGATCCTCGCCTCGCGAAGTTAGCCGTGTTCTCCCTCGCTGCTTGTGCTGCAAGTAAGTTAGCATCTTGTAGAGTCCTTCCCTCCTTAAGGAGAGCTTGTCTCATGCCTTCAAAGTTTTTAATTCTCCCTAATTCCTCACTTCTACCAACCACATTCTCAATAGCCCTCAAGAGCTCTAATGGATGTCTGACAGTAAATCCAACAGGGTTTCTCAGTCTTGCTATAGCGAGGTTAGGAGCATCTCTGGCTATATCAAAACTTGTTCCCCCTCCTGCGTTTCTGACAAGATCCTTATATAGCTCATCGTGTTTTATTGCCGCAAACAACGCCTTAACAAAGTTAGTTGGATTAAGTATTGATGTTTTTGCAGCACGACTTGAGTTAACGAAGCCTGAAACCTCATCTTTCAACATGTTAGTAACTACAAAAGGTATATTAAGTCCCGTTGCGCCGAGCTGTAGCATTCGCGTTGGAGTAGAGAGTATCTTTCCGAGTAATCCCATCTGCTCTATGTTCAAAGACTTAGCAGCAGCAGATATCTCTGGAGTAGTTGCAAATGTTTTTTTTACCCCATTTTCTATAAACGAGAAAGTATGAGGAGCTCTTCCCCCTGCATCGACCTCTTTTATTAATCCTTCAAATCCTGGTAATGTTCTATAACTTGCCAATTGTTTAGCTGCTACATTTCTTTCACCTTGGGAGAAGGCATCTTGTGTCTTTAGAAGTAATGACTCTACTGGACTTGTAATCTCTCTTTCCGAGCCTTTTAGTCTCTGTACAACCGTTTGCTTGGATATGGACGCAATACCCTTCCCTGTACCACGATTCACTGACTTTTCTAGCTGATTGAATATTCTATTAAGTGGTACATAGACAGGGTATTTTTTTACAAGCTCCGTGGCGAGGTTCTCGTCTATTAACCCTGTTTCTACTGAATACTTAAGCAATTTCCGACTATATTCATTTACAACCTTAGCATGGGCTTCGTATTGAGGAGCTAGATCATTTACGAGTTGTTGATCCCGCACTAGGTCTCTACCTGTTTTTATTCCCTGTTTCTCAACGCTTGCTGCCTGTTTTGCAATCATATACTGATCGAGTGCGTCCATGTCAGGAGCATTCTTGATCACATCTACCAACCCATTATCTTCAGCAAATTGGCTTGCTAGACTTTTGCTCCGAAGCACTCTGTCTATTTGAAGTCTTATGTCTTGAGAGGGACGAGTTTTAAATTTATTCTGCTTCTCAGCTACAGTAAGTATGTCAGTAATGGGAGAAGTCTCATCAACCAGCTTTGCCTTGAAATCAGCCAATAAGCTACCTACTTTTTGCTTTATACCTACATTTCCTGTAGATCTCGCCTGCTGTTGTTTTTGTGTTAGCTCTTTTATATACTGTTCTGTAGATGAGTTGGATATGGGCTGATTCATGGTGGAACGGCTGGCCTCTGTATCTAGGGGATTTGGTAATTGGCCTTGGTTATCTGGTGCTACTTGGCTTATGGTTAAAGGTTTGTTATCTAGTATGGGAGTTTTTAAAGAGACTCCACTAGCTTCTTCTACTGCCTTTACTCCTCCTGTAGCTTGGGTGTAGATATCGGTGAGTTGTTGTTTGGTTTTGAGAACATCGGGGTTCAGCACTTTAATTTCTGCCTCTTTAGCGCTTGTTTTTCCAAGCGTTCTGTAATCCACAGCATCAAATCCATTTGCTTTTGCCCATTTACCAATTATGGGTTCTGCCACATCTGGCTTTAACAACGGGTCAGCAGCTCTATAAGAAATATAGATGTCATCTGGAATGTCTTTTCTTGTAGCTATTTTGGCTGATTTGGAAATAAAACCTTCTTCTAAGCTAACTGACGGTTTTTCTAAAAATGGCAAACTCTTTCTAAAATCTTGTTTAGCTTTCAAAAAAGTTTCCGCAACTTTTCTATCAGTTGAGACTGGTAATCCCCTATCTCCTCTTTCTGTTACCCTTACCGCTTCTCCACCTCTAAATACTGGTATGTTACTATCCACAAACTCCTCCGCACTCTTATACTTCCTTGCTTCTTGGGCGAGGGGTTGGAGTGGCTTTACTCCTCCTGTAGCTTGGGCGACGACATTTGATTTATCTAGCGCGGCTTGCTTGGCGAGTGCCGTGTCCCTGACATCCTTAACAGCTAGACCAAGCCCTGCGCCGTTGCGCTGTTGACCAACTGCGCTTAAATGAAGATCCCAGATGTTTTTGATCTGTTTGTTCGTTAGGTTTCGCGCTTTACTACCAAAGACGTTCTCAGTTAGGGACTGCACTATCGTTCCCAATTCTCCGAGTGCTTTCCTGTCCTTGCCTGATTCAACGAGTTCGGCAAATCTCCCAATAATGCGAATGTCCTCAGGTCGAAGAACACGGCGAAGCATCGCAACGCGCCTCGGATCAACAAGAGACTTGCCTTTACCAAAACCCAACGGGGAAACATCCAGCGCTGTGACACCTGCCAGTGCAAGAGATCCTGATAAATCTGCCTGCTGGGGCGAGAAGCCTGCCTTCTGCTGTAAGAATGTTGAATAGTCTCTCTTTTGAGCAGGAAATGATTTTACCGGCTGTTTACCGAATAAGAACTGTTGCATTCCGGCCTTAGGAATGGCGGCCTCTCGTCCTTGCAGTGTGAGTCCGAGTGATCCACCAACAC
>Ga0163153_10001803_pt1 | contig 33011 bp, 33 predicted proteins | sample OliLakLV19MP6IB1_FD_148629 | JGI IMG/M metagenome (GOLD analysis project Ga0163153, IMG submission 148629) | Freshwater microbial mat bacterial communities from Lake Vanda, McMurdo Dry Valleys, Antarctica - Oligotrophic Lake LV.19.MP6.IB-1 | ecosystem: Environmental > Aquatic > Freshwater >... | reverse complement strand
CACCTACGACGAGGTCGGGAACCCCACTCGGGTCGTCGATCACGGTGGCGCTTCCACGGCCTACGCGTACGACTCGCGGGACCGGATGCAGCGGGCCTGCTTCGGTGCGTCGTCGTGTTCGCCCGGTGCCGCCGATGTGGCCTGGCAGTACGACACCGTCGGCAACCGCCTGTCCGAGACGCGATCGGCCGGAACGACGAATTATCAGTACGACGCGGCCGACCAGCTTTCGAGCGCCGGACCGGAAACCTTCGGCTACGACACGCGCGGCAACACGGCGCGCGCCGGCGACACGACGTACACCTACGACCGTGCCGGCCGAATCACCGTCGCAAACGCGCCGCGCGATGTGACGGGACAGTACGCATCGATCGTGCTCGCCGACACCCCGCGTGCGTACTGGCGCCTCGGAGAGACGAGCGGGACTATCGCGGCCGACAGCACTGGCAACAACGTAACCGCGACCTACAAGAACACCCCGACGCGCGGGCAAGCCGCGCTCGTCGCGGGTGAAACGGACGGTTCCGTGAAGTTCAACGGAACCAACGAGTTCGTCGCGCCGAAGGTGACCCGGATCGACAAGCGATCGTTCTCCGTCGAAGCGTGGATCAAACCCGAATCCGGGCCGGCCGAACAGACGGTCTACGCGGTCCACTCGGCCAACACTGCGGGCAAGAGTTTCGCGGTGACGGTGAAGTCGAACGGGTCGGTGGCAGTCCAGTACGACGCCAGTCAGATTCTCACCACTCCCACGGACGCCGTGCCGTTCGGACAGGCGTCGCATATCGCGGTTGTGTACGACCACGCAGCCGACCGCACCCGCATCTACGTAAACGGTACGGAGCGAGCGTCGGGAAACCAGGGTCCGTACGTTGCGACCGGGGGCACGCACGCCATAGGGCGGCACCGGTCGACGGCGTGGAAGTACTTCAAAGGCACCGTCGACGACGTTGCGCTGTACCTCTCGGCGCTGCCTGCGGCACGGGTCGCGGCCCATGCCAACCCCACGACAACTGTCACCGATGTCGCGCTATTCGGATACGACGGCGACGGGCGCCGTCAGGTCAGCGGCAACTTCATCGCCGGCGCGCCCGCGGGCCCCAGCCCGATCGTGTACCACCTCTGGGATCCACGCACGGGCGCACTCGCCATCGATCGAGGTGGTGACGGCGTCGTGGCCGCACGGTTCTCGTCGGGGCTGACGGGATACGCGGAGACGACGGGTGCGGGGGTGCGGAGCTACGGCTACACCGACCGCTTGGAGTCGACGATCGCAACGACGAGTTCGAGCGGCGTCATGCAATGGCGGGGTGACTACGAGCCCTTCGGCATCGGGCGCGCGGAGACCGGCTCGCCGCGGCCGCGCCTTGACTTCCACGGTGCGTTCACGGAATCGGTGACCGGTCAGCTCCACATGAAGGCCCGAGACATGGATCCGGAGTTGGGCCGCTTCACGGCGACCGACCCGCTCGCGCCGTCGATCACCGACCCGTACGTGTCGGCGTACGTCTACGCAAACGACCGGCCCACGGTGTTCGTCGACCCCGAAGGACTGCGCCCGCGTCCGGCCGGCGCGACTGACTGGGGGCGGGGTGTCTGGAAGTCAGTCACGTCGATTCCCGGTCAGGTCATTGACGTCGCCGAAATGCATATGCGCTGCCAGTGGGACACGGGGATTGGCCTGGGGCGTGATCTCCTTGGTCACGAGGGCGCCTCGGAGCAGTGGCATCGGGGCCTCGACAACTGCCGCGACGCCGCGGTCGCGACTGTCACTGCGCCGTACACGATCGTGAAGACCGCGTTCATGTGCGGTTACAACTCGAGCTACGCATTTCTCGACTCGAACCAGCAACAACTGCGCCAAGGTGGCCAGGAGTGCGGCGAGACCGCGCAGAACATGGTGAAGGCCGACATCAGTCGGAGGGTGTTCAAGGTCAAGCTCGATGTCGCGACCGAGATTGTGAAAACCGTCGACGCCAAAACGATTCTGAATCTCCCGCGCCCCGTCAGCGACCTGGGTTGGTGGCTGCGCAACCGGTAGATGAGTGAACTGCCCGGGCCGTCTATCGGGGGGACAACAGACGGCCCGGGTGTTCATCCGGCCTTCCGTGGCCTGTGCTCGGCGACCGCGTCGTCGGGCGGACGATCGGCGCGGCCGGCGAGCAGGTCGGCCCGCAGTGCGTCTGCGGCCGAATGTGCGCCCGTGTACCAGCGGCGTCTGCGGCGGGCGCTCCATCGGTGGGGCGCCCGGGCGGTGGGCCGCACGACGAGTTCGGTCGACGTCTCGGTCCACGGGGTCAGTTCGATCTCGGCGTCGAAATTCTCGATGCGGGTCGCGGCCCGCACGGTGGCGAGGTCGGCCCGGTTGAGGTAGCCGTGCTCGTCGCGCACCCACCGGTAGTCGGGTGCGGCGGCCACGGCCGCCATGAGCGGGAGCGGTACGCGCCGGGCGACGCCGAGGTGCGATCGGTCGGCCAGCACACAAAGGAGTGAGTCGTCGTGCATGGGTCCAGTGTGTCCAGCGCACGTTTCGGCGACACACCGACTGTGAGAACCGTGGGTTACACCTGGGCGACACCCTCACGTGTCGCATGCCAGAGCATTTCCTCGGCCAGTTCGTCGATCGCGGCGCTCGCCAACGCGAAGAGCGCGGGCTTGCGGGCCGACCACCACGGATCGAGGTCGCCGCGGGGCCGCAGCACCAGGTCGGCCGATTCGGCGCTGCGCACCACGATCTCGACGGTCGCGAGGGTGACGGCGACGTGGGCCGGGTCGTACAGGCGCGCGCTCGACGTCCACGTCGGTCCCGCCTGTGACGAGACCATGACGGGCATGAAGTGAACGTCGAGTTCGATCGAGCCGCGATCGCCCAGCGTCCAGCACGTGTGCGTGGCCGCGACGTCGCGCCGCAGGTGCAACAACACGTTGTTCACCAAGGTTGCGTCGATGGGCAAAGCCCGCGTGACGCCCGCCGCATCCATGCGCGTCGCCCCTCCGTGGAAACCGTCCTCCAAGTGCCCAATAGTGATCGGTCGCCTGCCGGGCCCCCCTAAGCGACGTTTCTGAGCGCGCTTATACACTGCGCCGCTGACGCGGGGGAGAACCAGATGTTCGAGTGGTCCGAAGAGCACAAGATGGTCAGGGACGCAGTCCGGGCCTTCGTCGACGCCGAGATCCGCCCCCACCGGGAGGAGCTCGAATACGGCGATATGCCCCCGTACGACCTGCTCCGCAAGCTGTACCGGACCTTCGGGATGGACGAAATGGCCCGCTCGTCGTTCGAGCGACGCATGTCCGGGTCGGCCCCGGGCTCCGGTGAAGGCGGCGGTGGCGGCGGGGCGGGCATGACGCTCCTGCCGATCGTCGAACTCTGCAAGTGCTCGCCGGGCATGGTCACCGCGATGGGCGTGTCGGTCGGCCTGACCGCCGCCGCGATCATGGCCAAGGGCACCGACGAACAGAAGAAGCGTTGGGCCCTCGACGTGCTCACGCTCGACAAGATCGGCGCGTGGGCCATCACCGAACCCAACTCGGGTTCCGACGCGTTCGGCTCGATGCAGTCGACCGCGCGCCGTGACGGCGACGAGTACATCCTCAAGGGCTCGAAGACGTTCATCACGAACGGTCCCTACGCCGACACGATCGTGTTCATCTGCAAGCTCGACGAAGGCAACCCGCCCGCCGAGCGCAAGGTCGTGCAGTTCGTGCTCGACAAGGGCATGCCCGGCCTCGAGCAGTCGAAACCGTTGCGCAAGATGGGTCTGCACTCGTCGCCGACGGGAATGCTGTTCCTCCACGACGTGCGTTGCGGCCGCGACCGCTTGCTCGGCGAGAGCGAAGAGGCATTCGGTGGGGGCGCAGGCCGCGAGGCGTCGAAGGCCACGTTCGTCATCGAGCGTTCCGGGGTCGCGGCAATGGCGCTCGGCATCATCGAGCGGTGCATGGAGCTGTGCATCCCGTACGCCAAGGAGCGCGTGCAGTTCGGCAAGCCGATCGGTGAGTTCCAGCTCATCCAGCTCAAGCTGGCCAAGATGGAAGTCGCGCGCCTCAATGTCGAGAACCTCGTGTTCCGGTTCCTCGAACAGGCGGCCGCGGGCAAGGTGATGAGCCTGAGCGAAGCATCGGCGATGAAGCTGTACGCCGCCGGCGCCGCCACCGAAGTCGCACTGGAGGCAGTGCAACTGTTCGGTGGCAACGGGTACATGGCGGAGTACGAAGTCGAGCAACTCGCCCGCGACGCCAAGGTCCTGCAGATCTACGCCGGCACCGACGAGATCCAGGTCGGCCAGATCGCCCGCTCGCTCCTCGCGTAGAGCCACCCCATCCGAAATTGCGCCATACGGCGACCGAAACGGTCGCCGTATGGCGCAATTTCGGCTCAGGTCGGCGGGCGGATGAGGGCTTCGATGATCTGCGCCAGGGGGGCGAGGGTGTCGAAGAGTTCAGGCGCGGCCGACTGATCGGGGTCGAGGGTGTGCAGCAGCTCGATGCCGAGGAAGAGTGCGGTGATGGCGTACGCCATCTGTTCGGCGGGCACGACACCCGCGTACGGCGTGTCGGCGAGGGTGCGCTCGACCGCTTCTTCCACGAGCTTGCGCCACGGGGCGAACGCGGCCAACAGCCCCACCTTCAACTCGGGCGACGATGCCGAACCCGCGAGCAACTGGGTGAGCACGTTGAGGCCACCTTCTCCGACCTCCTCGGTGTGTAGCTCGCGCGCGACCGCGACGATCTCGGGGAGTGTCTTCACCTCGGCGAGCCGGCCGGCGTAGCGATCGGCGCGCTGCCGGCCTTCCCACGCGGCCGCGGCAACGAGCAGTTCGGTGACGCTGCCGAAGTGGTAGAAGATCAACGCCTGGTTGAAGTCGCCCTTGCGGGCGATGGCCCGGGCGCTCGCGTTCACGATGCCGTCTTCGCGCAACGTCGTGAGCGTCGCCTGGATGATGCGCGTGCGGGTGTCGTCGCGCGTAGCGCTGGACTGCGTGGTCAGGCGGGCCATTGCTTTCATTCGATCACGCGAACGCGGTGCCGCACGACCAACACTTCCACGAGCCCGACCATGACTTCGCGCCGCACGCCGGGCAGGTGACGTCGGGGGCGTTGTATACGGCTCGCGCAGACTCGGGCTCCCGATGGTGGCAGCGCCCGTCGGGGCACTCCCCAACACTCCGACGAGGCGAGCCGACCATGGCGCCGATGCGCTTGCGGTTCGACGACACGACGTGGAAGAACCGCTCGGCCAGCGGCGCGAGGGTCCGGCCGCTGAGCCGGTACGACCAGGTGCGGTAGTGCAGCGTCGCCCACAGACACGTGAGAAACGCGGCTGGGCCCGCCCAGACCGAACCGTCGTCGGAGACGACGACGAGCTCGGCGCCCAGCCACGGAACCTCGCCGTACCGCTCCCTTGCGGCCGGCGAACCGGCCGCAAGGAAGTCGAGCGGGACGTAGGTCGGCTCGTGCTCCAACCAGTGCCGACAGCGGCGGCACAGCGCGCACTGTTCGTCGTAGATGACAGTGAGCCGCTCGATTGTCATTTCTATGGCTCCCTCGCTGCGCCGTCCGTGGCTTTGCTGCGTCCGCACGACGATCAGCCCACGGTGACGGTGCGCTGCGGCACGACCGGCGGCGGCATGTGCTTCACCTCGTTGCGGTGGCGGAGCCGCCAGAACACGTACACGTTCACGAAGTGCACGGCCGCGAGGCTCAGGAGCAATACGCCGAGCTTCTGCATGATGATCTCGATGGCTTCGGTCGCATCGGTTGGGTCGTTGCTCTTCAACAAGAACATGGCGTAGCCGAGGTTGATCATGAAGAACCCGGTGACGAGCAGGCGGTTGACCGCGACGGCGATTTCCTTGCTGTCGAACACCTCTTCGAGGAACACCGCCCCGTTTCGGTAGAGCGTCTGTGCCAGCCACACCGTGAGGATCAGCGCGATTGCGGCGTACGCGATGTACACCTGGACGAGGTACTGGCTCGAGGTCTCCATTGACCCACCTCCGTGTTGAGCGAACGACTAAAGCATTTGCTCAAAGCGTATGCCCAATCCGTTCGGCCTGTCAATATTCCTGGCGTGCCGGTCGAGCCGCCGCCCTCTCGCTTCGAGTTCCCGCTGCCTCCGGCGGACGCCGACGACGTCATCGCGACCGGCGGCGACCTGGAGCCGGGGACGCTCCTCGCCGCGTACCGGGCCGGCCTGTTCCCGATGCGCCTCGAAGGCGAGCTGGCGTGGTGGTCGCCGGTCGAGCGGGGAATCGTCCCCCTCGCCGACGAGGGTGGGGGCGTGCGAGTGAGCCGTTCGTTGCGCCGGTCGATCGGGCGGTTCGAGATTCGCGTCGACACGACGTTCGAGGCCGTGATGCGCGGCTGCGCGGATCCCGAACGTCCGCACGGGTGGATCGACGACTCGTTCATCGACGCCTACGTCCGCATGTACGAGTTGGGGTGGGCGCACAGCGTGGAGACGTGGCGCGCCGGCGAACTCGTCGGGGGCCTGTACGGGTTGCGTATCGGGCGTTTCTTCGCGGGGGAGTCGATGTTTCACCGGGCGACCGACGCATCGAAGGTGGCGCTGTGGGCGACGGCCGAACTGCTCCGTCTAGACGGCGCCGAGCTGTTCGACGTCCAATGGACAACGTCCCACTTGCGCTCGCTCGGCGCGATCGACGTCCCTCGTGCCGAGTACCTGAGACGATTAAGGTCGGCCGCCGTGCGGACGTAGCGGAGTTCCGCTTGCCGAAGGCCGCTCGAACGTGAGCGGAGGGAGCCATAGTGAATGACTGACAACGACGTGCAGATCTTCCACAACCAGTCGTGCGGCAAGTCGCGCGGTGCACTCGACATCCTCCGGCAGAACGGCGTCGACCCGGTGATCGTCAAGTACCTCGAGAAGCCGCCGGACAAGGCGACGATCGAACGCATCATCGACGCGATCGACGACACGCCCCAGGCGCTTGTGCGTACGAACGACCCGAAGTTCAAGGAAGCCGGCCTCACCAAGGACGACATCACCACCCGTGAGCAGGTGGTCGACGTGCTGCTGAAGCACCCCGAGGTGATGGAGCGCCCGGTGGTGTTCGTCGGTGACAAGGCCGTGATCGCCCGCCCCTCGGAGCGGGTGATGGAACTCCTGGGATAACCGGGGATTCACCCGTCGCCGGGCGCGCCTCGGCTGCGTACGATCGCCCCAGACCCACCGAGGAGTGACCATGGCACCGCTGAAGACGGATAAGCCGCGCGAAGTTGCACGGAACGAGGACGGGATCCTCGTCAGCCGCCACTTCGAGGACGGCTCGACCCGCACGAGCCTCTACCGGCCCGACGGCAGTTCGCAGATCACCACGGTGCGGACGAACCCGTCGACGGGTGGTGAGGACAGGTTCGTCCAGAGCTCCGACGGCTCGTCGCAGCGCCAGATCAACAACCCCGACGGCAGCTCGAGCTTCGTCATCACCGATGCCCAAGGCCGCGAGGACCGCACCGACACCTTCAAAGATGAGAACGGCATCCCGACGCGCCACTCGAAGCGCGCCGACGGCAGCCTCGAGTCGGAACAGACCTTTACCGACGACAACGGCACGCAGCGCGTCGTCGTCAACCGTTCGGACGGCTTCCAGCAGGTCACCGAGATTGCGAAGGGAACGAACGATAAGGGCGAAGAGGTCGTGAGCGAGGTCACGCTCGACGGCACCGGCGCGCTCGTCGTGCGCAAGGACTTCACCACGCATCCCGATGGCAGTACGACGTCGACCTTGCGCGACGGCCCGGATGCCGGCCACGTCGTCGAGACGACCACCACGAGAACGTTGCCCGATGGCGCAATCCGAGTGCACGTATAACGCGCCGACGGCACGGACGAGACCCTCCTGCGCCGGGAGTACAAGACGGCCGACGGCAAACAGGTCGTCGAAGTGCAGCATGACGACCGGGTCGAGTTCGAGACGACGGGCCCGGGCATCCATTCGCGGACGACCAAGTTCGAAGACGGGACGCAGGAGGCGAAGGACTCGGTCACGCAGCCCGACGGCACGATCGTGCACACGACGACAAACCGCGGCGGCACGTTCGAGACGACGACGCAGGACGCGCCCGTAGACGGGCAGCCGATGCTCATCGTGACGACGCGCACCGACGGGACCCGCATCGAGCAGACGCTCGACGACGAACGCATGGTGACGACGACCTTCCATCCCAAGGGTGACACGACGGTACGGCGCCAAGACTTCGACGGCGCGGGCAGTGTCGTGGACCAGGACGCCAACGGGAATCAGGTCGGGCCCCTACTCGTGATCGACGGCGAACCGCTCGAACCCCGCAGCTCGCTCTCGGGCGATCAGTCCGACCGCGAGGACATTCCGGTGGGCAGCCTGGTGGCGCCGAGCGACGTCGCGCCCGCGACGAGCGAGACTCAGCCCGAAACGCCGCCCGCAGCGACGGTTGAAACGAAGGACCCGGCAGAGGACGATCTCGACCCGGTCTCGGCGCCTACTCCGGCCGTTCTCGATGACGATTTCGACCCGGTGGCGCCCGTGATCATGCAACAGACGTCTGACAACCCGCCGATCGAAGTCGACCCCGTCACGGCGGTCGACCCCGTCACGGCGGTCGACCCCGCGGCGCCCGCGCAACCCGACGAGAACGCGCCGCTCATCGAGATCGACGAGCAGGGCAACATCGAAGTCGACGACTTTGCCGAGAACGTCAACTTCGCGTACACCGTGACCGAGACAGAAGGCGGCGGCGAGATCGGCCCCGACCCCGACGTGCCGACCGACACCATGGAGTCGTTCTGACGACCGTTCTGTAGCCTGCGGGACATGGCGGAACTCACTGCGGAAGACGTGCGGGCCGAGGTCAAGGCCTGGCTCGAGGAGAACTGGAACCCCGAGCTGACGGTGGGCGAGTGGTGGGACATCCTCGCCCGCTCCGGGTACGCGGCACCGACCTTCCCCGAAGACGCGTGGGGCAAGGGCTGGTCGCGCCAACTCGCCAACGTGGTGAGCGAGGCGATCGCCGAACACGGCGCGGTCGGCCCGCCCGCGGGTCTGGGCTACCTGCTCGCGGCACCCACGATCGCGACGCACGGGAACGAAAAGCAGAAGCAAGAGGACCTGCTCAACATCCTCAACGGCACCGACGCGTGGTGTCAGTTGTTCTCCGAGCCCGGCGCCGGTTCCGACCTGGCCAGCTTGCAGACCAAGGCCGTCAAAGACGGCGACGAGTGGCTCATCACGGGCCAGAAGGTGTGGACGTCGACCGCGCAGCTGTCGAACCTCGGCATGCTCATCGCCCGTACCGACGTGGAGCTGCCGAAGCACAAGGGCATCACGTACTTCAAGTTCGACATGACGCAACCCGGCGTCGAGATCCGGCCCCTGCGGGAGATGACCGGCCGCGCGTTGTTCAACGAAGTGTTCATCGACAACGCGCGGGTGAGCAACGACGACATCATCGGGGGGCTCAACAACGGTTGGGCCGTCACCAACACCACGCTCATGGCCGAACGCGCCGGTCTCGGCACGGGCGGCAGCGGCGCCGCGGGCAACGCGTTCCCGGGTTCGCTCGCGCAGCAGCTCGGCAACCGCGTCGGCGACCATGTGGGCCAGATCCGCACCGGCGGAACGGGCGGCGGCGGGCGCGGTGCCGCGCAGCGCATCATCGACCTCGCGCGCGAGGCCGGGAAGAGCGACGACAAGAACATCCGCCAGAAGCTCGCGAAGCTGTACACGATGCAGGAAATCGGACGGATGTCGATGTTGCGCATGAAGTCGAAGCGCGGCGTCACCGGCGGCGAGGCGAACATCGCCAAGTTGATGATGAGCGACATCCTGCGCTTGCAGCGCGAGGTCGGCAACGAGATCCTCGGGCCGTTCGGCATGGTGATGGGCCAGGACACGCCCGGCCACGGCATGGTGCAGGAGATCACGCTGTTCTCGCCCGGCCCGTCGATCTACGGCGGCACCGACCAGGTGCAGCGCAACATCATCGGCGAACGCGTGCTCGGTCTGCCGAAAGAACCGGGACCGGCGAAGGAAACGCCGTTCCGCGAGCTCGCCGTCAGCCGGTAGCCGGCGGGCAGTGATGTACGACGGGGTCGAACTGACATCGAAGGTCGCGGGTTGTTCTACGGCGCCGCGCCGTTGGGCGCCGACCGCGACGCGACACGGGAAGACTGCGACGAAATCGGCGGCAACTTGATAGAGCAGACGCAGTACCTCGCGCACGTGTGGGTCGTGCTCGGTTTCGAGTCGCCCGAAGGTGTGTTCGCGCACGTGAGTTCGGCGATCACGTGCCCCGACGGCACGTACTACACGATTCCCGACTTGGCGCAGGTCGGCGACCGCAAGAGCGTCTGCCGCGACGCCGCGTGACCGAGCTCGTCTACCTCAACGACGCGTACCTGCGCGAGTTCACCGCGACGGTCACGGCGGTCGACGAGTCGCGCGTCGCGCTCGACCGCACCGGGTTCTACGCGACCGGGGGAGGCCAGCCGCACGACACCGGCACCCTTGCGGGGTTGGCGGTCGTCGACGTGCGCAAGGAGGGCGAGACTGTCTGGCACACGGTCGAAGGAACGCCGCCGGCAGTCGGTGCCGTGGTCGACGGCGTGGTCGACTGGGACCGGCGCCACCGGCTGATGCGCACGCACTCGGCGATGCACGTGTTGTGCGGTGTCATCTGGAACGAGTGGGGCAAGGCCGTCACCGGCGGCAACATGGAGCCGCTCGAAGCACGTATGGACTTCGAGTTCGACCCGCTTCCCGAAGGCTTCGCCGCGCGCGTGCAGGACTTGGTGAACGCGGAGATCGCGGCCGACCGTCCCATCGAGGTGACGTTCCTCCCGCGGGGGACGGCGCTGGCCGACGAGGATCTCATCCGCACGAAGGTCAACATGATCCCCGAGTCGGTGCAGGAGATCCGCGTCGTCGACATCGTTGGCTTGGACAAGCAAGCCGACGGCGGCACCCACGTCCACTCGACGGGAGAGATCGGCCGCTTCGAAGTCGTGAAGACCGAAAGCAAGGGCAAAGGCAACAAGCGCCTGCGGGTCAAAGTCCACGACGCGTGAGGGCGGCCCGTTCATTCCCTACCCAGCCACCGTTTCGGTAGGTCAGTAGGGAATGAACAAACGGACGGGATCAGCATCCATGGTGCTGACCTACTGGACCGGTGGGCGGGCGCACGGTGGTTCGGAGCGAGGCGATGCGCGTCGAGTTCGATGACGACGACGTCACGGTCTTCGGCTAGGAAGTTTGCGAGGCGGTTGACACGAGCCGACGAGCGGTTCGACCTCGTGCGCGCCGAGTGGGTGCAGCACGCGTGATCGTTCATTTACTACCTCACCCCCTTATAGGTGGGAAGGTAGTAAATGAACGGTGGTGCCGTTTCGAAGTCGCGAGGCATCAACACTTCGGCGTTGCGGCTGCGGTGGAGCGCAGGCCACGCGCCCCCCGCGGGCTACGGCGTGACGGTGCGGGCGAGGATGCCGAGGGTTGCGCGGAGGGCGCTCTCGGGCACGACGGGAAAGATGTTTGCCTCTCGCCACTGCGGGTCGATCTTCGACCAGTCGTAGTACGAGGTGACGAGCGTTCCGTCGTCGGTCGGTTCGAGTCGGTAGCCGTAGGTGTGGCCGATCGGCGGGCGGACGACGCCGACGACGGTCCATGCGATCTCGCGGTCGGGAACGAACGTCGTGATCGAGACGGTCACGTCGTCATCCTGTCACTGGGTTGTTCGGCGTGATTGGGCATACGGTGTCGCCCATGACGAAGACCGTAGTTATCACCGGTGCCGGTTCCGGGTTCGGCAAGGGCGTGAGCCTGGCGTTGGCGGAGCGCGGGCATCACGTCATCGCGACCACCGAGACCGACGAGCAGGGCGCGGCGTTGCGGGCCGAGGCGCCGCAGCTCACAGTCGAGAAGCTCGACATCACGACGAGCGATGTGCGGAAGGCCGCGGGCTGGGACATCGACGTCCTCATCAACAACGCCGGTGCGGGTCAGACGGGTCCGATGGCCGACGTCCCGATCGACCGGGTGCGGCACCTGTTCGAGGTCAACGTGTTCGGCACGCTCGCGATGACGCAAGCGGTGTTGCCCCGCATGGTCGCGAAGGGTTCGGGCCGGGTCATCATCGTGTCGTCGATCGCGGGCGTCATGTCGGGTCCGGCGTTCGGTCCGTACTCGATGACCAAGCACGCGCTGGAAGCGATGGGCAAGGCGATGCGCGTCGAGTTGGCGCAGCAGGGCATCGACGTCACGCTGCTGAACCCGGGTCCGTACCTCACTGGCTTCAACGACCGCATGGCCGACTCGATGTGGGAGTGGTTCGGCGACAGTTCACTCAACGCGCCCGCGGCCCCGTTGTTCCAGATGATGCGCGAGATGGTCACGGGCGGGCAGATGGACCCGGCCGAGGTCGTCACCCGCATGGTCGAACTCACCGAGGCCGAGACGACGACCGAGAACAACTTCGTACCGCCCGAAATTCTGGCGCAGATGGGCGCGGCACTCGGGTAAGCCATTCCCCATACATGGGCGACGACGAGCGCGGGCTCGACGCCGACCGGGCGACTATCGATAGCGAACCGGGATAGCGTCGCCCGGCTCGACGTCGTTTGCCGGGAGGAATGCCCAGGGCGCGCGGTAGGCGGGGTGCGCTCCTGGTCGTGTTCGCCGCACTCGTGTTGGGCGTCGCTACTCCGACGCCCGAAGGCTGAGGCCACGGGTCGCCTGTGACCTTCGACTCTGTCAGTGCGTGGGCATCGGCGCGAACCTGAGGTGGCAACCTTGGAAGGAGGCCGCGATGAGCGAGGACGAGATCGACCTCGGTGAAGCGCACCTTCTCGAGCACCCGCTGCATACGTGCCCGAAGTGCGATTCGGCGAAGCTCGTCCCCGTGCGGGACGGGAACGACGTCAACTTCCTGTGCTTGGAGTGCAGCCGCTGCTGGCACGTCGAGCTCGGGCGGGTGTGGCGCGTCGACCCCGGCACCTGCGAACGGTGTGAGCACTTCGGCAGGTGTGCCAAGGTGTTCGCGACAGATCATCAGCAGGGCGAATCCGCGGCGCACCCGCCCGTTCGGCCCGTGCGTGAATAGCGACGCTCACGAGGCGACCGGCAAAAGCACCGCGAGTACCCGCGATTCTGCGAGCAACGCGGTCACGACCTGCGCCCGGCCCAACGAGAGGTCCTGCTTCCAGCCGACGGCGACGGCGTCGGCGTTGATCTCGCGTGCGACCGCGCCCACGACGTCGGCCGGGCGCCCGACGCGCGTTTCGAGCCGCACGTTGACGTTGTCGATCGGGAGCCAACGCCGGAGGAACTCCTCGCCCCACGCCGCGGTCTCGTGTCCCGGCTGGTCGGAGAAGGCGGGGATGTCATCCGCGTCGAAGACGTGCAGCGCGACGACGTCGAGTTGAGTGCCGGGGCGGAGCCGGCGGAGCTGTTCCTGGACCGCGGCGGCGGTCTCGCCGGTGCCGTCGAGCGGTACGAGGACGCGGCGCACCCGCGCGGGCTCGATGCGCGTGGTCGGCGGTACGACCACGACCGGCTTGGCGAGCGTTTGGATGAGCGCGAGCGCGGTACTTCCGACCGGCCGGCGGGTCGACGGCAGCCCGCGGCTCCCGACCACGACCGCGGTGACCTCCGCGGCCTCGGCGGTGTCGACGATCTCGGGGACTGCCTTCCCGCGTCGCACCCGAAGGGGCACACCGAGCGCGGCCGCGGTGTCGACGGTGATCGGTCCCCGGCCGTCCTCGCGCACGGTGAGCGCGACGACCTCGTCGCCGAACAGGCGGGCGCATTCGATCGCGGCGACGAGCACGGGTCTGGCCGAGGCGGATTCGTCGATGGCTGCGATGCATTCACCCATCACGGGCCCTTTCGTCGGTCCCCACGGTGATGCCGTCCGGCCCGGCTTCGTACGCGATCTGGTCGACGCCGAATGCGACGGCGACCGGCCGCGAGGCGACGATCGTCGTCGCGTCCCTGCCGATCTGGATGCGCACTGGAACCCCGCGGAACTGCACGCGCAACTCGAGCGTGTCCAGGCCCGGTGGAAGCCGCGGGTCGATGCCGAGGGCCGCGGGAAGCGCGCGTATGCCGCCGAAGCCCCACGCGAGCGCCTGCCACACGCTGCCCATCGTCGCGAGGTGCACACCGCCCGCGGTCGTCTGCGTCACGTCGTCGAGGTCGACGCGGGCCGAGAGTCGCAACAAGGCAAGCGCGTCGTCGAGCCGTCCCGCGCGCGCGAGGAGCGATGCATGGACTCCCGGGGAGAGCGAGCTGCCGTGGGCCGTCCTCGGTTCGTAGAAGTCGAGATTGGGTTCGAGCGACGACGGCGCGCACTCGTCCGGGACGAGATGGTGGGCCATCAACACGTCGGCCTGCTTCACGACCTGCGCGGCGCGCACCCGGTCGCGACCGAGGAGAAGGTCGGCGACGATCGGCCGGCGGGGCGCGACCTGCGAGATGAGCAACGGCTCGAGCTTGTGGAACCCGGCGAACTGTTCGTAGACGCGGGTTTCGGGGTCGTAGCCGTCGACGAGCGCGTCGGCGAGATCGAGCCACCGCTTTTGTTCGTCTGTGGCGACGCCGCCGTATTGCTTCGCGGACGCGGCAGCCCGGCGCAGATTCCATCGCGCGAGCACGTTGGTGAACATGTTGTCGTCGACGGGTTCGTGGTACTCGTCGGGCCCGATGACCCCGTACACGTGGGCGCCGCCGTGCTCGACGCGCACCCGCGACGCCCAGTAGCGCGCCGTTTCGACCAGCAGCAGATGACAACCGCCGGCGGCGAACTCGGCGTCGCCCGTCCAGTCGACATAGTGGGCCGCGGCCCAGGCGACGTCGGCCACGATGTGGGCCTCGGCCGTGCCCGTCCGGATCGGTACGACCTGACCCGTCGCGTCGCGCACCGAGTGCGGAGTCACGTCGTCGCCGAACGTTGCGGACTCCCACGGGAACCGAGCACCGAGGCGCCCCTCGGCGCGCGCCGCGTCCTGTGCAATCGGGAGACGGCGCACGCGATATTCGAGCATTGCGCGCGCCGCGGCCGGGTGCGTCGCGGCGAGAAACGGCAACACGAAAACGTCCGAGTCCCAGAAAACGTGACCGCGATACCCGTGACCGGTGAGTCCACGCGCGCCCACTGTCGCGTCTCCGGAAGTCGCGACCGACGCCATCAGGTGGAACAGGGCAACGCGCGTTGCGAGCTGGAGGTCGTCGTCGCCGGCAACGACGATGTCGGCCTCCGCCCATCGCTGTGCCCAGGCGCGGCGATGTTCGGCGAGCAGGACGTCGACGCCCGCGGCGCGCGCGTCGAATAGCCGGGCCATCGTGCCTTCGTGTGCGCTCCCGGGTCCGTCGAGTGCTTCGTAGACGGCGAAGCGATCGAGCCGGCCGTCGCGGAGTTCTTGTGTCGCGGCGGCGCATGCCGCCCGGGTCTTACCCCGGAGCATCGACCACTCCACCGAGCCGTCCCGGCGAATGTCGTCGAACTCGGTGTCGGTCGAGGAGAGCGCCGTGCCCGGCCGCGTCGCGTGCGGCGTTCTGACGCGCAGCACGGCGGTGCCGGGGCGGGCCAGTGACGAGAAGCGGATACTGCTGAGGTCGGTGGTGTCGTCGACCCGTTCGGCCAGAACGCCGGTGTGCAGGTCGAGTGTGCGAGTGATGTCGTCGTCGGCGCCCGAGTGCCGCTCGAGTCGGTCCCAGCGCGGTGCGTCGAGCAGGTCGGCGGCCGCGTCGTCGCCTCGGTACACCCCCGCCATTACCACGCCCGGTGTTGCAGACTCGTGACCACACAACGGTGCGCCCGATGTGCCGATCGTCCCGTCGGCGAGCGTCAGTACCGCTTCGACGGCGCGCTCGCGCTCGTGATCGATACCGTCGAAGGTCAGCGTCCACCCGGGTGCGATGTCGAGCTCGGGAACGTCGCCGCGCTCGCGCCGGCGCAGTTGGTCGACCAGGATTTCGACGAAGCGGTCCGGCCCGCGGCCGAGTGCGATGACACCGTCGGGCACGCCCGTCGGTTCTCGACCGACGGACACGCACGTCACGCCCCGAGACTCCGGCACGAGCATCAGCGAGTCGCTGCCGGGGATCCCGCCGAGTGTCCCGAACTCGTCACCGCCGACGAGCACGAGGGCGGGCCCGATGCCTTCGTCCCACAAGCGCGCGAGGAGGTCGCGTGCCGCGTCGGATTTGTCGGTGAGTCCGATCTCGACGTGTTTGGCGTCGCTCGTCACCCGAGGATCCACGATCCCGGCTTCGCGCGCGGCCGCGTGCGCGATGGCGACAACTTCGGGGAGGCCCGCCAGGCCGGCGGCCGCGAGGCGCGCTTCGGTTGCCTGCAGCAGTTCGTCGATGCGGGCCTTGGGCGGATCGGCCCACTCGGGGAGCGGGATCACATCGATCTTGCGCCGGTTCAGGCGCTGCGAAACGAGCGCGGTTGTCAGGCCGCGCGCCGCAAGGCGTTCGATGGTGAGCGCGGCCGACCGGTCGAGGGCTTCGTTCTCCGCCGCGGTCGCTTCCCGGCGATGGAGTAGACGCGGCCCTTCGCCGTCGACCTCGTAGACCTCGGACCCGCGGTTCACCGCGAGCAGGAGGCGACCCGGTCCGCGCGGCCGGGCGCCGAGCTGGTCGTCGACGTTGCCGACATGCGTGCCCGTGACGATCGTGACGTGCACCGCGTTTTCGCACAACGCTTCGATGACCGACCGCACGGTTTTCGCGTCGGCCCGACGGTCGGGCACGGCCGTACCGTCCCAGTCGAACATGAGCGCTTCGAAGCGGCGATCGAGCGCCGCCGTGTCGGGATTCGGTTCGGTGCTAGCCGAGGGGGATCGTGACATGCACGACACCGTCCCGGAACGAGGTCTTCACTTCGGAACTGAACTTGCGGAACACATGCAGCATGCGATTGTTCTCGGGGAGCGTCGTTGCCACGAGTCGCTCGATGCCGTGCTCGCGGGCGCCGGCGGCGAGCTGCTGCAAGAGCACGAACCCAAGCCCTCGGCCCTGGAACGAGTCCTGCACAACGAACGCGGCCTCGGCGTCGGTCGTCTCTGGTTCCCGATCGAATCGTGCGACCGCGACGATGTCGCCGTCGCAGTCGGCAACGAGTGCGACACGTTCGTCGCCGTCGACCTGCGTGAAACGCGTGACTTCCTTCTCCGAGAGCCGCGGGTGTGGGCTGAAGAACCGCAGCCGCCGGCTTTCGGGTGAGAGTCGGTCGTGGAACGCGACCAAGCGCGCGTCGTCGTGTGCGGCCATCGGGCGAATCCGCACGCGCGTGCCGTCCGACAGGGTGACATCGGCTACCGGTGATTCCATCGCAAGCATCTGCTTACACCATTCGGAGTACGACGCGGGCGTCGATGCGGCCGGCGGCGCGCGTGGTCACTCCTTGACGAAACGGACGTCGATGCCGGCGGAGTGGTGGTCGATCTCGCGGATCGCAGCCACCATACGGACGCCCGCCATTCCGAGCACGCTGCGGCTCAGATCGGTTCGGTTCGTCGCCGTGACCACCAAGCGACCCTGCTCCCTCGTGACTGCGACCGACGCGGCCCAGGGGTCGAGATCGTGGCGGATCAGCACGTCGCGCATGGCCGCGTGCGCGGCTTCGGTGTGGGCCGGTAACGGCGCCCGCGCGACGCGCTCGCACGCGCCGACGACGTCGCCGGCCCGGTCGACGAACTCGGCGGCGAACGGCTCGAACGGGTTGAGCACGTCGCTTCCCGCGACGACGAGGGGAACGTGTTGGCGGATCGCGCAGCCGATTCCGACCTCGCCCGGCGCCGGTTGCGAGCGAGGGCGGGGCCGTACGTCGAGCACCACGTCGACCGGCGCCGCGTCGAGCGGGCATGTCGCGTCGGCTTGGAGCGCCGCGCACGGGAACGCGGGCCGGCCCGGTTCGAAGCACCGTGTCACCGAGTGGCCGGCCTTGGTGAGCCGGCCGATGGTTTCGTCGGCGGCGTGGCGCTCGGATTCGATGACAAGCACATTCAGATTCGGCGTCATACCTGCACGTTCCGCTACCCGGGCGACCCCCTCTAGGGCCGAAGGTCCCGTCCGGCGGGTCGCTTCGACCCTGCCGGGCCTCGCGCCGTTCCTTCAGGCTGATCCTCATGTCACTCTTCAACCGATCAGATCGAGACGCTTTCGGTGCGGGCGCGGCCGCGTTCTCCCTCGTCGCCGTCGTCGTCGCCCTCGCCGCACTCGTCACCGTCGCCACGGACGACGACGGAGGCGGCGGAAGTGCCGCGTCGGGCTCGGCCACCGTGACGCTCAGCGAGTACGCACTGAGCCCCGAAGCGGTGACGGTCCCCGAGGGCGGAACGCTGGCCGTCGTCAATGGCGGCGGATCGGTCCACAACCTCGCGGTCGAAGGGGCGAACCTCAAGACGGCCGATCTGAACGGCGGCGACTCGGAAACGCTCGATGTCTCGAGTCTCGATGCCGGCACCTACACGGTGTTCTGCGAGATCTCCGGCCACCGCGAATCGGGCATGGTCGGCGATCTCCACATCGGTGACCCGAGCGAACGCGCGGGCCACGAGGTCAACACCGACCGCCTCCTCGCGGAGGACGACGCGAGCAACGCGACCATGAAGGCGCCGGTCGACGCGTACGTCGCGCAACTCACCGAAGGTCTGAACACCGAAGGCACCGGCAACACGCCGCTCGAGCCGACGATCCTGGCCGACGGCACGAAGGAATTCGAACTCACCGCGGAGATCATCGACTGGCAGGTCGACCCCGAGACCACGGTGCAAGCGTGGGCGTACAACGGCCAGGTGCCGGGTCCGTGGATCCGTGTCGAACCCGGCGACAACGTGCGGGTGGTGCTGCACAACAAGCTGCCGCAGTCGACGTCTATCCACATGCACGGGATGGAACTGCCGAACGCGATGGACGGCGTCCCCGACGTCACCCAGGAACCCGTGAAGCCGGGTGAGGACTTCGTGTACGAGTGGGTGGCCAAAGGCCCCGCGCTCGGTATGTATCACTCGCACCACCACGCCGAACACCAGGTACCCGACGGCCTCTTGGGCGTGATCCAGGTGGGCGACGTGCCGCTACCGGAAGGCACGGGCGAGGTCACCCAGGAGATTCCGATCGTGCTGAACGACGCGGGCGTGATCGGCCTCACGCTGAACGCGAAATCGTTCCCCGCGACGGCTCCGGTGATTGCCGCACCTGGTGATCTGGTCGAGATCCACTACTTCAACGAAGGACTGCAGGTCCACCCGATGCACCTGCACGGGATCCCGCAGCTCGTCGTCGCCAAGGACGGTTTCCCGCTCGATTCGCCGTACACCGTCGACACGCTGAACGTCGCGCCCGGCGAGCGCTACACCGTGCTCGTGCAGCCCACCGAGGAACACCTCGGCGTATGGGCGTTCCACTGCCACATCCTCACCCACGCCGAACGCGACACCGGAATGTTCGGCATGGTCACGACATTCATCGTGCAGTGAATCGTCACCGTGGCCACGACAGCGGGGACACGCGTCACGGCGTTTCTCGACGACGCGTTGGAGGAGCCATGACGTTCGACCGCGCGGATGTCGCCGAGACGCACGCGTCGGTCGTGTTCTTCATGGGCGACCGCGCGTACAAGGTGAAGAAGCCTGTCGCACTCGGCTTCCTCGACTTCACGACCCGCGAAGCACGCGAGGCGGTCTGCCGGCGCGAGGTCGAGCTCAACCGGCGTCTCTCGCCCGACGTGTACCTCGGGGTCTCCGACGTGCTCGACGTCGACGGTGCGGTGTGCGACCACCTCGTGGTCATGCGCCGAATGCCCGCGGATCGGCGGCTGGGCACACTCGTCCGCAACCGTGTGGCCACCGAGGAGCAGATCGACGCGATCGCCCGGGTGCTCGCCGCGTTCCACGCCGGCGCAGACGGGGGAGCGCACATCGACACATCTGCGACCGTCGAAGCCGTACGCGCGAATTGGTCGCAGTCGTTCGCGCAGATGCAACGTTTCACGGGCACTGTGCTCCCCGAGGCCGCAGCCGAGCGAGTCGAAACGCTTGCCCTTCGGTACCTCGCGGGCCGGGGCGAATTGTTTGCCCGCCGCATTGCCGAGGGCCGCATTCGCGATGGGCACGGCGACCTGCTTGCTGACGACATCTTCGTCCTCGACGACGGCCCGCGCATCCTCGACTGCATCGAGTTCAACGACCGCTTCCGCTACGGCGACGTGCTCAACGACGTCGCGTTCCTTGCCATGGACCTCGAGTTCTCCGGCGCACCGGAACTCGCCCGCCACTTGCTCGATCGCTGGGCAGAACTGACGGCCGAGACGCATCCCGCCTCGCTCGCGCACCACTACGTCGCCTACCGGGCGCATGTGCGGAGCAAAGTCGCGTGCCTGCGCGCCGATCAGGGCGACGCGTTCGCGGCCGACGACGCCGCCCGCCATCTCGTCCTCGCACTCGAGCACTTGGAGCGAGGCCGGGTGGCGCTCGTCGTGGTCGGCGGGCTGCCCGGCACCGGCAAGTCGACCCTGGCCGAAGGCTTTGGTGCCGAACTCGGGTGGCTCGTGCTGCGGTCGGATGCCGTGCGCAAGGAACTCGCGGGGATCACTTCCGAGACCCCGGCCGCGGCCGACTATCGCGGCGGCATCTACAGCGCCGACGCGACCGAACGGACGTATGCCGAGCTGCTCCGCCGGGCCCGCCGCGCGCTCGAGCTGGGCGAGAGCGTCGTGATCGATGCCTCGTGGACGTCAGCCCACCAGCGCGCGGAGGCGGCGCAGATTGCGTCGGCGACGGACAGCGAGCTGTTCGAGCTGCGCTGCACTGTGCCCGACGACGTCGCCGCGTACCGGATGCGTACTCGCACCCGTCCCTTCGGTTCCGACGCGACGCCGACGATCGCGGCCGCGATGGCAGTCGCCGCGGACCCGTGGCCCTCGGCGCACAGCGTCGATACCGACCGCCCGTCGGCCGCGGTGCTGGCCGACGGGCTCGAACAGCTTGCGCCGTCGGGGCCTTAGCCCCGCGGGTCCACCGGTGGCTCGCCGCTCGCGAGTGCCTCGAAGACCGGCGTGTAGGCCTGGGGGTCGCTCCCGTACTCGCCGCTCGTGCGCAGCACAACATTGTTGTCGGCGTCGAGGTATACGAGGTACGGGAATCCACCGGCGCCGTATGCGGCCAGTGCGGTCGATCCCTCGTCGTCCGCGATCGTCGGGACCCCGCTCACGCCTTCGCGTTCGAGCCATTCGGACGGCGGATAGTTGCCGTCGGGCGCGCTGACCCGGGTCGACACGAAATACAGGTCGACGCCCTCGGGAAGGCCGGTCGTAGACAGCCACTCCTCGATGCGGGGGACTTCGGCCTGGCAGTGCGGGCACCAGTGCGCCACGAACGCGATCGCCTTGGGGCGGCCATCGTTCGCGATCCTCAAAGGTTCGCTTGCGAAGTTCTCGCCGGTCACCGTCGGTGCCGTGAGACCTAGCGCGGGGTCCTCGACCGAGTCGCCGTCGAACGCCGGCAAGGGATCGCCGTCGACGCTCACAGCGCGCGTCTGTTGCACGTCAACTGTGCTCGTGTCGTCGTCCCCACCGACCACGGTGGCCACGACGACGGCGAGTCCGATCGCGATGACGACTCCGACCACGATGGGGAACAGCGGCAGACTCGCGCGCTTCGGTGTGGCCATCACGATTTCTCCGATCGGGAAGGGCGGGCGGCAGCCAGGATCGTGGCCACCAGGACGAACGCGGACAGCGCCATGAACGGAATCGAGATGTAGCCGAACTGGTCGTCGATCCACTTCGCAGTGCACGGCGGTCCGTACGCCGCGCACGTGTCGCTGCCGCCGATCTCGAGATCGGGGTTCCGTTCGATCGCGTAGTGGTACAGGGAAATCACGGGACCGACGAGAGCGAGCGCGAGCGCGTACGGCCGCACGCCCCAGTCACGGCGCGCAAGCGCCACGACGAGAATGACGGCGAGCGGGTACATGGCGGCCCGCTGGTACCAGCACAACAGGCACGGCGTGAAGTGCGCGCCCTCGGACAGATACAGCGATCCGGCCATCGCCGTCACGGCGACGACAGCCGCGATCTGGAGCCCCGATTCGCCGAGCGAGTCCCGCACGCGCGCCCAGAGTGTGCGAGCGGGCCCGACGACGGCGAACAACGCGAGTGACCACAAGGCAAGGGTCGCGAAGTTCGCTCCGACGGTGAGAAGCGTGAAGAACGTGATCCAAGAGTCGTCGGCCGTCACGGGCTTCCTACGTGGTGGCGAGAGGCTCGGGCCGGGTCAGGCGCCGACCCGTGATCGCGCCGCCGTGAATGCGGAGCCAGTACTGCTTCGGTCCGGGATTCCACGGGCCGAGGTCGATCGCGTCGAGTCGCGCAAGTTCGGACTCCGATTCGACGACGTCGGCGGTGCCGACGACGAGCACGCTCCACCCGAGGTCGTCGGCGAGTTCGCCGTCGATGCCGTCGATTTCGAACGCAACCAGCCGACCGCGCGCTCCGTAGAGCTTTGTGCCGGGGTCGGTCCGGAACACGATCGTGTCGCCGTCGAGCGCGTACGTCACCGGGAAGATGACCGGCTGGTTGGCGATGGAGACCGCGAGGCGGCCGAGATGGCGGTCGGCGAGCAGGGCGAGGCACTCGCGCCGCTCCATCACTTCGAGGACGGTGCGGTGGGTCGTTTCGGCGCTCATGGCACGCCGCCTTCGATGTGCAGCGCCATACGCAGCGCGCCAACCCACGGTGGAGCCCCGAACAGGGCGGCGAGCACGGCAGTGAGTGTGACGAGTCCGAGTGGGCGATCGTCGCGGTCTACGACGACGAGGCTGCGTTGGTGGGTGTCGATCATGGCCCGGAGCACCGAGAACAGCGGCGCCGACTCGTGCACCACCGGATCGGGCGCGACCGCGACGGTTGCCGCCGGGGTCTCCGGGCCCTTGTCCTTCGCCAGGGCGTCGATAACGACGCGTTCGGTGACGACGAGGACGGGGTTCCACTGCACGACGACCGAGCCCTGCTTCTTGCTCGCGAGTACGCGGGCAACGACCCGCAACGGTGTGTCGGATGGCAGGCAGCGCAACGGCTCAAGCACGACGTCGGCCACTGTGGAGCGGCGTCCTTCGTCCATCACGATCCACCTCCCCGTCGGAACTCGTCCGGTCCTACCGGAAGCATCGGCGACGCCGCGCTCCGACCCCAGGGCCGAAGGTCCCGGACGCGTAGGGCCGAGCGTTCCTATGTCCGCGCGGAGATCGGGTGGGAAGGGCGGAAGTCCTAGTGGCCGTCTCGGTGCCGGCGTTCGTCGAGGCGCGCCGCGAAGGCGGCGGCTTCGCTGCGCCGGCTCATGCCCAACTTCGCGAGCACGTTGGACACGTAGTTCTTCACGGTCTTTTCCGCGAGGAACATGCGCTCGCCGATCTGGCGGTTCGTAAGCCCCTCGGCGATGAGGTCGAGGATGCGCCGTTCCTGTTCGGTGAGACCGGCGAGTTCGTCGGGTTCGGGCTTGGCCCGGAGTCGTTCGAGCACGCGCGACGTCAACGACGGATCGAGCAGCGACTCGCCCCGCGCGACGCGCCGGATGCCGTCGACGAGGTCGGTGCCCTTCACCTGTTTCAGGACGTAGCCCGCGGCCCCCGCCATGATCGCGTTGAAGAGCGCCTCGTCGTCGGCGAACGACGTGAGGATGAGGCAATTGATCTCGGGGTGGCGGGAACGGATCTCGCGGCAGACTTCGACGCCGTTCCCGTCGGGAAGCTGTACGTCGAGCACGGCGACGTCGGGCTTCGTGGCCGGGATTCGGCCGATCGCTTCCTCGGCCGTGCCCGCCTCGCCGACGATCTCGATGTCACCCTCGGCTTCGAGCATCTCCCGAATGCCACGGCGGACGATTTCGTGGTCATCGAGCAGGAACACACGGGTGGCCATGCACCCATTGTGCCCTGCTCACAAGGTGGGGGCCGAAGGGCGGCCATACACTCCGGGTGTGCTGAGCGACCACGCCGGACCCCGCAGCCTGCGCCAACTGCTCGATGCCGTCATGATGATCGGGTCGGACCTCGATCTCCACGCGATGCTCCACCGCATCACCGAAGCCGCGGTCACGCTGGTGGACGCCCGCTACGGCGCGCTCGGGGTGCTCGACGAGAGCCGGAGCCAGCTCGAAGACTTCATCACCGTCGGTGTCGACGACGAGACCCACCGAGCGATCGGCAACCTGCCCAAGGGGCTGGGTCTGCTCGGCTACCTCATCACCGACGCCGAGCCGTTGCGCCTTGCCGACCTGCGCGATCATCCGAACAGCGTCGGGTTCCCGCCCAACCACCCGCCCATGCAGTCGTTCCTGGGCGTTCCCATTCGCGTCCGGAACGAAGTCTTCGGCAACCTCTACCTCACCGACAAGCAGTCGGCCGAGGTGTTCACCGACATCGACGAGGAACTCGTTCTCGGGCTGGCCGCCGCGGCCGGTGTCGCGATCGAGAACGCGCGGCTGTACGAGTATGGCCGGCGCCGCGAGGCCGCGCTCGACGCGATGCGCCAGGTCGCCACGGCACTACTCGCGGGCACCGATTCCCACGAGAGCATCCGGCTCGTCGCGAGCGCGGCGGGCGAGCTCGTCGGGGCCGAAAGCGCGACCATCGCGCTCCCTGACGCGTCGGGCGACTCGATGGTGATCGAGGTCGCGGAGGGACCGCTCGCCACGGATCTGCTCGGCGCCCGGTTCCCGCGCTCGGGGAGTGTTTCCGGCGAGGTGCTCTCCTCGGGCGAGACGGTGATCCTCGAAGACGCGTCCCAGGATTACCACGTCCGTCAGCCCCAGGTGAGCGCGGGCGATACGGGGCCGGCGATCTTCGTCGCGCTCCGCTCCGGTGGCGGGCCGTTCGGAACCCTCGCGGTCGCGCGCGGCAAGGGTGAGCCCGCGTTCGCGCCGAACGAAATCGAGCTGGTGCAGTCGTTCGCGGCGCAGGCCAGCGTCGTGCTCGAACTCGACCGCAGCCGCCAGCAGGCCCAGAAGCTGACGCTGCTCGAAGACCAAGAGCGCATCGCGCGCGACCTGCATGACACCGTCATCCAGCGGCTGTTCGCGTGCGGCCTGTCGCTCCAGGGTGCGACCCGGTTGATCCTCGACCCCGAGGCGCGCCGCCGCGTCGAAGCGGCGGTCGAAGAACTCGACATCACGGTGCGTCACATTCGTACGGTCATCTTCGACGTCGGAACATCGGCGACATCCGACGAGGGCGGGTTGCGCAACCGCGTCATCGGCATGACCCGGGAAGCGGGCCGGATGTTGGGCTTCGAGCCGAGGGTTGTCTTCGACGGTCCGGTCGATGCCGCGGTGCCCGACCGGATCGCCGACGAGCTGATTGCCAGTTTGCAGGAAGCACTGTCGAACGTCGTGCGCCATGCTGCTGCCAGCCGGGTCGACGTCGAGTTGGCGGTCGGTCAGGAGTTCGTGTTGCGTGTCTCCGACGACGGCATCGGCATTCCGCCCGACGCCGATCCGTCGGGTGGGCACGGGCTCGCGAACCTGCGCGCCCGGGCCGAGCGGCTGCACGGTTCCGTCACGCTCGCGGCCAACGACACCGGCGGGACGTTGCTCGAATGGCGGGTTCCCGCGTCGACCGGTTAACGGCGGCGGAAGCGGCGCTCGAGCGCCCGAGCGGTATCGAGCACGACGACCGAACACGTGACCGCGGCCAGCGCCGCGATCCAGCCCGCCGCGGGGAGCGGCGTCAGTTCGAGCCACGACCGGCTCGACGTGAAGAACATCAGGGCGAGCTGCACGACAATCGACCCACCGACCGCAACGAGCAGGGCCCGGTTGCGCAACGCGCCCCGTTCGAGGGTGAAACGCTGCGCACGCGCGACATATGCGAGGGCCAAGTGCGCGAGCACGAGCGCGAGGAGGAGCTGCGTTCGCTGCGTTGCGGGCGACCACCCTTGCTCGTAGGCGTAACGCCCGCACGCGAGCACGGGCAGCGCGATCGCGAGTGCGGCCACGGCCAGACGCGCGACCCGACGGCGGCCGAGCAGTCGTTGCGCGGGATCGCGCGGCGGGAGGGCAAGCGGGTCGCCGGGCGGGTCGTCGACGCCGAGGGCCAGGGCCGGGAGCCCGTCGGTCACGAGGTTCACCCACAGCAGATGCACCGGCAGGAGGGGCACCGCAAGCTCGGGGAGGAGGAGCATGCCGAACGCGACGACCATGATCTCCGACAGGTTGCCGGTGACGAGGTAGGCGACCAGGTTCGAGAGGTTGCGGTAGATGCGGCGTCCTTCTCGCACCGCGCCGACGATGGTGCCGAGGTCGCCGTTCGTCACCACCAGGTCGGCGGCTTCGCGAGCGACGTCGGTTCCCGCGTCGCCGGCCATCGCGACACCGATATCGGCCCGCCGCAGCGCGGGCGCGTCGTTCACGCCGTCGCCGGTCATGGCGACGACGTCGCCCCGTTCGCGGTGCACTTCGACAAGCTCGACCTTCAGGTCGGGGTCGACGCGGGCCACGATCGAGGCGCGCGCCAGGGCGTCGCGCCGGTCGTCGGGGTCGAGTGCACGCATATCGGCGCCGATCACGGCCGGCTCGCGGTCGAGTCCCGCGGCCTTCGCGATCGTCACGGCGGTGCCGTGATGGTCGCCAGTGACCAATACGAGCCGGATACCGGCGCGCCGGCAGTCGGCGACGGCGGCGGGGGCCGAGTCACGCATTGGGTCGGAGAAGCGCAACAACCCGAGCGGGCGCAGGTTGTCCGCGTCGAGGTCGTCGCTCCGCGCGTCGGCGACGAGCAGCACTCGGTCACCCGCGCTCGTCGCGTCGTGGACGGCGAGCCGGAGTTGTTCGCGTTGCTCGTCGGACACGACGCAGCGCGGAAGAACGGCCTCGGGCGCACCTTTCATCGAGACGATCGGGCCGCCGGGGCCGCCGTGCACGGTGGCCATGTACCGATTCTCGGAGTCGAACGGCCGCTCGTGCACACGCGGCGCGTCCGGCAGTGGGATGCCTGCGACGCGCGCGCCGTCGACGATCGCGTGGTCGATCGGGTCGGAACCGCCGGACAGGGCGTCGTTGCACATCAGCGCGGCGCGCCACAGGTCCGATTGTCGTCCCGCGAGGGCGTCGGTTGCAGTGAGTGCGAGTCGGCCGGTCGTGAGTGTTCCGGTCTTGTCCGTGCAAAGAACGGTGGTGCATCCGAGCGTTTCGATTGCGGCCAGGCGGCGGACGATCGCACCCTTGCGCGCCATACGCTGCGCCCCGAGCGCGAGCGCAACCGTCACCGCGGCCGGCAACCCCTCGGGGATGGCGGCGACGGCGAGCGCCACGCCTGCCAGTACGGCCTCGACGAAGGCGTCGTGCTCGGTCGACCGCAGCGCGGCAACGGGTACAAGGAGCACACCCACGGCGATCGCGAGCACGGCCATCGTCCGGCCGACCTGCTCGAGTTCGCGCTGGATCGGTGGTGTCGGCGGCGGCGTCAACCCCGCCGCGATGCGTCCGAGGCGGCTGCGCGGCCCCGTGTGGGCCACGACGCCGCGACCGTGACCTCGGACGACGAGCGTGCCCGCGTAGGCGTTCGCGTCGGCGTCGATCTCCTTACCCACCGAGAGCGACTCGCCCGTGAGGATCGCCTCGTCGACCGCGAGCGACTGTGCGTCCACGAGGCACATATCAGCGGGGACCCGGTCGCCGGCCGCGATCTCGACCGCGTCGCCCGGCACGAGATCGGCGGCGGGCAGCGTGACCACGACCCCATCGCGCCACACTCGCGCGGTCGGCGCCGTCAGGGCCCGCAGCGCTGCGATCGCACGGTCAGCCCGTTGCTCCTGAGCCGCGCCGACCACCACGTCGAGCGCGACGATCGCCAAAATCGCGATGCCTTCCTTCAGGTCGCGCAAGATCACGATCGCGGTGACGGCCGCGGCCAGCAGCAGGAGCACCAGCGGATGGCGGAGTTGCGTGACCGCCCGGCGAATCAGCCCGGGCGAGCGACGTTCGGGCAGTTCGTTGGGTCCGATCGCCCGGCGAAGAGCGCTCGCCCCGCTGGTGGTCAGACCGATGCCCGAGGCCGGTGCGGTCTTTGCGGTCATCGCCGTCATCCCGGGCGAGTGTTCACGCCACGCTCCAGATCGCGCGTGCGGCGTCCTCGGTCTCGCCGGCGATGCTGCCGTTGCGCAAACCGACCAGCACGGCCAAGTCGGTGTACACGCGGTTCTCGGCCTGGTCGAACACGACCGAGCGCGACCCGTCGATCACCTCGGCGGCGACCTCGTCGTCGCGGTGGGCGGGAAGGCGGTGCATGAAGATCGCATGCGGGGCAGCCCCGGCCATGAGTGCCGCGTCGACTCGGTAGGGCGCCAATGCCCTGGCCCGGGCGACACGCTCGGCTTCGGACATGCCCGCGGCCCGCCACGCGCCGGTGTAGACGGCGTCCGCGCGCTCGACAGCGCGCCCAGGGTCGTTCACGACCTCGACGTGCGCGCTGTTGTCCCGCGCCACTCGTTGGGCCGTCAGCACGACTTCGGCGTCCGGTTCGTAGCCCGGCGGTGTCGCGATCGCGAACTCGATACCCGCCAGCGCACACCCTTCCATCAGGCTGTGCGCGACGCTGTTGGCGGGCCCCACGTACGCGACCTTCAAGCCGGGGAGGACGCCGAACCGCTCCTGGAGCGTCAGCAGGTCGGCCAGCGCCTGGCACGGGTTATGCATGTCGGACTGGGCGTTGACGACCGGAATGGTTGCTGCTGCCGCGAGGCGGCGGACGTCGGCGTCGGCGGCGGTACCGATGACGAACGCGGCCGCGTAGCGGCTGACCGCGCGGGCGGTGTCCTCGATCAGCTCGTCGCTTCCCAGCCCGAACTCGAGTGGCCCGAGGACTTCGGCGATCCCGCCGAGGCGCGTGATTGCCGAGCCGAACGACAACCGGGCGCGTGTTCTCGGTTGCTCGAAGGCGCACGCGACGGTGTCGCCCAGATAGACCTCACGCCACGTGTGCGGGTCGCGTTTCGCGGCCGCGGCGATGTTGAGGAGTCGGGCCAGGCCGGGCCGACTCAGGTCGACGACGCGCAGAAGATCTTTCATTGATCCCACTTTCATTGCCACGGGCCGGTTCAGCATCCCGTGTGCGCCCAGAGGGTGGCAGGGCCGAAGGACCCGGTGCCCAAGCCATTCGCCCCCTCGATGCCGGGCCGGGACCTTCGACCCTGGCCGCGGAACCGACGCCCCGGGGATCATCGGGGGAGAAAGCGCACAACGCGCGCTACGAGGGAGGCATCCATGCGAGCGAGTGTCGGCGACCGGCTCGTCATCAAGGGTCACCATGTCGGTGAACCCGACCGTGACGCGGAGATCCTCGAAGTGGAGGGCGCAGACGGAGCCCCGCCGTGGCGCGTCCGCTGGTCGGACGACGGCCACGAAGGCCTGTTCTTTCCCGGCAACGACGCGGTGATCGAGCATTTTCCCCGTCGTGCCCCACGCAAACGGTGAGGCCGACGTCGTAACCCTGCGAGCGGCAGGCGGGAACGTCGCTTCCCGTACTCTCGGGCTCACGGCAGGCGAGGTGGCCGCGCGCCTCGCGCGCGACGGCCCCAATGTCCTCCCGATCGCCCGCGGCGCTCCGGTGTGGCGACGGCTCCTCGGTGAGTTCTTCCACTTCTTCGCCCTGATGCTCTGGGGCGCGGGTGTGCTGGCGTTCGTCGCCGGGCTCCCGCAACTCGGCGTCGCGATCTTCGTCGTCATCGTCTTCAACGGCGTATTCGCTTTCGCGCAGCAGTACCGCGCCGAACACGCCGCCGAACGGCTGCGCGACCTCCTCCCGCGGCGCGCCACCGTGTTACGCGACGGCCGCCGCTTCGAAATCGACGCGGCCGAACTCGTCGTCGACGACCTGGTCGCGCTCGATCCCGGCGACCGGGTGTCGGCCGACTTGCGAGTCGTCGAGAGCCACGACTGCCGCGTCGACACGTCGATGCTGACCGGCGAGAGCATCCCGAGCACCGTCGAACCGGGATCGCTCGTGTCCGCCGGAACGTTCGTCGTCGAAGGGGAGGCGACGGCAGTCGTCGAAGCGATCGGCTCGGCGACCCGTATCGCGGGACTCGCCGAGCTCACGCGCACGACCGTGCGGCCCTCCGGTCCGCTCGCCAACGAACTCACCCGCGTCGTGCGCACGATGGCAGCGATTGCAGTCGGTGTGGGTGTGTCGTTCTTCGTGTTGTCGCTCCTCGTCGGCATGCCCACGAGCGACGGGTTCGTGTTCGCGATCGGTGTGACGGTTGCGCTCGTCCCCGAGGGCCTCCTCCCGACGGTGACGCTTTCGCTGGCGATCGGCGCGCAGCGCATGGCGGGCCGCCAAGCACTCGTCCGGCGGCTCGAAGCCGTGGAGACGCTCGGGTCCACGACGTTCATCTGCACGGACAAGACGGGAACGCTGACCGAAAACCGGATGGCGGTCGTCGAAGCGTGGACACCTTCGGGTGTCGCGCGCATCGACGGATCGGGATACGACCCGACCGCGACGATCGACGCGCGGCCACTGGTGCGCGACGCGCTCGAGGTGGCCGCCCGGACGGCGCTGCGATGCTCGAACGGCCGCGTCGTCGAGCGCGACGGCGAGTGGGTTGCGCAGGGAGACCCGATGGAAGCCGCCGTGCACGCCCTGGCCCTGCGTTCCGGTGTCGACGAAGCCGAGGCCGAGGCGCAGCACCCGGTAGTCAGGCGGTTTCCGTTCGACCCGAGGCGGAGGCGTATGGCGGTCGTCACCCCCGGCGAGGTACTCGTGAAGGGTGCCCCAGACGCGGTGATCCCGTGTTGCACGAACTCGGGGAATGCCGAGGCAGCCGTGGCCGCGCTGGCGGCAAAGGGCCTGCGCGTTCTGGCCATCGCGCGCCGCGACCTCGACGGCCCGGTGCCGCCCGATGCCACCACGGCCGAACGAGGACTCACACTGCTTGCATTGCTCGGGCTCGAAGACCCGCCCCGCCGCCATGCCGCCGCCGCGATCGCGGCGTGCCGGCGGGCCGGAATGAAGGTGGCGATGGTGACGGGCGACCACCCCGCAACCGCGGCGGCAATCGCAGAGCAGGTCGGCTTGTCAACCGCGTCGACGCTCGTGGTCGAGGGCGACGACCTACCTGCCGACGACGCGCTGTTCGGGGCATTGATCGACCGCGACGGGATCGTGCTGGCGCGGATCACACCCGAACAGAAGCTGCGCATCGCGGCCACGTTGCGAGCCCGCGGCCATGTCGTGGCGATGACCGGCGACGGCGTCAACGACGGCCCCGCCCTGCAGGAAGCCGACATCGGAATTGCGATGGGCCACTCCGGAACCGACGTCGCCCGCGAAGCCGCCGATCTCGTCCTCCTCGACGACGACTTCGCGACGATCGTCGTCGCGATCGAGCAGGGTCGGGCCACGTACGCGAACGTGCGCCGCTTTCTCACGTACCACCTGACCGACAACGTGGCCGAGCTGACGCCCTTCGTCGTGTGGGCATTGTCGGGTGGCCGGTTCCCGCTTGCCATCGGCGTGCTCCAGGTGCTCGCGCTCGACATCGGTACCGACACACTTCCGGCGGTCGCGCTCGGCGCGGAGCCGCCCAGTGCGCACGTGCTGGAACGCCCGCCGTCACGCGGGCGGCTCCTCGACCGCTCGGTGTTGCGCCGGGCGTTCGGTGTCCTCGGTCCCGCGGAAGCGGCCGCGTCGATGCTCGCGTTCCTCGCCACCATGTTCGCGGGAGGGTGGCGACCGGGCGAAACCTTCCCCGAGGGTTCGCTGCTCGCGCAGGCGTCGGGCGCCGCCTTCACTGCGATTGTGCTCGGGCAGATGGCCAACGCGTTCGCGTGCCGGAGCCAGGTGCGCTCGCCGTTCGCGATGAACTGGCGGACCAACCGGTTCCTGCTCGTCGCGGTGGCCGTCGAGCTTCTCACGCTCGCGGTGTTCCTGTGGGTGCCGCTCTTCGCCGATCTTCTCGACCACGCACCGCCCGGCGTCGTGGGTTGGCTGTTCGCGCTCGTTGCTCCGGTGGCGGTGCTCACGGTCGATGCGCTCGACAAGCGCGGGGCGCTCCGGCGCCGCACCGAATGACCCGGTCGAAGGGGACGTTCGCCCCTGCCCCCCGGGGGCTCTGGGCCCGACAATCAGGGGAGAAGGCGAAGGAGGCAGCCATGACGCATTACCACGACGTCCTCAAGGACTTGCGGGAGCCCGCACGATCGCTCCGCAAGGCCGCCCCCGAAGTGTTCGCGGCGTTCGGCGACCTGCATCAGCGGGCCGTTGCCGAGGGCGAGGTTCCGGTCCGGCTGAAGGAAGCGGCCGCGCTGGCGATCGCGGTGGTCAAGCACTGCGACGGCTGCATCGCACACCATGCCCGCGCCGCGGCCCGCGCCGGCGCGACACCGGGTGAGGTCGCCGAAATGCTCGGCCTGGCGTTGCTCATGGACGGCGGCCCCGCGACGACGTGGGCGCCGCGTGCATGGGACGCGTTCTGCGAGTTCAGTGAGGAATTCGCCCGGCCCGAGATCGGAGCTGTGTCGTGACCGCCACGACTGCGTTGTTCGCGGTGCTCGCGCTGTGGCTGCTCATCGGCGTCGGCTGCTCCTTCGTCATGGCCCGGCGCGGGCACGATCCCTGGTCCTGGGGCGCGCTCGGCGCACTCTTCGGACCTCTCATCGTCCCCGTTGCCCTGTCGGTGTCGCGGCGGGACCGCGTGCTCGCGACCGATGTGCGCATCACCCACACGGGAGTTCCCGGACCGGGTGACGTGTCCGTCCTCGTCGGGGTCGACGGGTCGGCCGATGCCGAAGATGCCGCGTGCGACACCGTCCGCCTGTTCGGTGATCGCCTCGGGCGAGTCGTGATCGCGACCGTGCTCGACTACGACGCGGCGGCAACCGAACACCACACCGAAGCCGGCATCTACATGGTCGAGGCCAAGCGCGTGCTCGACGACGTCGCCGAAGTGTTCACCGGACTCGACCCCGATCGGGTCGTCCTGACCGGCCGGCCTGCCGAGCACGGACTTGC
>Ga0163153_10001801_pt1 | contig 33050 bp, 31 predicted proteins | sample OliLakLV19MP6IB1_FD_148629 | JGI IMG/M metagenome (GOLD analysis project Ga0163153, IMG submission 148629) | Freshwater microbial mat bacterial communities from Lake Vanda, McMurdo Dry Valleys, Antarctica - Oligotrophic Lake LV.19.MP6.IB-1 | ecosystem: Environmental > Aquatic > Freshwater >... | reverse complement strand
GCATTCCCTTGCCGCCGCCACCAGAAGGTGCTGGAAGAGACACCCTCGCCTTTCCTCGACGACGCGATGCGCGATGCCATGGGCAGTGCCGCGGTCGCCGCGGCGCGCGCCATCGGTTATCGGGGCGCGGGCACCATCGAGTTCATCGTCGGCGCCGACCGCAAGTTCTTCTTCATGGAGATGAACACGCGCCTGCAGGTCGAGCACCCGGTGACCGAGATGGTCACGGGCGAGGACCTGGTGGAGTGGCAGTTGCGGATTGCTTCCGGCGAAGAGCTGCCGCTGCGCCAGAACGAGATCCTGTCCGGCGGCCACGCGATCGAGGTGCGCCTGTGCGCCGAGAATCCCGCCAACAACTTCCTGCCCGAGGCCGGCCGCATCGAGGTGCTGCGCGCCCCGCGCGAATCCCACCTCGAGGATGACGAAGGCGACGTGCGCCTGGACACTGGCGTGCGCGAAGGTGACGAGGTAAGCGTCTTCTACGACCCGATGATCGCGAAGCTCATCGCTTGGGGTGACGACCGCGGCGAGGCCGCGCGCCGCATGCAATCGGCGCTGGCCGAAACGGCGCTGCTCGGCGTCAAGACCAACCTCGCCTTCCTCGAGCGCGTGGTGCGCCATCCGGCCTTTCTCGCGGGCGATACCGATACCGGTTTCATCGAGCGCCACCGCGCGGACCTGCTACCGCCAGAATCCGAAGTGCCGCTGGAAGCGCTGGTGGCCGCGGCCGCGCGCGTGTTCCTGGACGAGCAGTCCGACATCGCGGCCGCGCCCGCCTCACCCTGGAACCACACCGGCGGCTGGAGGCTCAACCAGCCCGCCCTGCGCCGCATGGAATTCCGCCGCGCCGATGCAAGCCAGGTGGCAGTCGAAGCCGTGATGCACGCGGGCCATGCGATGGTCACGGTCGACGGGCGCACCCATCGCGTGACCATTCGCCCGGCCGACGGCGACCGCCTGCAGATCGCGCTCGACGAGGAGACCTATTTCGCCCAGGTGTCGCGCGCCGGGGATGAGCTGTCCGCGGTCACGCCACAGGGCCGCTACGCGCTGCAGCTGGTGGACCCGTTCCACTACGAACCGGCCGAAGCCATGCCGGATGCGCGCCTGACCGCGCTCATGCCGGGCCGCGTCGTGAAGGTGATGGCGGCCGCCGGCGACGCGGTGAAAAAGGGCCAGGCGCTGATGATCCTGGAGGCGATGAAGATGGAGCACACGATCGTGAGCCCGCGCGACGGCGTGATCGAGCGCGTTGCATTCACCGAAAACCAGCTGGTGCCCGCCGACGCGGTCCTGGTCGCCTTCCGGGAATAGCAGCCTACAGGTGTAGTTTGGCCCCCGCGGCGCGGCTCGCTTAGACTGGCCGCGTTATAACCTAGGGGGAGACCACAGAATGAAACGCATGCTTTCGTATTTCGCCGCGCTCTGCATGGCGCTTTTCGCGCTCTAGGCCCACGCCCAGGCGCCGGCACCGGCGCAATACGGCACCACGCAGGAAGCCGAGGCGATGGTGAAGAAGGCCATCGCCTTCTACAAGAAAAACGGCAAGGACAAGGCGATCGCCGAGTTCAACAAGAACCCGGGCGCGTTTGTCGACCGCGACCTCTACGTCACGGTGTACACGCCCAACGCCGACGCGCTGGCGCACATCAACCCGAAGATGGTTGGCAAGAACATGATGGACCTGCGCGATGGCGACGGGAAATACCACATCAAGGAACGCATGGAGATGGCGCAGAAGGCCAACAGCGGCTGGCAGGACTTCTCGTTCTACAACCCGGTGCAGAAGAAGGTCGAGCCCAAGCGCATGTATTGGGAAAAACACGACGGCCTGATCTTCGCCAGCGGCGCGTACAAGCCGACCTAGCCTTCAGGGCATCAGGCGTGGCTGCGGCTTGCCCTGCAGCCATGCCAGCAGGTTCTCCACGATGTTCGGCGCGAAGGCGCTGAACACCGGATCGTTCACGAATCCGAGGTGGGGCGTAAGGACCACGTCCCTGCGCTTCACCAACGGATGGTCCGCCGCCAGCGGCTCGTCGTCGTAGACGTCGAGTGCCGCGATTGCCGGCCGGCCGGCATCCAGCGCCGCGGGCAGCGCGTCCATGTCGATCAGCGCGGAGCGCGCGGTGTTCACCAGGATCGAGCCCTCGCCCATCATCGCCAGGCGCTGCGCGTTGAGCAGCTTGCGCGTGCCGTCCGCCGGGACCAGGTGCAGGCTCACCACCTTCGAAGTCCCCAGCAACTCCTCCAGCGTGACCGATTTCGCGCCGCCTTCGGCCGCGCGCTCCGGGGTCATGTGCGGGCTCCAGGTGACGACCTCCATGTTGAGCGCCGCGCCGATCACCGCCATGCGCTTGCCGATGCCGCCCAGTCCGATCAGTCCCAGGCGATGGCCGGCGAGCACCAGCGGCAGGCCCTTGCCGTCGCGCCAGCCTCCCGAGCGCACCAGGGCCATGTATTCCTCCATGCGCTTGGCGGCGGCGAAGATCAGCGCCCACGCCATCTCGCTGGTGCTTTCCTTCGACGATCCCATCGCCGTATGGGTCACCGGGATGCCACGCGCCTTGAAGGCGTCGAGGTCCATGGCGGTGTTACGCACCCCGGTGAAGGCGAAGAATTTGAGCTTGGGCAATTTCCCCAGCAGGTCCGCCTTGAAGGGCGTGCGATCGCGGATGAGCGCGATGGCGTCGGCGTCCCTGATCGCCTCCATCAATACATCCCCGCGAAGGCGCTGCGTGTGGAAGGTGACGTCGGCCAGGGCTTCGACCGGCTTCCAGTCCGCGGTGCGGCGCATGAAATCCTCGTAGTCGTCGAGGACCACGATTTTCGGCCGCGTGCTCATGGGCGTGCCAGCGCGGTGAGGCCGCGAACGTCGTGTGCCTTCGCCACGTTCCAGCAGGCCTCGATCAGCTTCGCGGCCTTGCCCGCGCCGATCACCGGATCCGCCAGCGAGTGGAACTTGGCCTCGAGCTGCGCATCGGTGAGCGGGCGTTCGAGCGAGCCGATGGCGTGCTCCACAAACACATGCACGCGCCGGCCATCCTTGAGCACCGCGGTCACGTCCGCGGATGCTTCGTCGATGGTGTCGTCGACGGTGGCGACCACCTTGCGGCGCAGCGCCACCATGTCCTCTCGCGTCACGATGTGGTCGTCGTATTCGCCCTCGCCCGCCTGGCCGAAGATCAGGCCCGCGGCGAAGCCGTGGTACACGCTGAACTTGCCCTGCAGGCCGTCCTGCGGCTCCTTCCTGCCGGTGAGCTCGAGCACCAGCGAATGCACCTTGAGCTCGACGCGATCCACGTTGTCGGCGGTCACGCCCTGCGCGCGCAACTGCGTCGCCGCGTCGATGGTTGGATGGATCACGATGCCGCAGGCGAAGGGCTTGTAGGTATTGAAGGAGATCTCGAAGCGGCTGCCGAGATCGCCGGTGATCTCGCTCCAATCGTGTTTGGGGGAAACCACCTGCGCGAAGCCGCGCGGCGCCTCCAGCGCCTTCGCGCTGGCCGTGAAGCCGTGCCGCGCCAGCAACGCGGAGGTGAGGCCCGCCCGCGCCGCGCCACCCGGGTGGAACGGCTTGGTCATGGTGCCGAACTGCTCGCGCATGCCGATGGGCTGCGAGGCGGCGATGCCAAGCGCCATCTGCGTCTTCTTTTCGTCCAGGCCCAGCAGGCGCGCGCATCCCGCGGCCGCGCCGAGCATGCCGGTGGACCCGGTGATGTGCCAGCCTCGGTCGTAGTGTTCCGGGTAGATGCAGTTGCCCATGCGGCAGGAGACGTCGATGCCGAGGACCAGCGAGTCGATCAGCTGCCGTCCCGACGAACCCTCCCTTTCCGCCATCGCGAGCAGCGCGGAGGCCACGGGGCCCGCGGGATGGATGATGGTCTTGAGGTGGGTGTCGTCGAAATCGAAGGTGTGTGAGGTGATGCCGTTGACCAGCGCGGCGCTGGCCATGTCCACCTTCTCCGCGCGACCGAGGATGCTGGCCTGCGGCGCGGGTTCCAGTTCCTTCACCGCGTCCAGCGCGGCCTGCGCCGATTCGTGGTTCGCGGCCCCGACCGCGCAGCCCACCCAGTTGAGGAAGGTGCGGTGGGCTTCGTGTTCCACCGCGTTGCTCCAGCCCTTCGACGGATGGCCGGCGACGAACTTCGCCAGGATCTGCGTCACCGCGGGCGCGTTGTGGTCGGCATCAACCTTCGTGTTGCGTGCCATCCGCGGCTAATCCTCGAGCTTGATGTTGCGTTCCTGCGCGAGCTTCGCCCATTTGGCGATGTCCTCCTGCATGAACGTGCCGAACTGCTCCGGGGTCATCGGCATGGGATCGAGCGCCTCGCCCGAAAGGCGCTGGCGCAGCTCCGGGGTGGCGAGCGCCTTGTTGATCTCCTCGTTGAGGCGCCGGGTGATGTCGGCGGGCATCTTCGCGGGGCCGACGATGGCGTACCACTGCACGCCGGTGAAGCCCTTGTAGCCCAGTTCCTCGAAGGTCGGCGTGTCCGGCAGCAGCGGGTGGCGCTTCAGTCCCGTCACCGCGATCGGCCGGAGCTTGCCAACCTTGATGTGGGGCGTGGCCGCGGCCAGGCCCGGCATCATCATCTGCGTCTGGCCGCCCAGCACGTCGGTGATGGCGGGGCCGATGCCGCGATAGGCGGCATGGACCGCCTCGAAACCCGCGGCGGTGCGGAACTGCTCCATCGCCAGGTGCGTAAGCGAACCCTGGCCCGCGGAACCGTAGCTCACCTTGTTGGCCTTGGCATACGCCACCAGCGACTTCATGTCGGTCACCGGGACCCCGGAGCCCACCACCAGCACGTTCGGCGTGCCCGCAACCATCGCGATCGGCGTGAAGTCCTTCACCGCGTCGTAGGGCACCTTGCGCACGGCAGGCACCGTACCGTGGGTAGCGACGTAGCCCAGCATCAGGGTGTAGCCGTCGGGGGCGGCGCGCGCGACGTTTTGCGAGGCGATGACGCCGCCGCCGCCAGAAACGTTTTCCACCACGAACGACTGGCCCATGGCTTTTGTCAGCTGCTCGGCCACCGTGCGGGCGGTGAGGTCGACGCCGCCGCCGGGTTGCACCGGCGCGATGATCTTGACGGTCTTGGTGGGATAGGACTGCCCAAGGGTGGGCAGCGAGAGGGCCAGAAGGCAGGATGCCGCGGCCAGCAGTGTTTTCTTGTACATGGGGTATCGTTCCTCAAGGCGGTACGTCTCGATCAATTATAATTTGACCAAGCGTCGAATACATCGAGGAGATCCCCATGGCAGCCAACCCGAAATCCGTTTCCCAGTCCGTTCCCACGGTGAAGCTGCTGATCGACGGCAAGTTCGTCGAATCCAGGGCGAAGGAATGGCGCGATGTCGTCAATCCCGCCACCCAGGAAGTCCTGGCGCGGGTCCCGATGTGTGGCAAGGACGAGGTGGATGAAGCCGTCGCCTCGGCCGCAACGGCCTTCAAGACCTGGAAAAACGTCCCGATCGGGGCTCGCGCCCGCATCATGCTCAAGCTGCAGGAGCTGATCCGCCGCGATATGAAGAAACTCGCCGCCACACTTACCGCCGAACAGGGCAAGACCCTGCCGGACGCCGAAGGCGACGTGTTCCGCGGCCTCGAGGTGGTCGAACACGCCTGCTCCATCGGTACCCTGAGCCTGGGGGAATTCGCAGAAAACGTCGCCAACGGCGTCGACACCTACTTCCTTCGCCAGCCGATCGGCGTCTGCGTCGGCATCACGCCGTTCAACTTCCCCGCCATGATCCCGCTGTGGATGTTCCCGATGGCGATTGTCTGCGGCAACACGTTCGTGCTCAAGCCCTCGGAGCAGGACCCGATGACCCCGATGGTCCTCGCGGAGCTCGCGCTCGAGGCCGGCGTGCCTCCCGGCGTGCTCAACGTGGTCCACGGCGGCAAGGAGTCGGTCGACGCCCTGTGCACCCACCCCGACGTGAAGGCGGTGTCGTTCGTGGGCTCGTGCCACGTCGGCGAACACGTCTACAAGCTCTCGAGCGATCACGGCAAACGCGCGCAATGCATGATGGGCGCCAAGAACCACGCGGTGGTGATGCCTGACGCCAACAAGGAGCAGTCGCTCAACGCGCTGGTCGGCGCGGGCTTCGGCGCGGCGGGCCAACGCTGCATGGCCACCTCCGTCGCGGTGCTGGTGGGTGATGCCAACCAGTGGATCCCCGACATCGTGGCCAAGGCCAGGACCCTCACCCTCAATGGCGGCACCGAAAAAGGCGCGGACCTGGGCCCGGTGATCTCGAAGCAGGCGAAGAGCCGCATCGAGGGCCTGATCGAACAGGGCGTGAAGGAAGGAGCCAAGCTCGAGCTCGACGGGCGCAACCCGAAAGTCGCGGGCTACGAGAAGGGCAACTTCATTGCGCCGACGGTGTTCTCCGGCGTGAAGCCGCACCACAAGGTCTACTCGGAAGAAATCTTCGGGCCGGTGCTGGTGCTGGTGAGTGTCGACACCCTCGATGAGGCCATCGATCTCGTCAACAAGAACCCGTTCGGCAACGGTACCGGCATCTTCACGCAGTCGGGTGCCGCGGCGCGCAAGTTCCAGAACGAAATCGATGTCGGCCAGGTCGGCATCAACGTGCCGATCCCGGTGCCGGTGCCCTACTTCAGCTTCACCGGCTCGCGCGGATCGAAGCTTGGCGACCTGGGTCCCTACGGCAAGCAGGTGATCCAGTTCTATACCCAGGTGAAAACGATCACGTCGCGCTGGTTCGACGACGCGTCGACGAACCCCGGCATCCACACCACGATCAGCCTGAAATGACACTCCCCCCTCTCATGACCCTCTCCCCGCCCCGCTCCCAGGGCAGAGGGAGAACAGCGGGCAGACAGAAATGAAAATTGGATTCATCGGCCTGGGCCACATGGGCAACCCCATGTGCCGCAACCTCCTGAAGGCCGGCCACACGCTCAAGGTCTACGACGTGGTGCCGGAACTCCTGAAGAAACTCACCGACGCCGGCTGCGAGGCGGCCACCTCGGCGGGCGACGCGGCGCGCGGCGTGGATCTCGTGATCACGATGCTGCCGTCGTCGCCGCACGTGCGCTCCGTCTACACCAGCGAGTTCGGGATCCTGCCCGCGGTGAAAGCGGGCACGCCGCTGATCGATTGCTCGACCATCGACCCGCTCACCTCGCGGGAGGTGGCGATGGACGCAAAGGCCAAGGGCTGCCCGATGGTGGATGCACCGGTCTCGGGCGGCGTCGGCGGCGCCGAGGCCGGCACACTCACCTTCATGGTGGGTGGCGACGCCAGGGACTTCGAGGCCGCCAGGCCGGTGCTGCAGGCCATGGGCAAGAACATCGTGCACTGCGGCGGCGAGGGCAACGGGCAGGTGGCCAAGATCTGCAACAACATGATGCTGGCGATCGAGATGATTGCGACCGCGGAGGGCATGACGCTCGCCGCCAAGCTCGGCATGGATCCCAAGGTGTTCGCCTCGATCGTGAACACCTCGAGCGGGCGCTGCTGGAGCTCGGACACCTACAATCCGTACCCCGGCGTGCTGGAAAACGTCCCCGCCTCGCGCGGCTATTCCGGCGGCTTCGGCGCGGACCTGATGCTCAAGGACCTGACGCTCGTCACCGACGCGGCGAAGTCCGCGAAACACCCGGTGATGCTGGGCGCGATCGCGCAGCAGATCTACCAGAAACATTCGGTCGACGGCAACGGCGTGAAGGATTTTTCGTCCGTGATCCTGCAGTACATGAAGCAATGATCAAACACGAAATCCGCGGCCACACCGCCTTCATCACGATCGACAACCCGCCGGCGAACACCTGGACGCCGGAGGGCCTGCGCACGCTCGAGGCGCTGGTGGCCACGCTCAATGCCGACCGATCGATCTACAGCGCCGTCATCACCGGTGCGGGCTCCAAGTTCTTCTCCGCCGGCGCCGACCTCAAGCAGTTCTCCGAAGACAAGGTGCTGGCGCGCCATTTCATCGCCTGCTTCGGCAGCGCCTTCGAGGCGCTGATGAACTCGCGCTTCGTGACCATCGCGGCGATCAACGGCTACGCCATGGGCGGCGGGCTCGAATGCACGCTGGCCTGCGACATCCGCATCGCCGAAGAACACGCGCAGATGGCGCTGCCGGAACCCGCCGTGGGCCTGCTGCCCGCGGGCAGCGGCACGCAGAACCTGCCGTGGCTGGTGGGCGAGGGCTGGGCCAAACGCATCATCCTCACCAACGAGCGCGTGGATGCCGCCACGGCGCTGCGCATCGGCCTCGTCCAGGAAGTGGTCCCCAAGGGCAAGGGGCTGGAGACCGCCACTGCCATGGCGGATCGCGTCGGCGCCCTCTCCCCCCGCGCCGTCGAATACTGCAAGGGCCTGATCCACAACGCGCGCAACGGCATTCCTCGCCGTGCCGGCCTGGCGCTGGAACGCGAGCGATTCATGGATCTCTTCGACCATACCGACCAGTCCGAGGGCGTGAATGCGTTCCTGGGCAAGCGCAAGGCCGAATGGAAGAACGACTGAGCGCGGCCGAGGGCGAGATCCTCGCCGAGGTCCGCGCCGGGGTGGCCACAATCACCCTCAATCGCCCCGCTGCGCTCAACGCCCTCACCCTCGGCATGATCGAGGCCCTGGCGAAGTGGCTCGACGACTGGGCGAGCTACGACAAGGTGCGCCTGGTGATGCTGCGCGGCGCCGGTCCCAAGGCGTTCTGCGCCGGCGGCGACATCCGCGCGCTGCGCGACCGCTTCGAGGCGGGCGAAGACGTCTACCACTTCTTCATCCTCGAATACGCGCTCGACTTCCGCATCCACAACTATCCCAAGCCGGTCGTCGCGCTGCTCGACGGCATCGTGATGGGCGGTGGCATGGGGCTGGCACAGGGAGCGACGTTGAGGCTGGTGGGCGAACGCACGCGCATGGCAATGCCGGAGACGGCGATTGGCCTCTTCCCCGACGTGGGCGGCAGCTATTTCCTCTCGCGCCTGGAGGGCCAGCTTGGCCCCTACCTCGGCCTCATCGGCCCCACGCTCAACGCCGCGGATGCGCTTTACGCGGGACTGGCGGACCAATACATCGGCGCGCAACCCATGGCGCCTGGCGAGCTGGAAGCGTTGCGTCCCGCAATCGACCGCCATTTCGCCTTCGCCACGGTCGAGGAGATCGTGGCGTCCCTCGAATCCGAACGCGCCGCCGACCTGGCGGCATGGGTCGGAAAGACCCTGCAGGCCATCACCAAACGTTCGCCCACGATGCTCAAGGTGAGCCTGGAGCAGATCCGCCGGGGTGCGGGCCTGACACTCGCCGGGTGTTTCCGCATGGAGCTGGATCTGATCCACGGCGCCTTCGAACACGGCGATTTCATCGAGGGCATCCGCGCCATGATTGTCGAAAAGGACATGAGCCCGCGCTGGAAGCCTTCCACCCTCGCCGCCGTGGATGCCGCATCCGTGGCGCGATTTTTCGGCCCGCGCTGGAGCGGCGCCGCCCATCCCCTTTCCGCGCTCTGAATCGAGGCCCATGAAACTCGCCACCTACTCTCCCCTTCCCTCCGGGCTTCCCCGCCCCGGCCTGGTCCTCGAGGACTTGCGCGTGATCGACATCCCCGCGGCCCTTGGCGCCTCGGAAGACACCAACACGATGCTGGGGATCATTCGCGCGGGCGACCCGATGCGCCAGCAGCTGCACAACCTGGCCGCCGCGCCGGCGATGGGATCGCTGGCCCTGGCCGACGTGAAGCTGCATGCACCGATCCCGCGCCCGGCCAAAAACGTCTTCTGCGTCGGCTGGAACTACCTCGAGCACTTCGAGGAGGGCGGCAAGACGCTGCAGGACGGCCGCGAGCTGCCGATACACCCGGTGTTCTTCAGCAAGGTGCCCACCACGGTGAACGGGCCCTTCGATGCGATCCCGTACGACGGCGCGATCTCCACGCAGATGGACTGGGAGGTGGAGCTGGGCGTGATCATCGGCACCAGCGGCAAGAACATCACCGAGGCCGACGCCATGCGCCACGTGTGGGGCTATACCGTCGTCAACGACGTCTCGTGGCGCGACATCCAGCGCCGCCACGGCAACCAGTGGCACAAGGGCAAGAGCCTGGACGGCACCTGCCCCATGGGCCCCTGGATCGTCACCTCCGACGCGCTGGAATCGAGCGACCTGCGGGTGACCACGCGCGTCAACGGCGTGACCAAACAGGACTCGCGCACCAGCTTCATGTATTTCAAGATACCGCGCCTGATCGCAGAGCTTTCGGCGGGCATGACGCTGGAGGCCGGGGACATCATCTCCTCCGGGACGCCGGCGGGGGTGGGTTACGCCCGCACGCCGCCCGAATTCCTCAAGCCGGGTGACCTGCTGGAGAGCGAAATCGAGGGCATCGGCGTGATTCGCAACACGGTCGGCTGAGGTTCGGGCGCGCAAGGTAGAATGGCGCGAACAGGAGGTCCACAATGATCAGCAAGGTGCAGCCGGGGCGCGCAGCCCTCGACCGCATGGCGATGTACCGCCGGCTGTCGGAACTCGGCCCGCTGAGCAACACATACGCCGGCAAGTTCGCGCTGGCCGCCTTCGTGGGCATCCTGACACCGCTGGCGATTTTCATCGTCTACCTGCTGCTCACCCGCACCGATCTGGCCACCATGTACCCTGCGCTGGCCGCGCTGGTGCTGGCGTGTTTCGCGGGTTTCCTGGGCACCATGTGGGTGCTGCGCGAGCTGCTGATGCCGATCGAGCTCACCGCCGAGGCGCTGCGCGACTACATCGACAGCCGCAAGCTGCCGGATCTCCCGGTCCATTTCCAGGACCGTGCCGGCAAGTTGATGGAAGGCACGCAATACACCCTCAGCCAGCTGCACGAAACCATCAGCCGCCTGGAACGTGTCTCGGATACCGACGACCTCACCGGCATCTACAACCGCCGCGCTGGCGAAAAGCGCCTGGCGGAGGAAGTCGCCCGGGCAGAGCGTGACCTGCAGGCCTTCCAGCTCGCCTTCTTCGATATCAACGACTTCAAGAACATCAACGACAAACACGGCCACAGCGCGGGCGACGCGGTGATCTCCCACATCGCGGCGCTGCTGCAGCTGAACACCCGCCGCGGCGACTGGGTTGCGCGCTGGGGGGGAGACGAGTTCGTGGTGGGCCTGCACCGCAACCGCGCGCTCAAGATGGTGATGGAACGCATCATGAAGGCCATCGGCTCGAGCCCCTGCGAGATCGCCCCGGGCCTGGAGCTGCGAGTGTCCGTGAGCTGCGGCGTGGCCGACTATCGCTTCGGCAGCGGCCCCACGGGCGTGCTGGCCGATGCGGACAAGGCGATGTACGCCGCCAAGCAGTTCGCGCACGCCGACAACAAATCCCATGTGGCCTACCGCAACGAGCTGGTGGAACTGCCCGTCGGAACCTCCGAGAAGGTCGCCGTCACAGCCGACTAGGTTCCCCTGCGCAAGGCCGCGGCCGTGGCGGGGAAGCTTCGCACCGATCGCAAGTATCGCGCGCATTGCGTCGAGGGATTGGGAATTGCGGATACCACCACGTTGAGCAAGGGCCTGGAGCGGCTGGTGCGCTTCGCCTGACTTGCGCGTCCTGCCACGCTGCAGGTTAGAACCGCCCGTCTTCCGTGCGGCTCACCGGCGTCGTCTCGATGGAGACGATCCTGATCTCGCCGGCCTCGAGGGCGAATTCAACCGCCTGCTTGTCAACCGTGCGGATGCGCCGGCCGCCCACCAGCGATTCACCGGTGACGTCGCACGCGAGCGCGCCGCCGTTGGGGTTGGGTGCGGGCGCCGCCTTGCACTTGTACGTCTCGGTCACCTGCGCCGCGTCGTAGGCGCCCTTGAGCACCCCGGCGTAGCCGGGGAAGTCGTGGACCTTGGGCTTGCCCTTGTCCTGCCGATGAATGGTGACTTTCAACCCGCGCGACAGCAGCCCGTACGCCGCCAGCGGATCGCGCGCGAAGGCGGCTTTTGCCATGCGCTTCATCGTCTCCTGCATCCCACGCTCGTTTACCTGCTCTGCTTTCACGGGCACGACGCCGCTGGTGCCCTTGCGCTCCGGGCACGGGTCCTGCTGGAAGGACGTGGTGCCTTTTTCGTCGCGGCACATGTACGCGCTGGCGACTTGCGGGAGGAGCGCCAGCAGCGCGCCGAGGACGATGATGCGAATTGGGGTCTTGTTCATGATGGGATCCCTGAGCGGTCTGACGAGTCGAACGTCGCCCTATGATAATGGTTGCGACGCTTTGACCGGGCCACACCCCAGTCGAACTCGAGGAACCCCGGGCCGATGATCACGCTGACTTTGAAGGTCAAGACACGAAATCTGCGTTCCGGTCGAACCACACGAGCTCCCCGTCCTTCATCACCCCACACAGCGAATTGAGCGCGGAGATGTCGGCCAGCGGATCGCCTTTGATGAAGATGAGGTCGGCGAATGCGCCGGGGCGGATGCAGCCGACCTGCCCCTCCAGCCCGATGACGGATGCGGCCGTGGATGTGGCGCTGCGCAGCGCCTGGGACGTGCCGAGTCCCGCCTGCACCATAAACCGCACCTCGACAGCCACTGAACCGTGCGGATTGCCGGGCGTGCCGGCGTCCGTGCCCGCCACGATGGGCACCCCGGCCTCGGCGGCCTCGCGAAAGCTCTCAAGCCACTTGGCCGAGACCCTGCGCATCTTCTCGATGGCGTAATCGGGAATGCCGGCCCCCGGCGCCGCGTCCAGGATCCGACGCATGGGCGTGATGGTCGGCACGAGTGCGGCCTTGCGCTTGAGCATCTCGTCGATCAGCCGGGGCGTGAGGAAGATGCCGTGCTCGATGGTATCGACTCCCGCCTCGAGGGAGTTGAGGATGCCGCGCTCGCCCTGGGCATGGGACGCCGCGTGCTTGCCGACGTTGTGCGCCTCGTCCACCGCGGCGCGCATCTCCTCCATGCTGAGCTGCGGATGCTCGGGCTCGACGCCGCTCGTGATGACGCCCCCGGTCGAGACGACCTTGATGAGGTCGGCGCCCATCTTGAGGTTCTTCCGCGCGGCCTTGCGGGCCTCGTCGCACCCGTCGATCTCGGTACCGATGAAGCGGTTGTGCCCACCGGTCATGACGATGCACGGGCCGGACGCGAGCATGCGCGGGCCGCGCACGATGCCCGCATCGATCGCCTTCTTGAGCATAATGCCGATGCCGCCGTTGCAGCCGACGTCACGCACGGTCGTCGTGCCGGAGCGCAGGGTCGCCTCGGCGGCGGCCTGCGCGCGGTAGGCGGTCGTGAGGTGAGGCTCCTCGATGAGGCGCGCCACGCTGTCCGCCGTCCCGTCGAGGCAGAAGTGGACATGGGCATTGATGAGCCCCGGCAGGACGACGAGTCCCGCCGCATCGAGGGTGGGCTCGCCTTTCAGCGCCTCCCGACACTCGACGAAGCGTCCCTCCGAGATGCACAGCAGGTCACGCTTCTCGAGGCTCTCGCCGCCGTTCCAGATTGTCGCATTCGTGATTCTCATTTCCGGGTTCTCCGTTGCGTTCATGGCGCCGACGCGCGCATTTCTTCCGATACGACGTGGCACGCGATCTGCCGCCCATCGCCAGCTTCCACGAGCGCGGGCCGTACCTCCCCGCATATCCCGATCGCGCGGGGACAGCGCGGCTGGAAGGGGCAGCCCGGCGGCGGATCCAGGGGACTGGGTATCTCACCCGACAACACCACCCGCTCCCGGCGCAGCGCCGGGTCCACGGCGGGTATCGCCGAGATGAGCGCCTGGGTATACGGATGGCGAGGATCGTCGAGCAGCCGGCGCGCGTCGCAGACCTCCATGACCTGCCCGAGATAGAGCACGGCGATGCGGTCGCAGAAATACGCGCACAGGTTGAGCTGGTGCGTGATGAAGAGGTAGGTGAGCCCGAGCCGCTTGCGCAGGTCGATGAGGAGGTTGATGATCTGCGCCTGGACCGAGACGTCGAGCGCCGAAACCGCCTCGTCGGCGACTAGGACTTTCGGGTTCGCCGCGAGCGCCGCGGCAATCGCCACGCGCTGGCGCTGGCCTCCGGAGAGCTCGTGGGGGTAGCGCTGCGCCGCGCTCTCCGGCAGGCCCACGAGGCGCAGTAACTCCTCGATGCGGGCCGCATGGGCCGCGGGCGCCAGGTTGCCGAAGTTGCGCAACGGCTCGGCCAGGATGCGCCCCACGCGCATTCGCGGGTTCAGCGAGCTGAACGGATCCTGGAAGATGACCTGCACCTCGCGCCAGTACGCGCGCGCATCCCGCGCAACCAGGTGGCTCACTTCGGCCCCGCGGAAGCGCACGCTGCCACCGGTCGGTTGTTCGAGTCCCAGGACGAGCCGCCCCAGGGTGGACTTGCCCGATCCCGACTCGCCGACGATGCCGAAGCTCTCGCCGGCCCGGATGGCGAGCGTGACGCCATCCACGGCACGCAACTGCTTGCGCTCGACGCCCAGGCCGCGGCGCCGCACGACGCCGAAGGCCTTGCGGGCGTCCTCGATGTTCAGCAGTTCGTCGGAATCTCTTGCCATCGCAGGCATCTCACTTCCCGGTGCGCATCGACCACCTCGATTGCGGGGTGCTTCTCGACGCACGGGCTCGACGCGAACGTGCAGCGCGGCGCGAACCGGCACCCCGGCAGGGCCTCGGTGAGCAGCGGCGGGCGCCCCTCGATCGGGACCACGGGCTTTCTCCTGGCGGGATCCGCGATGCACGAGAGCAACCCGCGCGTGTACGGATGGTGGGGTGTCGCGAACACGTCGGACACCTGTCCGTGTTCCTGGACCTCGCCGGCATACAGCACCGCCACGCGGTCGCACAGCTCCGCGATGACGGCGAGGTCGTGCGTGATGAACAGGATGGCCACCCCGGTCTTCTCGCGGATCTCGCGCAGCAGGTCGAGGATCTGCGCCTGGATCGTCACGTCCAGCGCCGTGGTGGGCTCGTCCGCGATCAGCAGGTCCGGGTGGGAGGCGAGCGCCATCGCGATCAGCACCCGCTGGCGCATGCCACCGCTCATCTGGAAGGGATACGCATCCACGCTCTTCGCGGGGTCCGCGATGTGGACCATCGTGAGAAGCTCGATCGCGCGCGCGCGCGCCGCTGCCTGGCTGACCGCCTCGTGGGCGCGAATGCCCGTGATGATCTGGTGGCCGACCGTGAAGACCGGATTGAGCGCCGAGAGCGGCTCCTGGAAGATCATGCCAAGCCGGTCGCCGCGCAGCCGCCGCAGCTCCTCGGCCGACAGGCGCAGGAGGTCCTGACCGTCGAACACGATGCGCCCGCTCGTCACGCGCGCCACGCGCGCGGGCAGGAGCCCCATGATCGCGAGCGAGGTGACCGACTTGCCGCTGCCCGACTCGCCGACGAGGCCGAGGATCTCCCCGCGGCGGATCGCGAAGCTCACCCCGTCGACGGCCTTCGCCGCCCCCTCGTCGAGGCGAAACTCCACGGTGAGGTCCTCGACTTGCAGCAGGATGTCGCCAGCTTGCGTCACGCGGCCTCAGAGCTTGAGCCGGGGATCGAGGGTGTCGCGCAGGGCATCGCCGAAGAGGTTGATGCCCAGCACCGTGGCCATGATGGTCAGCCCCGGCACGACCGTGAGCCACCACGCCAGCGACATGTAGTCCTTACCTTCGGCGAGCATCCAGCCCCAGCTCGGCGTGTGCGGCGACACGCCCAGTCCCAGGAACGTCAGCGCGGATTCCATGATGATCATGAAGGCGACCTCGAGTGTCATGACGACGATGATCGGGGTCGAGACGTTCGGAAGCACGTGCGCCAGGAGCACGCGCAGGCGCGAGTTGCCGCGCACCCGCGCGGCTTCCACGTACTCCTTTTCGCGCACCGAGAGCGTCTGCCCGTAGACGATGCGGGCGAACTGCACCCAGCGGGTCAGCGCAAGGACCAGGATGAGGTTCGTGATCCCGCTGCCCAGCGCACCCACGACCACGACGGCGAACAGGATGTAGGGAATGGCGAGGAAGACGTCCACCAGGCGCATGAGGAACGTGCGCACGAAGCCGGTGAAGAATCCCGCCACCAGCCCGACCGTGGTTCCCACGATCCCGGCCGCGAACGCCGTAACGAAGCCCACGAAAAGCGAAACGCGCGCGCCGTACATCAGGCGGCTTGCGATATCCCGGCCAAGCTGGTCCGTGCCGAGGGGATGGGCCCACGTACCTCCGAGCATCGCCGGCGGCTTCAATCGCGCCATCAGATTCTGCGCGTTCGGGTCGTGCGGGCTCAGGTAGGGGGCAAGGAGCGCCACCCCGACCACGAGGAGGATGATCGCGGCTCCCACGGCGCCATTCGTACTCCTCAGGACCCGGCCAGCCAGGGAACGGCGCAGCCTCTGGCCGAGCGGGCGCCGCAGCGGCGGCGACGCCGGCGACGCTAACGCGCTCACTTGAACGCTCCTGCCTCGCGGATGCGCGGATCGAGGTAGGTATAGAGGATGTCCACCGCGAGGTTGATGATCACGAAGACGCTCGACAGCACCAGTACGATGCCCTGCACCACGGGATAGTCGCGGGCGAAGATCGAGTCGATGGCGAAGCGGCCCACGCCCGGCCACGAGAACACGGTCTCGGTGATGACCGCGCCCCCGAGCAGCACGCCGAACTCCAGGCCGATGACGGTGATGAGCGGGATCGCCGCGTTGCGCAGCGCGTACTTGAAAACGACGATGCGCTCGACGATGCCCTTGGCGCGGGCGGTGCGGATGTAGTCCTGGCCGAGCACGTCGAGCATGCCGGAGCGCGTGATGCGCGCGATGCGCGCCATGGAAAACACCGCGAGCGTGAAGGCCGGCAGGATCAGGGTTTCCGGGCCCGCGCGCCCACCCGAGGGGAGCCATCCCAGCTTGACCGAGAACAGCAGGATCAGCAGCAGCCCCAGCCAATAGACCGGCGTGGCCTGGCCGAGCAATGCGAACGTCATGGCCGCGGAGTCAGTGGCGGTACCGTGGCGCACCGCGGCGACCACGCCCAGCGGAATGGCCACCAGGATGGCGAGCGTCAGGCTCGCCAGCGTGAGCTGGAAGGTCGCCGGGACGCGCTCCAGGATGAGCCCGAGGACCGGCTCCCCGTGGCGGTACGAGTAGCCCAGGTCGCCTTGCACGACCTGGAGGAAGTAGCGGACGAACTGGAGGGCAAGGGGATCGTCGAACCCCATCTGCGTGCGAAACGCGGCGCGCTCCGCGGCGGTGGCGTCCAGGGGCAGCAGCAACTGCGTGGGATCGCCCGACAGGTGGAGCAGGAAGAAAACGATCGTCATGACGCCGAGCAACACGAACGTCGCCTGGTAGAGCCGCCGCAGGAGGTAGACAAGCATGTCGGGGCATCCGGAAAGCGCGGGGCGGCCGCCGCCCCGCGCCCCCGTCACTTGAGGGTCATTTCCCTCAGGTTGATGGTCTCGTCCGAGCGCGCCATCCAGCCGATGGCCGAGGAATTCACGCCGTAGGTGTCCACGTACTGGAACAGGAACAGCCAGGGGGCTTCCTTGTGCACTTCACGGTTCAGATCGCGGTAGAGCGCGGTTCGCTTCGCCGGATCGAGCTCGCGCCGGGCCGCGGTGATGATGCCGTTCACCTTCTCGCTCTCGAAATTGGCGATCGGCTCGCCGGCGCCCAGCAGCGGCGTGGCCCAATGGTCCGGGTCGAGGCTCGGCAGCGACCAGCCCAGCATGTACATCGGCTCCACGTTGTGGGTCGTGAACTTGCCCGTGTAGGTGCCCCACTCGTGGATCTTCACATTCACCTTGATGCCGACGGCGGCAAGCTGCGACGCCACGACTTGCGAGATGTCCTTGTCCATGGTGTAGCGCCCGCTGGGGCTGTCCAGCGACACCTCGAAGCCGTTCGGGTAGCCCGCGGCCGCGAGGAGCTGCTTCGCCTTTGCGGGGTTGTATTCGTAGAGTGGCTCCTCGAAGCTCTCGCCCAGCAGGCGCAACAGGTGCCCGTTGACGCTGCCCGAACGCTTGCCGTTGCCCAGGAGCAGGCCGTCGATGATGCCCTTCACGTCCACGGCGTGGTTGATCGCCTGCCGGACGCGTTCGTCCTTCATCGGGCCCTGCTTGTTCACCAGCGCGATGAAGAGCACGCGCGAGCTGGGCACCGTCTCCACCGCGAGGTTCGGGGCCTTGCGGATGGTGTCGAGGAAGTCGGGTGGCAGGTTGGTGATGAGGTGCACATCGCCGGCTCGCAGCGCGGACACGCGCGCGGCAGTATCCGGGATGGCGCGGAACCGGGCGCTCTTCACGCTCGGCTTCGGCCCCCAGTAGCCGTCGTACGCGTCGAGGTCGACGTAATCGCCCCGGACCCACTTGCCCACCTTGTACGGCCCGGTGCCCACGGGGCTGGCGGCGAACTTCTCGTTGCCGGCTTCGCGCGTGTACTTGTCGGGCACCATGAAGATCAGCGACATGCGCGCGGGGAGCACCGGGTCCGGCCCCTTGGTGACGATCCGCACCGTCAGCGGGTTGACCACGACCACCTTTTCGACCGTGTTGATCCAGCCGCGCTGCGGGGACTTCTCCGCGGGGTCGAGAACCCGCTCGAGCGAGAACTTCACGTCCTGGGCGTCGAACGGCTCGCCGTTGTGGAACTTCACGTTCTTGCGCAGCTTGAATTCCCACGTGGTGTCGTCGATGCGCTTGTGGGATTCGGCGAGCCCGGGCGTGAGCTGCAGCTTCACGTCCCGGACCACGAGCGACTCGAACACGTTCGCGTTGACGACGCGGCTGGGAATCCCCACGTCGCGGTGGGGGTCGAAGCTCACGGGATAGACGCCTTGGGCGACGACGACGCGATCGACCTTCGCGAGGGCGACACCGGCCATCCCGAACGCCGCGACGCTTGCCACCGCGACCGTGAGCAATGATCTGATTTTCATGGACACTCCTTGTGTCGTTGCTCCGCGGCGCGGAGCCGAACGTGGGCGAATCCCACGGGCCGTCCCGGCATACACTTCGATTCCGAAGTAAATTGCTTCGGAATCGCAATGTATCAGATAAAATCCGGCCCATCCAAGCCCGACCCCACCCCCTGGGAAACGCAATGAAGCTCGCGCGCATCCTCGACGACAATCCCACGCTCGACGCGTACCGCCTGAACTACGTCTCCAACCGCTACGTGGCCCCGCTCACGCAGCACCTGGGCGCGGAATACGGGCTGGTGTGGCAGGAATGGGTCATCCTCTTCTGCCTGGCGCAGATGGCGGATCTCACGGCCACCGACATCAGCGATGCCACCGGGAGGCCTGCCAACACGATCAGCGACGGGCTCGGCAAGCTGCTGCGGCTCAGGCTGGTGAGCCGCAAGCGCGACCCGTTGGACAAGCGCGCGATGATCCTCGCGCTCACGGCCCGGGGCCGGGCCCTCTACGACGCCATGATCCCCCTGCTGCAGGCGACGGAAGCGAGGATCTTCGGAGCGCTCAGCAAGCCCGAGCGCCGGCAACTCGAACGCCTCCTGGGAAAGCTCGTGCATGCCCTCCACGACTGACCCGAAGTTGGGCGCGGCGCCCGTGAAACGGCATGTCCGGGATCCCGGCGCGATCGGGGACCTGGCCGAGTCGATCGCGCAGGGAAGGCTCGACCCGCGCGCCCTGGTCGAGGATCTGCTCGCGCGCTGCGCCGAAGTCGAAGGCGCCGTCCACGCCTGGTGTGGCCTCGATCGGGAGGGGGCCTTGCGCCAGGCCGAGGCACGGGCGCGGGATATCCGCGAGGGCGGGCCGCGCGGTCCCCTGCATGGCATCCCGTTCGGGGTGAAGGACGTCATCGACGTTGCCGGCTGGCCGACGCGCGCGGGCAGCCGCACCCGCGCGGCGGCCGCCCCCGTGGCGCTCGACGCCGAGATCGTCGCCGCGGCGCGCGCGGCCGGCGCAGTCGTGCTCGGCAAGTGCCACACGACCGAGTTCGCCTACTTCGACGGCCCCCCGCCGACGCGCAATCCCTGGAATATCGACCACACGCCAGGCGGCTCGAGTGCCGGACCGGCGGCGGCAGTGGCGGCCGGCATGGTGGTCTTCAGCCTGGGCACGCAGACGGCGGGTTCCGTGGTTCGGCCCGCCGCTTTCTGCGGCATTGCCGCCTTCAAGCCGACCACGCTGTCGGTCGGCACGTGGGGCATCGTCCCCTTCGCCCCGGCATTCGATACCCCGGGTTATTTCGCCGCGCGCGTGGCCGACGTCGCGCTCGTCGCCTCGACGCTCCTGCCGGCGGCGCGCCGCACTCCCCGGCGCGATAGCGCGAGCGGCCTGCGCATCGGAATCGTGGAGGATGAACTGCTGGCCGAGTCCAGCGCCGCCGCGGGCGCGAGCATCGACGAGGTCGAGCTGCGCCTGCGGATGGCCGGTCACGACGTGAGCCGCATTCCCTCGCCGGTCGCCCTGCGCGGGATCCTGGCGCTCCACGCGACGATCGTCGATTACGAACTCGCACGCGTGCACGGGTACCTGCGCGATGCTCCCGTTGGTGAGGTCGGAACGCGGCTTCGCGAAGCCGTGGTGCGCGGAGGGCAGATTTCCGATGACGATTACCGGACCGCGCGCTACCGGCTCGCCGGAGCCCGCGAGCGCTTCTGGGCATTCCATGCCGGGCTGGACGCGTTGGTCGCGCCCGCCGCCCCGGGCGAGGCGCCGCCAGGCATGCAGACTGGCGATCCGCGCTTCATCATCCCATTCACCGCCCTCGGCGGTCCCATCATGACGGTGCCGGTCGCGGTCACCGGGAGCGGCTTGCCGCTGGGCGTGATGATCCTGGGGGGGCCCGGCGACGATGTGGCGCTGGTCGATGCGGCCACGACAATGGCCGGCAGCATCGAGCTGCCTCGATAGGCTGGCAGCGTTTCCCGGTGGGCGTGTAGGTGTACGCGACGCTGTTGTTGCCCGGCAGGGTCTTGGCCCCCAGCCGGTTCATCACGTCGTAGCTGAACGTGATCGTCTCGCCCCGGAGATTGACCTGCGAGGCGACGTTGCCCACCGCATCGGTCTGCGAGGTCTTGTTGCCGACCTCGTCGTAGCCGTAGGTCGTGACCAGGAGTTGCGAGATTCGCTCAGGAAATGAGCGGCGTCTATCGGAAGAACCGCAAAACGCGAAGCTGTCTCGACGCGATTTGGCTCAGCGGACGGTCGGACGGGGCAGATCAGGCCACGCCTGAAAGATGCTCCACCAGTACCTTCACCCCGATGCCGATCAGCACCAATCCACCCACCAGCTCCGCGCGATGCGCAAGCCGTGTGCCCAGCCGCGCACCCATGTGCACCGCGGGCACGCAGAGCGCGAAGGTGACGCCCCCGATCAGCGCCACGGCCCACAGCAGGGGCACGTCGATCAATGAAAGCGTGAGGCCCACCGCCAGAGCATCGACACTGGTGGCGAAGCCCAGCAGCATGAGGCGCCGCAACGCGAAAGGATTGCCTTCTTCCTTCCCCTCATCCTTCGAGAACGATTCCAGGATCATGTGGCCGCCGACGATTGCGAGCAGCACAAACACGACCCAGTGGTCGTAGGCCTCGATCGCGTCGCGGAAGAGCGCGCCGCCCGCGTAGCCGAGCGCCGGCATGATCGCCTGGAAGATGCCGAAGGTCGCGCCCATGGCGAAGGCCTCTCGCCAGGTGGCGCGGCCGCGGGAAATTCCCGCTGCCACCGAAACCGCCACCGCATCCATCGCGACGGCAAGCGCCGTCAGGACCAGCGTGATCAGAGCAGCGCTTCCTCGACGGCCAGCGTGCTGTCCGCGCCGCGCATGGTCGCGGATGAAAGGCCGATCGCCTGCGCAAGGATGTGGTCGCAGTAGAAACGCGTGGTGAGCAGCTTGCCGCGCAGGAAGGCGCCGTCGCCCTGCCCGGCCTCCAGCTGGCGACAGGCGATCTGCGCGCTGCGCGCCATCATCCAGCCGCCGAGCGTGATGCCCATGAGCTTCAGGTAATAGACCGAACCCGCGGCGACCGCGGCGGGGTTGGTGGGATACGTCTCGACGATCCATTGCGTCGCCGACTTGAGCTGCGTCACGGCGGAAGAGAAACGATCGGCGATGTGCGGCAGGTGCACGTTCTTCTGCTGCGGCAACTCGTGCGCCAGCTTCTCCATCTCGTCGATCAGGCCGAATGCGGTCCGGCCGGCTTCGCGCCCCACCTTGCGGCCGACAAGGTCCATCGCCTGAATGCCGGTGGTGCCCTCGTAGATCGTCGTGATGCGTGCATCGCGCAGGTGCTGCGCGGCGCCGGTCTCCTCGATATAGCCCATGCCGCCGTGCACCTGGATGCCGAGGGTCGCCACTTCCACGCCGTTTTCCGTCGACCAGCCCTTCACCACCGGGATCAGCAGATCGACCAGCGCCTGGCAACGTTTGCGCTCGCCTTCGTCGGTGACCTTCTTGGCGCGATCGAGCAGCGCGGAGGTCCAATAGGCCAGCGCGCGCATCGCTTCCGTCGTCGCCTTCATGGTGAGCAACATGCGCTTCACGTCGGGGTGCTGCACGATCGGCGAGGTCTTCGCGCCCGCGACACCGATCGGCTTGCCCTGCAGGCGTTCGCGCGACCAGCCGAGCGCGCGTTGGTATGCACGCTCCGCCACCGCCACGCCTTCGAGCCCCACCGAAAGGCGCGCGGCATTCATCATGATGAACATGTATTCGAGGCCGCGATGGGGCTCACCCACGATGTAGCCGACGGCGCCGTCCTTTTCGCCGTACGCCATCACCGCGGTCGGGCTGGCGTGGATGCCCATCTTGTGTTCGATGGAGACACACTTCACGTCGTTGCGATCGCCGAGCGAACCGTCATCCTTCACCATGAACTTCGGCACCGCAAAGAGCGAGATGCCTTTCACGCCCTCGGGCGCACCGTCGATGCGCGCGAGCACCAGATGGATGATGTTCTCCGTGTAGTCGTGCTCGCCGTAGGTGATGAAGATCTTCTGGCCCTTGAGCCTGTAGGTGCCATCGGATTGCGGCGTGGCCTTGGTACGCACGAGCGAAAGGTCGCTGCCCGCCTGCGGCTCCGTGAGGTTCATGGTGCCGGTCCACTTGCCGGAAACCATGTTGGGCAGGAATTTCTCGCGCAGCGGCTCCGGGCCCACGTGCGCGATCGCCTCGATGGCGCCCTGCGTCAGCATCGGGCAGAGCTTGAACGCGAGGTTGGCCGCGCCCCACATCTCCTCGACCGGTGTGGCGATCAGGTGCGGCAGCTGCTGGCCGCCGAACTGCGAGGGCGAGAGGATGTTGCCCCAGCCCGCGTTCACGTATTGCCAGTAGGCGTCCTTGAAGCCGGGCGGGGTTGTGACGACGCCGTCCTTCCATTTGGAGCCCGTCCGATCGCCCGTGGCGTTCAGCGGCGAAAGCACCTCGCTTGCGAGCTTGCCCGCCTCCTCGAGGATGGCGTCAACCACGTCTTCGGTGACGTCTTCCCAGCCCGGCAGCGTGTTGACCTGGTCCAGGCCCACCACGTGCTTGAGCACGAACTGCATGTCTTTCAGCGGTGCGGCGTATTCGGCCATTTTTGTTTTCCTCCAACCCTCAAAGCTTCGCGGTGAGCTCCGGCACGATCTGGAAGAGGTCACCCACAAGCCCGTAATCGGCCACCTGGAAAATCGGCGCCTCGGAATCCTTGTTGATCGCCACGATCACCTTGCTGTCCTTCATGCCCGCGAGGTGCTGGATGGCGCCGGAGATCCCAATGGCGATGTACAGTTCGGGCGCCACGATCTTGCCGGTCTGGCCCACCTGGTAGTCGTTGGGGCAATACCCGGAATCAACCGCCGCGCGCGAGGCGCCGATGGCCGCCCCCAGCTTGTCGGCCAGCGCGTCGAGCATCTTGAAATTATCGCCGCTCGCCAGGCCCCGGCCGCCGGAGATCACGCGGCGTGCGCCGGCGAGTTCCGGCCGGGCGGATTTGGTGAGTTCCTGCGAAAGGACCTTCGACTGTCCGGTGTCGGGACCGGCCGGCGCGGATTCCACCGTGCCGGATCCCGTGGCCGCGGCGGCATCGAAGCCTGTCGCGCGCACGGTGACGACCTTGATGGCGTCCGAAGACTGCACGGTGGCGAAGGCGTTGCCCGCATAGATCGGCCGCACGAAGGTGTCGGCCGATTCGACGCCCGAAATCTCCGAGACCTGCGCGACATCGAGCAGCGCGGCCACGCGCGGCATGAAACCCTTGCCGAATGCCGAGGCGCTGGCGACGACGTGGGAATAATTTTTCGCGAGCGGCGTGACCAATGCGGCGTAGTTTTCCGCGATGCCGCCGTCGTAATGCGCGGCATCCACGTGCAGCACCTTCGAGACGCCGGCGAGTTTGGCTGCAGCATCGGCGGCAGCCTTCGCGCCGGAGCCCGCCACCAGCACATGCACGTCGCCGCCCATCTTCGACGCCGCGGTGACGGCGTTGGCCGTACCCCCCCTCAGCGTGTTCTTGTCGTGTTCAGCAATCACCAGGGCGGACATCAGATCACCTTCGCTTCGTTCTTGAGCTTGTCGACCAGTTCGCCCACGTCCTTCACCATCACGCCGGCCTTGCGTTTGGCGGGTTCGACCACCTTGAGGGTCTTCAGGCGCGGGGCGACGTCGACGCCGAGATCCGCGGGCTTCACGTTCTCCAGCGGCTTTTTCTTGGCCTTCATGATGTTGGGCAACGTGGCGTAGCGCGGGGTATTGAGGCGCAGGTCCGCGGTGATTATCGCGGGCAGCTTGATCTCGACGGTCTCGAGCCCGCCGTCGATTTCTCGCGTCACCCTGGCGACGCCATCACCGATCTCGACCTTGCTCGCGAACACCGCCTGCGGCCAATCCAGCAACGCGGCGAGCATCTGGCCGGTCTGGTTGGAATCGTCGTCGATGGCCTGTTTGCCCAGGATCACCAGGCCTGCGCCTTCCTTCACCGCCACGGCCTTGAGGATCTTGGCCACCGCCAGCGGCTGCAGGTCGACATCACTTTCCACCAGGATGGCGCGGTCGGCGCCCATGGCAAGCGCGGTGCGCAACGTCTCCTGGCAGGCCACCGTGCCGCACGACACCACGATCACCTCGGTGGCCTTGCCGGCCTCCCGGAGCTTGAGCGCCTCCTCGACGCAGATCTCGTCGAAGGGGTTCATCGACATCTTGACGTTGGCGAGCTCCACGCCGCTCTGGTCCGCTTTCACGCGCACCTTCACGTTGTAGTCCACCACTCTCTTCACGGGTACGAGGATTTTCATGGGTATGACCGGATTCAAACGAGCGTTTGAATCCGGATTATAGACCTTGCGTTAACCGAGGTGCTTGCCGAAGAACTCGACGGTGCGGGCGCGGGCTTCCTTGGCGGCGGGCTCGTTGTAAGAGCCGCGCATGTCGCAGTTGAAGCCGTGTCCCGCCGCGTAGAAATACGACGTCACATCGGGATGCGCCGCGGCCACTTCCCGGGCCTTTTCGATCGGGATGGATTGGTCGGTCTCGCCAAAATGGAACATCGTCGGCACCTTGGGCTGCTCATCCTTCAGTTCCGGCACGCCACCGCCGTAGTAGGAAACCGCCGCGGCCAGCCCGGTGGCGCGTGCCGCCGCATACCAAGCGATCGCGCCACCCCAGCAGTAACCCACGATGCCCACCTTGCCGGCGCTCTGCGCGAAATTGATGGCCGCCTGCGCGTCCGCCAGCGCCGTGTCGTTGCTGATCTGGTCCTTGATCACCACCCCGGCCTGGATTTCCGGCTGGGTGTATGCGGTTTCGTACTTGCGCTGCACCCGGTCATACAGCGCGGGCGCCACCGCGAGGTAACCATCGGCCGCATAACCGTCGGCGACGCTGCGGATGTGTACGTTGATGCCGAAGATTTCGGGGATCACCACCACGGCCCCGCGTGGTTTTCCGGACGGCTCGGCCACGTAGGCGTCGAACGAATGGCCGTCGGCGGCCTTGAGCTGGATGGTTTTTCCCACAGCGACTCCTCTTTTCCGATTGGGGTTTTCGAGTATATATGCATGTTCACGCCTGACGTATACACTCAGCCCCCTATGGACCGCCACAAAGGCGCTGCGGCGCCCCCCAAGGTCAAGGCCCTGGGCACCCAGAGCAACCAGCTCGCCCAGCAGCTCGAGGAGATGATTTTCTCCGGCCAGCTGCGCCCGGGCGAGAAGCTCGAGGAAGCCACCATCGCCGCGAAGTTCGGCGTGTCGCGCACTCCGGTGCGTGAGGCGATCCAGCGCCTGGTGGCCACGGGCATGGTCGAGGTGCGCCGGCGCAAGGGCACCATCGTCACGCAGCTCACGATGCCGCGCCTCATCGGCATGATCGAGATGATGGCGGAAATGGACATCCTGGCCGCGCGCCTTGCCGCGCGCCGGGCCACGCCGGAAGAGCGCGACGTCATCAAGGACATCCTGGAGCGCGCCCGCACGTCGGTCAGCGACCAGATGGCCTACACGCGCCTGAACCGGGAGTTCCACTGGGCGCTCTACTCTTCCACACACAACCACTACCTCGAGGACGTGGCGCTGCGCACATGGAAAGTCCTGCAGCCCTATCGCAACTTCCGCCTCGACCAGCCCAATCGCCGCAAGGATTCACTCGCCGAGCACGAGTCGATCTACGAAGCGATCCGCGCGAGCGATGGCGACCGCGCCGCGGCGCAGATGGCATCCCACGTAAAGGTGGGCGGCGTGATTGCGGACTTCGTCTTCAGCTTGCCTTCGCACTCGATCGACAACGAGTAGTTTTTTACGCTTTGCGGGCATGGTTGCTCATCGCCTCCAGCACGAGGCGGCCTTCGAAATCCACGATGGTGGTTCGCACGACCGCGGTGAGCCGGCCGCTGTGCACGATGGTGGATTTCGCGTGCAGCACCGGCCCTGTCCCGGGGCTCACATACCAGGCGGAAACACCGACCAGTCGCCAATCGTCACCAAGCGCACCTGCGGCAGCCGCACCGGCGATGGCGAATGTGATGCCGCCCTGCGTGTGGCCGACGCGATTGCCGACATGCAGGCCGTTGGCGAAATCGATCGTCGCGCCACCGTCCACGCGCTGCGGCACGAGGCCCCAGAAGCGATCGATGAAGGTAGCCGGGCCGCCTTGCGTTGCGCGCGCGGCGCGTTCGTAGACCTCGCGCTCCTGCTCGTTCAAATCCGACGGCGCAAGCGGTGTGACATCGGCATCAACGCCGCGCTTGCGCATCGGCAGTGCCGCCGTGCCTTCGCGGTTGCCGAGTGCCATGAAGGTGCCCGAGCCCGTGGCGACCGATGTTCCATCGCCGGCGGTCAATTCCACGCGCATCAGCCCCAGCTGCCCGCACGCGCCGCGCGCGAATCCATCGAATCGGCCCACGGAGGTGATCCGCCCACTGGAGGGCGCGCCGGTGAGCTGCAGCGACATCGATACCGTGGCCATGCGCGCGTCCGGCCCGACCTGCCCTCGCATCACAGCGCCCATGCCGACATCGAGCAGGACCGAAAGCGGGCCGAGAGCGAGATGGCCGTTCGCATCCACGCAGTGCGGGCCCGGATCCAACGTCAGCGTGGCGGACTTGTCGTCCACCGAGTCGAAGGACATCTGGAGGAAGTTTCCGGGGAAATTCCACCCCGGCGTGCGGTTCAGTGCGAGACCGCGGAGGACCTGTTCGAGTTCGTTTTGCATTGAATATGTGTGACTTACTCGGTTATCCATGGGCGGCTTTATAAATATACACAGCGTGCTAATATGTATCCAAGATTTATGAACTTCCGGCCAAGAGCTAGACGATGCCACGACTGGACGACCAGATACGCAGTTTCATCGGCCTGGAAACCGAGGTGCGGCTGACGGCTGATGCCGTCGAGCGCGGCGCCGTTCGCCGATACGCGCAGGCGATCATGGATGTCGATCCCATCTACATGGACCCGCCCGCCGGCAGCCGTTACTCGAAGCCGGTGGCCCCGCCGCTATTCCCCAACGCGATGCTGCGCCTGCCGTTTGGTGACCCGGACCTGGTGACCCAGCGCGCCGAGGATCCGCATTTCGATGGCGCAGTGGGCTCGTCGACCATGGGCCTGCCCCCGCTACCCCTCGTCGGCAGCCCGCTGCTCAACGGCGGTACCGAGGTCGAGATGTATCGCTTCGCCGAACATGGCGAGCAGGTGTGGCTGCAATCGCGCTACCTCGACATCTACGAGAAGGAATCGTCGAAGGGCGTGATGCTGATGGTGGTGATCGAGACAGACTTCCTCGACAAGGACCGCAAACTGATCATGCGTTTCCGCAAGACGCAGATCCGCCGCTGAGCCATGGACAGCCCCGCGATGAAACAGAACTACTTCGAGGACGTGGCCGAGGGTCAGGAAATCCCGGCGCTGCGCAAGGGGCCGCTCACCACCGTGCACCTGATGCGCTGGTCGGCCACGATGGAGAACTGGCACAAGATCCACTACGACGAGAAATTCACCGTCGAGCACGACAAGCTGCCGGGCCTGCTGGTGAACGGCTCCTTCAAGCAGCAGTTCGTGATGCAGTACCTCAAGGACTTCGCCGGGCTCGAGGGCTGGGCCTGGAAGGCGAAGTTCCAGTTCCGCGCCATGGATGTCGTCGGCACCACGCTGGATGTCTGGGCGCGCGTAAAGCGCAGGATCCCCGCCGAAGGCTTCGGCCTGGTCGAGGTGGATCTCGGCATCCGCAACCTCGAAGGGCGCGAATCGACGCCCGGCATGGGTCTCATCGCCCTGCCCCTTCGTGGCGGCCCGAAGATCCCCTACCCGTTTGTCCCGCCTTCCACGGACCCGTGGAAAGGCACCAGGGAATAGAGACCCCGAAAGGAGACCGCCATGGCCGATTGGCCGAAGTCGATCCATATCCACGAAGAAGGCCCGCGCGAAGGCTTCCAGTTCGAAAAGGGCCAGATCTCCACCGATTCGAAGGTGGAGCTGATCGATGCGTTGTCGCAGACCGGGCTGCAGGAAATTCAAGTGGTCTCCTTCGTCAACCCGAAACGTGTCCCCGGCATGGCCGATGCGGACCAGGTGGTCGAGAAGTTCACGAAGAAGCCGGGGGTGAAGTACTCCGGCCTCTGGCTCAACGAACAGGGCCTGCAGCGCGCCATCGCCACCAACAAGATCGACGTGAAGGGCAGGATGGTGCTGTGCGCCTCGGAACCGTTCCTCAACCGCAACCAGAACTCGTCGCTGGAGCAGATGGTCCAGGGCGTGCGCAACATGATCGGCGTCTACAAGCAGAATGGCATCGCGATCGAGGAAGGCGGCGTTCAAGCCGCGTTCGGCTGCAACTTCAAGGGCGAGGTGCCGGTTGAAGACGTGCTGATGATCGTGCATCGCATCATGTCGATCGCCGCCGAAAACGAGATCAAGCTCAGGAACCTGGTGCTGGCCGACACCATGGCGTGGGCCACGCCGCGCAAGATCCGCAGCGTCGTCGGCGCCGTGCGCGAACGTTATCCCGACCTGAACATCACGCTGCACCTGCACGACACGCGCGGCATGGGCATCGCCAATGCATACGCGGGCCTCGAGATGGGTGTGCATCAGTTCGATTCGTCCGTCGCCGGCCTCGGCGGCTGTCCCTTCGCGGCGCACAAGGGCGCGGCCGGCAACGTCTGCACCGAGGACCTGGTCTTCATGTGTGAGGAGATGGGCATCGATACCGGTGTCGACCTCGACAAGCTGATCGAAGCCGCCAACCTGGCCGAACAGATCGTCGGCCACCCGCTGCCGGGATCGGTCAAGCAGGGCGGCAGCCTGCAGGCGCTGCGGGAGAAAGCCCGGGCGGGCGCATCCACCGCGACGGCCTGAGGAATCACGATGGGACTGACACGGGATCTGGGCGACTTCATCGCCCGCACGACGTACCGGGACCTGCCGGCTGAAGGCATCGCGGTAGCGAAGCTGGGCTTCGTCGATTGCGTGGGCGTGATGCTGGCCGGCAGCGTGGAGCCCGTGGCCGAAATCGTCGCGCGCACCGTGCTCGATGGCTGCGAGAAGCCGGAAGCGTCCATCTTCTTCACCAGCCGCCGCGCGCCGGCGCCGCTGGCCGCCTGGGTCAACGGTACCGCCGCCCATGCGCTGGATTACGACGACGCCGGCGGACACCGCAGCGCCATCCTGGTGCCCGCGCTGCTTGCGGAAGGCGAAGCGCTGGGCTCGAGCGGCCAGGACATGATCACGGCCTATGTGGTTGGCTTCGAGGTGTGGTCGGAACTCGCGCTGCGAGAGAAAGGCCAGCTGCACGAACGCGGCTGGCATCCAACCGGCATCTACGGCGCGCTGGCCGCCGCCGCTGCATGCGCGAAGCTGCACGCGCTCGATGGCGAAACCAGCGCCACGGCGCTGGGCATCGCGGCATCACAGGCCAGCGGCCTCGTCGCCAACTTCGGCTCCATGACCAAACCCTTCCACGCCGGCAACAGCGCGCGCGCCGGCGTCATGGCCGCCCGCCTGGCCGTCAACGGCATGACCGCTTCGGCCAACGCCCTCGAACACGGCCGCGGTTTCCTCTCGGCGATCTCGCAGGAAGGCGACTTCGACGCCACGTCGCCTTCGACAATCGGGCGCAAATGGCGCATCGGCATCGAGGGCGTGTCGATCAAGAAATTCCCCACGTGTTACTGCACGCATCGCAGCATCGACGCGATGCTGGATCTCGCCGCACAGCACGACATCAAGGCCGCCGACGTCGAGGAGATCGAAGTCCTCATCGGCAAGACGCAAAAGGCGATCCTGCACGCGGACCAGCCGACCACCGGGCTCGAGGGCAAGTTCAGCATCCAGTTCGTGATGGCCTGCGCGCTCATCGAGCGCAAGGTGACCCTCGGCGGGCTGACCGATCCCGTGGTGCAGCGCGCCGACATCCAGGCGCTGATGCCGCGCGTGAAGGTCACGCTGCTGGAAGGCTACGACCCGATCCTCACCCAGTACTCGCCGTGGGACCAGGTGAAGGTGCGCCTGAAAGATGGCCGCGTGCTGGAAAGTGCGCAGGTGAAACGCGCCAAGGGCCACATCAGCCGCCCGCTGAGCGAGGAGGAGTTGTTCGAAAAGTTCTCCTCCTGCCTCGACTTCGCGGCTTGCGACCTCGATCGCCGCGGCCTCTTCGAAACCCTCAACCACCTCGACCAGCAACCCGCCGGATGGCTGGCGCGCGTGGTTGCGGGCAAGGGGCGCGTGGCGCAAGGCGCCGCGGCCTGATGGGACACGACATGAACGACCATTCGATGACCGCAGCGACACCCTTCACCCTTCCCGCCGAGATCGAGGCGCTGCGCCAGCTGGCGCGCAAGATCGTGCGCGAGGAGATGCTGCCGCTGGAACAGAAATACCTCGCGCATCCGGCCAAGTCGCACAGCCTGCGCGCGCGCGATGCGCTGCGGGCGATTTTCCCGCCAGAAGTGGTGAAGAAGCTGTATGGCATCTCGCGGGACACGGGCCTGTGGGGCCTGAACATTCCCGAGGAACATGGTGGCAGCGGCCTGCCGCTGCTGGCCAAGGCCGTGATCATGGAGGAGTTCTACTACTGCGCGGTGCCCTTCCCCTTCGCGGAAGTGCCCAACATCCTCTACCACTGCAAGGGCGAGCAGGTCGAGAAGTACCTGAAGCCCTGCATCGACGGCACCAAAATCGCCGCCTTCGCGCAGACCGAGCCGAATGCCGGCAGCGACCCCGGCGGCATGATGAAGACACGCGCCGTGAAGGATGGCGACGATTGGGTCATCAACGGCACCAAGATGTGGATCTCCAACGCGCTCGCCGCGGACTTCGTGATGGTTCAAGCAGTCACCGACCCGGAAAAGCGCCAGAAGGGCGGCATCACGATGTTCCTCGTGGACCGCGACAACCCCAACATGAAAGTGGTCGAGGGTGGCCTGCCCACCTGGCTCGACCAGACGCCGTCGCAGTTCATCATCAACTTCGACGATTGCCGTGTCCCGGCAGACTGTGTGCTGGGCGAAGTGGGCCAGGGCTTTGTCATGGGCCAGAAGTGGCTGACCATCATGGATCGCCTGCTGCGCGGGCCCTTCTGCCTCGGCAAGATGCAGCGCGGGCTGGACATGTCGATCGACTGGGCGAAGCAGCGCGTGACCTTCGGCAAACCCCTTTCCGAGCGCCAGGCGATCCAGTGGAAAATCGTCGACATGTACGTGAAGATCCGCGCCGTGCGCAACCTCATCTATGAAGTCGCCGCGCGCGCCGACGCGGGCGAAGACGTGCGCACCGAGGCCGCGGTGGTAAAGCTCACCGCCGCCGAATGGGGCACGCAATGCCTGGACGACGCGATCCAGATCCACGGCGCCATGGGCGAGGCGCTCGAGCTTCCCCTTTCCCTTTTCTACCGCTACGTGCGCCACGCGCGCATCGGCGGCGGCACCGACGAGATCCAGCGAATGATGATCGCGCGGATGCTGCTCAAGTAACTCCGGAAGAGACGACATGACCCCTCCGAAATCCACCCCCGCGGCGCAAGGGCCCCTCAAGGGCCTGCGCGTCATCGACGTGGGCATGGTGTTCGCCGGCCCGCTGGTGGCCACCAACCTCGCCGACCTCGGCGCCGACGTGATCAAGGTCGAACATCCCAAGGGCGACGAGATCCGCAACATCGGCCGCTTCAAGGATGGCGAGGGCCTGTGGTGGCGCGTAGCCTCGCGCAACAAACGCGTGATCGCCGCCGACGTGAGCAAGCCCGAAGGCGCGGAGATCGTGCGCCGCCTGGCGAAGGACGCCGACGTCATCATCGAGAATTTCCGCCCCGGCCGCTTCGCCTCGTGGGGCCTCGAATACCAGGCCCTGGCGAAGGACAATCCCGGCCTGGTGATGCTGCACATCAGCGGCTACGGCCAGGAAGGCCCGTACAAACACAAGCCGGGCATGGGTACGCTGGCCGAATCGTTCAGCGGCTTCGCGATGGTGACCGGCGAATCGGGTGGCCCGCCCACGTTGCCGCAGTTCCCGTTTGCCGACGGCGTCGCCGCGATGATGGGCGCCTACGCCGTCATGGCCGCGCTCTGGGCGCGCGAGAAAAACGGCGGCCACGGCGACGAGATCGACATCAACCTCTACGAGCCGATGCTGGCGCTCATGGGCCCGATGGTCATCGACTACGACCAGCTCGGCCATATCGCCAAGCGCCGCGGCAA